>FSZM01000041.1_pt1 | contig 38960 bp, 33 predicted proteins | sample 1638831 | NCBI WGS metagenome assembly FSZM01 (sample SAMEA3914813, study PRJEB12502) | metagenome | biome: forest; material: soil | place: Canada | collected 2011-07-07 | depth 0.3 m
CTGCTCAAGACGCTGCTCGAATCTTACGGTACGATTGGCGATATCAGCGCCTCCGCTCTGCAGCATCAACTGGCGGCATGTATGCTGATCAGGCCGGATTCTGACGTCATGTTCTGTATGCAGCAAGTCCCGATCAACGGTCCTCGAGACACCTGGGAGCAAATCGCTGCGCAGATATTTCCCATTTGACGGCGCAATATGGTAAGTCCTAGTTCAAATAAAATAGCGGAGCCATTTCGATCTGCCCTTTCGACAAAAGCTATTGCAAACTCAACTTTGTCGGCATAGCAGATCTACCTCGGTGTTGCTGATCTTCCAATGTCATAGCACTTTGGCGAGAATGCCGTCCATATCTCCCCTGAAAAAGGCGCGCATGGGCTCGAAACGAATATTGCCCGCTAAAGAAATGGCCATCCCGAAAGCCATCATGGTGTTCGCACGGCTGGGACCCTTGCTAGCTGTAACTCTATTTGTAGTAACCGACAGCGCATGCTATATCAGCAATCCTGCCGATGAATGCGACTTTCGGGATTGCTTGGTCGCTGCCCGGCCGTGGCCAGTTATAGGAAACGGTGGCGATCGTATTTGGTGGAGCTGCGTTGGCAACGTCATAAACCTTTTGTCCAAGCGGAGAACCGTCTTTTTCTTTCAGTAGCCGATTGTTTGTTCCAAGCAACGCCGGATTGATATGCGCTAAAAATTTTCCCGAGTGGATATCGAAACAAAAGACGTACAAGTCGCGATCGCGGAATCCTCCCTTGGGATCATTGAATTTCGCTAACGCCGCTTTTTCATTATGTTTTAGCGCGTCCAACGCGCGCAATTCCATAGCGCGCGCTTCTGCTTCGGTACCAAACTGATTGTCTGCTGCAAAAGCCGTTCCGTAAGCTGCCGAGATCGATATCAAGCACATTGTCAAAATATTTTTCATTTCGCGCTCCCAATCTGAAGGTGTTGGTTTGAAGAATTTATTGGAAAACCATCATGCGAAGAGTACCTGGCTTCGTGAGCTACACACTGCTACACCATGGCGACGAGCGGGAGGTCGGTGAGCGTTTGCGCGGATAAGGCAGGAGCTGACGCAAGCTCGAAAGCCGCGCACGACTCGACTCTGAAAAGTGCTCCGAACACTCTCGCCTCCCCGCTGCTCGTCACGGAAGCTAGGGTCCTAGTTCAAATCAAATAGCGGAACCGTGTCGATCTGCCCTTTCGACAAAAGCTACTGCAAATTCAACTTTGTCGGAATAGCAGATCTACCCCGGCGTTACTGATCTTACAATGTCATGGCACTTTGGCGAGAATGCCGTCCATATCCCCCCGGGAAAAGGCGCGCATGGGCTCGAAACGAATATTGCCCGCTGAAGAAATGGCCATGCCGAAAGCCATCATGGAAGCGTCATCCTTTGCTTCGCACACGGTCACCAAATCATATTGGCCTACGGTCCAATAAATGTCCTTCATATGCACCCCAAACTTCTGCCCTACTTCCTTCGCCATGTCCGCCCGCTTGGTGACGTCCTTGATTGCGCGTATGCCCTGGTCGGTCAGCTTGGCTAATGTAATGTAAGTTACCATCTTCATTCCCCCTTGCTAAGTGGAGGCCTGGACAGCACTTCTGTGACGCAGGCCTCAGCGGACGTCACATGCAACCGGAGCCGGCAATCACACCTGTGCTGCTGCGCATTGCTACTATCAGGCGCCATCGCACGTCTGGCGGCTAATTCACCATAGCATGTCAATAGGCAGAGATTCTCTCACTTTGTAACATGACCGGCGCCAGTCCTCGCCACGTCCTGCAGACACGCCTGCATCCTGGCGGACCAGGGATTATTTTCCGCGGCCTCCGCCAAAGACTCGTGTCCCAGGACGGGCCCCACACCTGGGCCGGAACCCGTCTGAACCAGCTTGAACGGATCGAATCCTGCCGCTATCGAATACTCCAGAAACCGCAGATGAAACTCGCCGTGCTGCATGCCGTCAAGGCACAGTATCTGGAACGAGGGACCGTTCCCCTCGTTGTAACATTCGGCACCGGCGGCGGCCAGCGCTTGGAGAGCCGTCCAGTGAAAGTCGCCAGGGGACGCTTCCCATTGCTCCTGCAAGTCCAAAAACTGGCCGAGGAGTTGATTGATGCCGTTTGGCTGCTGCATGCCCATGTCAGTCTCCCGTAGCGCATTCGTAGCGCATTAGATCGTAAAAGCGCGTTGCACCAGGCTTGCCTGCTGCTCCATGTGCAGGGATGGGTATCCCGGTGCAGTCGATGCCGAGGCGTCGCGGGCAGAGTCGCGCAGTTCAGCCCTGGCCGGAACAACAGCCCGCAGATCTTCTTCCAGGACCTTCCACGCCCCTTGATTGCGCGCCTCCTCCTGGCACCAGACGATCGTTGCCGCGTTCGGATAGCGCGCCAGCTCCGCAGCCAGCTGCCCGGCCGGGAAGGGGTACAGTTGTTCAAGGCGAAGCAGTGCGGCATTGTGCTGCCCATGCACACGGCGATATTCGAGCAAGTCGTAATAGACCTTGCCGGAGCAAATAATCACGCGCTCTATCCCCGCAGCTTGCGACTGCTCGATGGAATGGTCGCCAAGCACTTCTTGGAACTGGCCGCCAGCCAGGTCGGCCAGGCTGCTGCTCGCTTCAGCATGACGCAGCAAGGATTTGGGTGTCATCACGATCAAGGGCTTGCGCTTGACGGCCTGTGCCTGGCGGCGCAACAAGTGGAAGAACTGCGCAGGCAATGTGGGTTGGCACACCTGGATGTTTTCTTGCGCGCACAGCTGCAGGTAGCGCTCCAGGCGCGCCGACGCATGCTCCGGGCCTGCGCCTTCCTGGCCGTGCGGAAGCAACATGGTCACGCCGTTGCTCTGCCCCCATTTGGCCGCCGCTGCGGCAATGAAGTTATCGATCACCACTTGGGCGCCATTGGCAAAGTCGCCAAATTGCGCTTCCCAGAGCACCAGGGAATCTTCCCGCACCGCCGAATAGCCATACTCGAAGGCCAGTACGGCCGACTCGGACAAAATGGAATTATTGACTGTGAATCGTCCCTGGCCAGGGCTGAGGTGATTGAGCGGCACATACTTCCCTTCGCTGCGGACCTGGCGCTCCTGATTGTTCAGCACCGCATGGCGATGGCTGAACGTACCGCGCTCGCTGTCCTGCCCACTCAGTCGCACATGGATACCGCTGGCCAGCAAGGATGCAAACGCCAGGTGCTCGCCCATGCCCCAGTCCAGCGGCCGCACACCGTCGGCCATCTCCCGCCGGTTGCCGACCACTTTACTCACCAGAGGGTGCAGCGTGTACGCCTCGGGCACTGCGGAAATCTTGTGCGCCAGTTCCTTGAGGTCCTCCAGGTCCGGCGCGCAGTAAGGCGTCTCTTCGCGTGGCGCGGGCAGCGGGCTGGCCGGCGTCGCGCTTGCCGTGTGCGCGTTGAGCAGCGCATTGCGATAGGCATGGGCGTAGTCCTCGACTTGTTCACGGCTCACCACGCCGGCCTCGACCAGCTTCTGCGCGTAGAGGCTGCGAACGCCAGGATGGCCCGCGATCGAACGGTACATCATCGGCTGGGTGATGTTCGGCGTGTCCTGTTCCTGGTGTCCGTGGCGGCGGAAGCAGACCAGGTCAATCACCACGTTGCGGTGGTAGGTGCTGCGGTACTCCATGGCCAGTTGCACCGCTTCGACTACCGCCTCGGGGTCGTCGGCATTGACGTGCAATACCGGCGCTTCGATCATCTTGGCGATGTCGGTGCAGTACTGGGTCGAACGGGTCTCACTGGGATCCGAGGTGGTAAAGCCGATCTGATTGTTGACCACAATGTGGACAGTGCCGCCGGTGCCGTGGCCTTTGGTGTAGCTCAGGTTCATCGTCTCCATGACGATGCCCTGGCCGGACATCGCGACGTCGCCGTGAATTTCCACGGGCAGCACGGCGCCCTGTTCCAGCACATCCATCTGTTCAGCCATGCCCCGGGCGATACCCTGCACCACCGGGTTGACGATTTCCAGGTGCGAGGGATTGAAGGCGAGGATAACTGCCACCTCCCCGTCGTCGGTGTCCATGGTGCCGGTATATCCCTTGTGGTATTTGACGTCGCCGGCCGGCAGCAGCTGCGCGGTCTTGCCCTCGAATTCATCGAACAGCATCTGGGCCGGCTTGCCTACCGTGTTGACCAAGACATTCAGGCGGCCCCGGTGCGCCATGCCCAATACGACGGCTTTGATGCCATGGGCGGCGCCGGACCGCAGCAACTGGTCCAGCAGCACAATCAGCGCCTCGCCGCCCTCAAGCGAGAAGCGCTTCTGCCCCACGTAGCGCGTGTGCAGATATTTTTCCAAACCTTCCGCCGCGCTCAATCGTTCCAGGATGCGCTTGCGCTGCTGATGCGTCAGGCGCGCCTTGGCGCGGGACGATTCGAGCCGCATCTGCCACCATTGGCGCTGGCCGGCGTCGGCCAGATACATGTACTCGGCGCCGAGCGTGCCGCAATAGGTTTCCTGCAGTGCGTCGACGATGTCCTGCAGCGGCGCCGAGTCGGCCTCCCAGAAATAAGTGTCGGCGGTGCTGAACTGTGTTGCCAGGTCGGCCGGCGACAAGCCATAGTATGCCGGCGTCAGCTCGGCCAGCGGCGGCGCCGGGCTCCATTGCAGCGGGTCGAGCAGCGCCTGGCGCGTGCCAACCATCCGGTAAGCGGCGATCAGCGACTGTACTGCGACCTGCTTTTTCGCCAGCGACAGCGCAGCACCATCCCTCTCGGCAGGCCGGGCGCGCTTGGCCAGCGCGACGAACTTGTCGATCACCGCCCCGTGCGGGACGTCGCTGTTCGCGCTGCCGTCAACTGCCGGCGCCGCTTGCAGCGCCTCAAAATAAGCGCGCCATTGCTCCGCTACCGAGCCGGCATCGTCCAGATAGGCTTCGTAGAGCTGTTCGATATAGGGAACGTTGTCCCCAAACAGAAAAGATGTCTTGCGGTCTTGCAGCATCATGATAAATCCCTCCTCGGGCGTCGGCCCGATGCCTGTCTTGAATCAAGGAATGCCCGAGTATTTGGCTGCGGCAGCAGTCCTAGCGATAGATTCAGTATGGGATTATTTAGTAGTAAAGTGAATTCCTGAGTGCATCACTCAGGGGACAAGGAGGGCCGGTTTGGGGACACAGCAGCCCCCGAACGCACTCCGGCTAGCCAGGGCGTCAGTCCAGGCAACTTCCAGCACTCTTGCGCTGAAGGCAGTGCAGGCATGACTGACACGCCTTCGTGAAGGGGCTGGAAAATCAGGAATTGGGCAAAAGCCGCGCCATTTACGCATATCGGCCGAATCTGGATGGCGCAACGTTACTGGCACGCCCATCCATGGCTGCCGGGCCAGTGCGCCTGTGCGCCAGTGCGCCGAAAACGGCTTCGGCATGGGAGAAGAAACGATTGGCTACGGCGGCGCCGGCGTGCTCAGGCAGCTAGCCTCACATCGGCAAGTGCCGGGCTGGGCGGCAGCACATGGCAGCACTGCGGTCCCAGCTAATTGAGCGACAACTCCGGCTGCGCCGCGGCAACGGCGCTCTTGGGCATGCAAACGATGAAGTTGCTGCCCTTGCCTGCTTCGGACTTGATTTGCAGCGTGCTGCCATGGCGCAGCAGCACGTGCTTGACGATCGCCAGGCCCAGGCCGGTGCCCTGCGTCTCGCGCGAACGGCTCTTGTCGACCCGGTAGAAACGCTCGGTCAGGCGCGAGATGTGCTCGGGACTGATGCCGATGCCGGTGTCCTCGACCATGAACTTCATGACCTGCTCGCCCTCTTTCCACACCAGGTGGATCTTACCGCCGGCCGGGGTGTAGCGCACCGCGTTCGAGGCCAGGTTGCCGAAGGCGCTGTGCAACTCTTCATAGCTGCCCATGATGTCCGGGCCCTTCACTTCCATGGTGATCTCGTGCTTGCCGGCCGACAGCGCGCGCGCGTCGCGCAGCACTTGCTCGAGCAGCATGGCCACGTCGACCCGCTCCGGCCGCATCGGGTAATCCACCGATTCCAGCCGCGACAGGGTCAGCATGTCCTCGATCAGGTGCTGCATGCGATGGCCCTGCTCGGTCATCAGCTTCAGGTGCGCCGAACGGGTGGCCACGTCCAGCCCTTCCGAGGCGGCGATTTCCAGGAAGCCGACGATCACCGTCAGCGGCGTGCGCAACTCGTGCGAGGCGTTGGCGATGAAGTCGCGGCGCATCTCTTCAATGCGTTCAGTCTCGGTGGCATCGTGCGTCACCAGGATCTGGCGGCGGTTTTCAAACGGGATGATATGGACGATCAGCTTGCGCTCGCGGAAGCTCAAGGTCAGCGGCTGGTCGTAGCGGCCCAGGATGATGTAGTCCATGAAATCCGGGCTGCGTATCAGATTGGTCACCCGCATGCCCTTGTCGCGCTCGCCGCTGAGGCCCAGGTGTTGCTCGGCGGCCGGGTTGCACCATTCGAGGAACAGCACGTCGTCCATGATGACCACGCCGTCCGGCAGCAGATGCATGGCCTGGCGGAAGCGCGCCAGCCATTCGGTCAGCTCGGTCTGGTTTTTCTCATCGTCGCGGCGCAGCCGGTACAGGCGCGAAAAGATGTTGGTCCAGGCGCCCCAGCCGTCCGGCAGCTTGGCGCTTTGCGGATCGTCCAGCCAGTCGCTCAGCTGGTACAGATACGACAGTTGCACCAGCACCAGCACCATCATCGACACCAGCGCCAGCGTCATCGCCGCCATGGCGCCGAACATCCAGCCGAACACCGCGCAACCGGCCAGTATCACCCCCATGCGCAGCGCGGCCGGCACCCAGAATACGACTTTTGGATTCATGGACTTCTATTTATTTCTCAGACAACATGTAGCCGACGCTGCGCACCGTCTTGATCAGGTGCTCCGCTTCTTTCAGGGCTTTGCGCAGGCGCAGCACGTGCACGTCCACCGTGCGCTCCTCGATCACCACATGGTCGCCCCACACCTTGTCGAGCAGCTGGCTGCGCGAGAACACCCGCTCCGGATGGGCCAGCAGGAATTTCAGCAGCTTGTACTCGGCATGGCCGATGTCGATCTTCTGGTCGTCCATCGACACGGTGCAGCTGACCGGATCCAGCATGATGTTGGCGGCGCGCATGGCCGACTGCGCATGCTCCGGGCTCTTGCGGCGCAGCAGCGCCTTGGCGCGGGCCAGCAGCTCGCGCGGCGAGAACGGCTTGGTGACGTAGTCGTCGGCGCCGCTGTTCAAGCCGGCCAGCTTGTCCTCTTCCATGCTCTTGGCGGTCAACATGATGACCGGGATTTCATTGAACTGGCGGTCGGAACGGATGCGCGCCAGCAGGCGCAGGCCGGTCTGGTCGGGCAGCATCCAGTCCAGCAGTATCAGTTGCGGGGTGCGGGTCTGGATGAAGTCCCAGGCTTCGCCGACGCTTTGCACGGCGCAGCAGTTCCAGCCCGCTTCGCGCAGCGAAAACGTCACTAGTTCGACAATGGCCGGTTCGTCTTCGACGATCAGGACGGTGGTTTTATCAGATGCCATAAACTCTATTTACTCAGAAAGCTCGTCGATGATGGGTACCGTCTTGCTGTGGCGGATGTCGCGGCCTTCGACCACGTAGATCACGTACTCGGCAATGTTCTTGGCATGGTCGCCTATGCGCTCGATGGCCTTGGCCACCCACAGCGTGTCCAGCGCAGCCGAGATGGTGCGCGGATCTTCCATCATGAACGTGATCAGGTTGCGCATGATCGAACGGAATTCGTGATCGATCACGGCATCCTGGGCGATCAGTTGCAAGGCTTGCTTGCCGTCGTTGCGGGCAAAGGCGTCCAGCGCGTCGTGCAGCATGTCGCTGGTGTTATTGGCGATGCCGCGCACCATTTCATAGTGGTTGACGGTCACCGCGCCACGCGCGTGCAGCGCCTTGGCGGTACGGGCAATCTTGGTCGCTTCGTCGCCGATGCGTTCCAGGTCAGTAATCACCTTGATGGTGGCCATCACGGTGCGCAAGTCGTTGGCGGTAGGCTGGCGGCGCACGATCAGGTGGCTGCAGGCGTCGTCCAGCTGCACTTCCAGCTGGTTGACGGCGTCGTCTTCGCGCATCACGCGGTCGGCGCGTTCGGCGTTACCGATGCGGAAGCAGGTCATCGCGTCGAGGAACTGGGTCTCGACGATGCCGCCCATCAGCAACACCTTGGAGCGGATGGCTTCTAATTCTTGGTCGTACTGCTTGGATGAATGCTCGCCGATCATGCTGTGCTCTCCGTATTCAATTTATACGATTTATAGTGTTTATATTATAACCAATCAGCCGAAGCGACCAGTAATATAATCCTGCGTCTCTTTGCGGGCAGGATTCATGAAGATCTGGTCGGTCTCGCCGAACTCCACCAGCTCGCCCAGGTACATATAGGCGGTATAGTCGGAGCAGCGCGCCGCCTGCTGCATGTTGTGGGTGACGATGGCGATGGTGTAGTCCTGTTTCAGCTCGCTGATCAATTCTTCCACCTTGGAAGTCGAGATCGGGTCCAGCGCGGAGGTCGGCTCGTCCAGCAGCAGCACGTCCGGTTTCACCGCCACCCCGCGCGCGATGCACAGGCGCTGTTGCTGGCCGCCCGACAGCGACAGGCCGCTCTTGCTCAGCTTGTCCTTCACTTCGGTCCACAGCGCGGCCTTTTTCAGCGCCCATTCGACGCGCTCGTCCATCTCGCCCTTCGACAGGTCTTCATACAGGCGCACGCCGAAGGCGATGTTGTCGTAGATCGACATCGGGAACGGGGTCGGTTTCTGGAACACCATGCCGACCTTGGCGCGCAGCATGTTCAAGTCCTGGCCCGGTTCGAGGATGTTACGGCCCCGGTACATGATAGAACCTTCGGCGCGCTGGCCCGGGTACAGGTCGTACATGCGGTTCAAGGTGCGCAGCAGGGTCGACTTGCCGCAGCCGGACGGGCCGATGAAGGCCGTCACCTGCTTTTCGTGGATGTCCAGGTTGACGTTGCTCAAGCTCTGGGTCTTACCGTAAAAGAAGTTCAGTCCCGAAATCTCGATGGTTTTGCGTTTGGCGCTCATGGCTGGGTTGTTCTCTTGGGTCAGTTGCGTATTCATTATTAATTGATCGCTTTTCTGGTTAATTCGGGATTTTCTGGCTGAACAGGGTGCGCGAGATGATGTTCAGCGCCAGCACGCTGAAGGTCACCAGCAAGGCCCCGCCCCAGGCCAGCGAGCGCCAATTGTCATAGGGGCTCATCGCGAACTGGGCGATCACGGCCGGCAAGTTGGCCATAGGCGCGTTCATATTGGCGCTGAAGAACTGGTTGTTGAAGGCGGTAAACAGCAGCGGCGCGGTCTCGCCCGAGATACGGGCCAGCGCCAGCAGCACGCCGGTGATCACGCCAGCCTTGACGGCGCGCAGGCGCACCATCAGCGCCACTTTCCAGCGCGGCGCGCCCAGTGCGAACGCCGCTTCCAGCAGGCTGTTCGGTACCAGCTTGAGCATATTGTCGGTGGTGCGCACCACCACCGGCACGGCGATCAGCGCCAGCGCCATGGTGCCGGCGTAGCCGGAGAAGTGCTTGACGTTGGCCACGTACAACGCGTAGACGAACAGGCCGATGACGATGGACGGCGCCGACAGCATGATGTCGGTCACGAAGCGGGTGATGCTGGCGGCCTTGTTTTCCTCGCCGTATTCAGCCAGGTAAATGCCGGCCAGGATGCCGATCGGGGTGCTGACCAGGGTGGCCACGCCGACCAGCAGCAAGCTGCCGATGATGGGATTGAGCAAGCCGCCGCCTTCGCTGCCCGGCGACGGGGTAGTGGCCACGAACATGTTCAGGTTCAGCGCGCTGACGCCCTTGATGGCCAGCGTGGCCAGTATCCACAGCAGCACGATCAGGCCCAGCGACATGGCAGCGACCGACAGCGCGATGCCGACGCGGTGCACCAGCAGGCGCTTGCGGTACACCGGATTCATTGTGGCCGGGGTTGGAGTGCTCACGGTACTCATTATTTGACGCCTTCCTTGCGGGACATGCCAGCCAGCATCAGCTTGGCGGCGGACAGAACGATAAAGGTGATCACGAACAGGATCAGGGCCAGCGCATACAGCGACGACACGTGCAGCACCGATTGCGCTTCGCCGAATTCATTGGCCAGGGTCGAGGCGATGCTATTGCCCGGAGCGAACAGCGACAGCGACAGTTCGTTGGCATTGCCGATGACGAAGGTGACGGCCATGGTCTCGCCCAGCGCGCGGCCCAGGCCCAGCATGACGCCGCCGACCACGCCGGTCTTGGTATAGGGCAGCACGATCTTGCGCACCACTTCCCACCTGGTGCAACCCAGGCCGTAGGCGGATTCCTTCAGCACCGCCGGCACGATCTCGAACACGTCGCGCATCACCGAGGAAATGAAGGGGATGATCATCACCGCCAGGATCAGGCCGGCGGTCAACATGCCGATGCCCATCACCGGGCCGCTGAACAGCACGCCGACGAACGGCAGGTGGCCCAGCGTGGATTTCATCAACGGCTGGGCGTAGTCGGCAAACAGCGGCGCGAACACGAACAGGCCCCACATGCCGTAGATGATCGATGGAATCCCGGCCAGCAGCTCGACCGCGGTGCCCAGTGGGCGGCGCAGCCAGACCGGGCAGATCTCGGTCAGGAACAGGGCGATGCCGAAGCTGACCGGGAAGGCGATCAGCAGCGCGATGCCGGAAGTGACCAGGGTGCCGACGATGGCGATCATCGCGCCATACTGGTCATTGACCGGATCCCACTCGACGCGGGTGACGAAGCCGGGACCGAATTCCTTCAGCGCCGGCGCAGCGCCTATCATCAGCGAGATGATGATGCCGACCAGCACGGCCAGCACCGACAGCGCAAACGTCATCGTCACTTTATGGAAAATGAAATCCTGGATGCGCTGCTTACGCATGACGGCGTGCATGCGCGCCATGGCCTGCGCGTCGGCCTGCGCGTCGGCCTGCGCATCGGCCTGTCGAGCGGCGGTTTCGGCGGCGCGGGCGACATGGCTGGCATGGATGGTCTGGACTGTGTCGCTCATGGCGGGCTCCGGCGTGGGGAGTGTCGGGGAAGTCGTTTCTGCGCTCATATATTTCTTGTCTCTTGGATGTAAGCTAGCCTGCGGCTCCCTTGCGAGAGGCGCAGGCTAGCCCCCTCGCCCGCGGCCGGGCCGGGGCGAAGGGAAAATCCAATTAATAGATGGCTTTGCCCGAAGCGTCTTTCAGGTTAGTTTTCCACGATTCCTGGACCAGCTTGACCACGGAAGCTGGCAGCGGTACGTAGTCCAGTTCGGTGGCAGCGTTGCCGCCGTTCTTGAAGGCCCACTCGAAGAACTTGATGACTTCCTTGCCTTTGGCTGCGTCAGCCTGCTGCTTGTGCATCAGGATGAAGGACACGCCGGTGATAGGCCAGGAGTTTTTGCCAGCCTGGTCGGTCAGCACCACGCCGAAGCCTGGAGTCTTGGTCCACTCGGCGTTAGCAGCGGCAGCCTTGAAGAAGTCGTCCTCAGGCTGCAGGTAGTTGCCGTCCTTGTTCTTGAGCTGGGTGTGCGACATCTTGTTCTTCTTGGCATAAGCCCACTCGACGTAGCCGATCGAACCCTTGATGCGCTGCACGTTGGCAGCAACGCCTTCATTACCCTTGCCGCCCACGCCAACCACCCACTTGACTGCGGTGCCGGCGCCGATCTTGGTCTTGAATTCGGCGTTGGTCTTCGACAGGTAGTCGGTAAACAGGAAGGAGGTACCGGAACCGTCAGCGCGGTGCACCACGGTGATTTCAGTTGCTGGCAGCTTGACGCCTGGGTTCAGGGCCGCGATTTCTTGCGCGTTCCACAAGGTGACTTTACCCAGGTAGATGTCGGCAATGACCGGGCCGGTCAGCTTCAGCTGGCCTGGGGCGACGCCGTCCAGGTTCACCACGGTCACCACGCCACCCATGATGGCAGGGAACTGCATCAGGCCTTCTGCGTCCAGTTCCTCGGCTTTCAGCGGCATGTCGGACGCGCCGAAATCGACGGTCTTGGCCTTGATCTGCTTGATGCCGGCGCCCGAGCCGACGGACTGGTAGTTCAAGCCGTTGCCGGTGGCGGCTTTGTAGGATTCCGCCCATTTCGCGTAGATCGGGTAGGGGAAGGTCGCGCCGGCGCCGGTCATATCGGCGGCCGATGCGGCGCACGAGAATGCCATGACGGCAGACATGCCTACCACCAGGGAGGAGAACAATTGTTTCATTCGCATATCAAGTCCTTAGGTTTATGACAGGTTAGGATGCTGCGCAGTCTACCGGCCGAATATGACAGGTTTATGACATCTGGAAATTTTGCCAAAAATATCCTTTTCCCAGGGGGAGGCGGCCATATTTGCCCCAATATTACGCTGTTCCTGTCATATTTGGCGCCACTGCCCGGTGACTTTTATGACAAAGCATGTCACGCAGATGTCATATTCATTGATTACACTTCGCGCAACCAAGATATTCTGGTTACAACAGGCTAAAATCAAATATCCGCAAAATGAACAAAAAGACCATGAAGCCTGATTTAACCGCCGAAGCCAACAAACAAACCACCTTCCTGGACCGCGAACTATCGCAACTGATGTTCAACCGCCGTGTACTGGCGCAAGCGGAAGACAAAAGCATTCCCCTGCTGGAGCGGCTCAAATACCTGTGCATCGCCAGCAGCAATCTGGACGAATTCTTTGAAGTACGGGTGGCCAGCCTGCTGGCGGCTGGCAGCGTCGACGGCCAGCTGTCAAACCACCCTGCCCTGGTGGCCACGCTGTCGCGCATCAGCAATGAGTGCCACGCGCTGGTGACCCACCAATATGAAATTCTCAACAATGAAGTCTTGCCGCAATTGCAAGCTTCAGGGGTGCACCTGGTGCGCCACAACGAGCGCAACGAGGCGCAGCGCGCCTGGGTCAAGGACTATTTCGAGCGCGAAGTGCGGCCGCTGCTGACGCCGATCGGACTCGATCCGGCCCACCCCTTCCCGCAAGTAGTTAACAAGAGCTTGAATTTCATCGTCTCGCTGTCCGGCAAGGACGCCTTCGGCCGCGGCACCGGGATTGCCATCCTGAAGGCGCCGCGCGTGCTGCCGCGCGTGATACGCCTGCCCGACCATTTGTCGAAAAACGGCGGCGCCTCGTTCTGCCTGCTGTCCTCTATCATCCACGCGCATATTTCCGACCTGTTTGCCGGGCGCGAAGTGATCGCCTATTCGCAGTTCCGGGTCACCCGCGACAGCGACCTGTGGGTCGACGAGGACGAGGTCAAGAACCTGCGCCAGGCACTCAAGGGCGAATTGCAGGGCCGCCAGTTCGGCACCTCGGTGCGGCTGGAAGTGGCCAAGAACTGCCCACCTGAATTGTCGCAATTCCTGCTGGACCAGTTCGGCCTGCACCAGAGCCGCTTGTACGCCGTCAACGGCCCGGTGAACCTGGTGCGCCTGACCGAGATGATCGATCACCTGGACCAGCCTGCGCTGCGCTTCGCACCGTTCTTCCCCGGCAGCGCGCAAAAACCCGGCCACCCGGACATCTTCTCGGCGCTGCGCGAAAACGATATCTTGCTGCACCACCCGTTCCAGTCGTTCCAGACGGTGATCGACTTCATCCGCAGCGCCGCGCTGGATCCGGCGGTGGTGGCGATCAAGCAGACCATCTACCGTACCGGCATGAACTCGGACCTGATGGATTCGCTGATCACGGCTGCGCGCATGGGCAAGGAAGTGACGGTCATCGTCGAGCTGAAGGCGCGCTTCGACGAGGAAGCCAATATCAACTGGGCCGACCGCCTGGAACAGGCCGGCGCGCAGGTGGTGTACGGCGTGGTGGGCCTGAAGACCCACGCCAAGGTGGCACTGGTGATACGCCGCGAAGAAGGCGAGCTGCGCTACTACGCCCACCTCGGCACCGGCAACTACCACCCGACCACCACCAAGTTCTATACCGACTTCGGCCTGCTGACTTGCCATCCGCAGCTGAGCCAGGAAGTCAACGAGGTGTTCATCCACCTGACCAGCCTGACCAAGCCGCACAAGCTGAGCCATTTGTGGCTGGCGCCGTTCGCGCTGCAAAGCGAGATTATCAAGGCGATCCGCAACGAGGCGCGCATCGCCCGCGCGGGACGGCCGGCGCGCATTATTGTTAAAATCAATGCGCTGGTCGACGAGTCGGTGATCAAGGCGCTGTACGCGGCTTCCAAGGAGGGCGTGAAGATCGACTTGATCGTGCGCGGCGCCTGTACGCTCAAGCCGGGCGTGCCGGGACTGTCGGAAAACATCAAGGTGCGCTCCATCATCGGCCGCTTCCTGGAGCACAGCCGGATTTACTACTTCCGCAACGACCTGGCACACGACGTGATGCTGGCCAGCGCCGACTGGATGAGCCGCAACCTGTTCCGCCGCATCGAGGTGGCCTTCCCCATCCTCGACAAGGCACTGAAGCGGCGCGTGATTTCGGAAGGGCTCAATCCCTATTTGAAAGACAATAGCAATGCGTGGGAGCTGGAGCCTAGTGGCCATTACCAGCGACGCAAGGCGCGCGGCAAGCAGGCTGCCTTCAGCGCGCAGCAGCATTTGATGGAGCTGCTCGGCACCCCGTCCGGCAACGCCGGCGAATAAGCAGCATCTGTAAGAGCCCTGTTTTCCAATGCATGAATGTCAGGAGAAAAGCATGGATCTCATTTTGTGGCGTCACGCCGAAGCCGAAGATGCCTATCCCGGCCTGTCCGACCTGGAGCGCGCGCTGACGGCCAAGGGCCAGAAGCAGGCCCGCCGCATGGGCCAGTGGCTCGATTCGCAGCTGCCCGACAGCTGCCGCATCCTGGTCTCCCCTTCCGTGCGCACGCTGCAGACGGCCGAAGCCCTGGGCCGCAAATACAAGATCCACGCCGACCTGGCGCCAGGCAGCGAGCCGGATGACCTTCTGAAAGCGGCCAACTGGCCGGGCGGCAAGGATTCGGTGCTGATCGTCGGCCACCAGCCGACGCTGGGCTTGGCGGCCTCGCTGCTGATGACGGGCGACGAGCAGGACTGGGACGTGCGCAAGGCCAGCGCCTGGTGGTTCGCACAGCGCGATCCGGGCGACCCGCTGAGCATCTACCTGAGGGCGGTGATGGCGTCCGACCTGGTGGTGAAATAATTTAGCATTTATCTAGTGATTAACTTGCAAAGCAACATTGATCTGCTAGAGTTTAAATGTATCAACACTAGGGAGCAGCCGTCCAACGGCGGCTGAACTGTTATGTTAACCTTGTTCACCATGGGGATTTTTGGCGGGATGATTGCCCTGGTCATCTACGAATTAGTCGAAGAGATGCGTGGGAGCAAACACAAACTGCAGGACCGCTACCACGAGTAGCCACTAGCTTCCCAGAAGCCGGGCGCCAGGCGCGAGATCTTCGCTGATCTCGTCCCTCGCGCCTTCAACATTTCTGGGCCCTGCTTCACAGCCCGGTCTTGAATTTGGTGTAGATGCGGGTGATCGAGCGGCGGATGTCGGCCGGCACGGCTTCCGGCGCGGCCATGCGCAAGATGTCGGCATCGGACAGGAACACGTTCTTGTTATTGGCGATATCCTTGCGCACGAACTTGAGGCTGGCCCGGTTCGGATTGGCGTAGAACACCTTGTTGGTCAGGCTGGCGTGCACCTCCGGACGCATGATGTAGTTGATCCACAGATGCGCATTGTTCGGGTGCGGCGCATCGGCCGGGATGGCCATGGTGTCGAATACCAGTGCCGCCGCGCTCTTCGGTACCAGCACTTCGATCACATTGCCGTTCTTGGCATCGATGGCACGCTGGCGGGCAATGTTGATGTCGCCCGACCAGCCCAGCGCCACGCACACCGCGCCGTTGGCCATGTCGTTGATATAGCCCGACGAGCTGAACAGGGTGACGTTGGGACGGATCGATTGCAGCAGCTTGCCCGCCTCGGCGTAATCGGCGGCGTTCTTCGAATAAGCCGGCTTCCCCAGGTACATCAGCGCGGCCGGCAAGATCTCCGATGGCGAATCTAGGAAGGACACGCCGCAGGATTTCAGCTTGGACGCGTACTTGGGATTGAACACCAGGTCCCAGGCATTGTCGGGCATCGGCATGCCGCCCAGCGCAGCTTTGACCTTGTTGACGTTGATGCCGACCGTGGTATAGCCCCACAGCCAGTCGACCAGGTATTCATTGTTCGGATCGATCTTGGACAGTTTTTCCTGGATGCGCGGATCGAGGTTGGCCAGGTTGGACAGCTTGGACTTGTCCAGCTTGCGCAGCAGCTTGCCGTCGATTTGCAGGCGCGCCCATTGCGCGGTCGGCACCACGATGTCATAGCCCGACTTGCCGGCCACCAGCTTGGAGTTGAGGATCTCGTTGTTGTCGAACAAGTCGTAACGGACCTTGATGCCCGTTTCCTTTTCGAAGTTCTTGACCGTGTCGTCGGCAATGTAATCCGACCAGTTGTAGATATTGAGGACTTTCTCCTCCTGCTGCGCCTGCGCCGTGGCGCTCAAGCCCGCCAGCACCAGCGCCAGCACCGCCCCCAAGCACTTCCCGCCCCCTTTGCCCGCCATAGACCCGCCTCCTGAAATGGAAAAATACCGCTCAAGGCGTGATGATCGGGCAAAGCTGGCAGCTTTGCAAGCGCCGGCGCGAATGAGGTCAAGCCATCATGTCGAACAGCGAAGTGGCGCCGCTGCCGAAGATGCCGCCGCCGGAGCCGGCGCCGCTCTGCGCTTGCTGGGTGTACAGCGCCGCCAGCGCATTGGCCTGGACAGTGAGCGCCTGCGCCAGCTGGCTGCGCTTGGTATTGACGCTGCTCATTTCCTTCATCAGCGTAGCGGCCTCGTGGCCCACCACGCTGGTGCTGGTGGTGAAGGCGCCAGCCTTGGCGGCCAGCTGGTCGGCCAAGCCCTTGCCGTCGTTGGTAAACAGCCGGGACACGGCGCCGGCATCGCTGGTCAGCGCCGCGCTCAGTTTTTTATCGTCCACGGACAGATTACCGTCGCTGCCCAGCGTCACGCCGGCGTTGTTCAGCGCGCTGATCGACACGCCGTAGCCGCCCGTCTTGAGCAGCTGCGACAGCTGGTTGCTGACCTGGCTGAGCGCCGTATCGGATTTCAGGTCGCCCTTTTGCAGCGTCTGCAGCTTCTGGTTCAAATCGTTGTAGGCGCTGACGAAGGCCTTGACGTTCTGGCTGATCTGGGCCGGATCCTGGGTTACGGTCACCGTGCTCTTGCCGGTGCCGCTCAGGGTCAGCTTGACGCCGGCGATGGCCTGGTCCAGCGTGTTGCTGGCACTGCTGACGTCCTGGCCGTCGACCTTCAGCAGCGCATCCTGGGCCGCCGCACCCTGGTGCATTTTCTGCGTGCCATCCGGATCGTAGGCCAGCGCGTTCTTGATGGCCGGGTCGCCGCTGACGCTGATGCGCATGCTGTTGGCCGCGCCCGTGGCGCCGGCTATGGTCAGCGTGTAGCCCTTGTCGCCCTGGACTACCTTGGCGTCGACACCGGCCGCCTGCAACGCGGCGGCGATGCCGTCCGGCGTATTGTTGCTGGCGTCGATGGTGATGGTCTTGCTGGCGCCGACGCTGCTAAAGCCCTGGCCGCCGGCGCTGCCGAAATCGATCTTGACGGTGGTGCTGGCGCCGCTGCCCAGCTTGGTGTCGGACGCCGTGAAATTGTCACTGGTGAGGAACTGGCCCTGCGCCAGCTGCGCGATGTCGAGCGCATAACTGCCGGACTTGGCGCTGCCGCTGGCCGACGCGCTGGCCACGCCGGCGGCGGAACTGGCCGCGCTGGTGTTCAGGCCGCTGCCGGCCAGGCTGGTGGCCAGCGACTGGAAACCGGCCAGCGCGCTTTGCAGCTGGCCCAGCGCCGACAGCTTGGTCTGGTCGCCGGTCAGCGTGGCATTGAGCTTGGCGATGCGGGGATTGGCGGCGGCCAGTGTCTGCTGCACCTTGGCGGCGACATCGGCCGAGATGGTGGAGCTGCTGGTGGCGGGGTTGTTTGCGGCAATGCTAGAGGTGGCCATGATCGGTTCCAGACAAGAGTCTTGGTAATTATCCGGCACTGCCCAGGTTTCAAAAGGCGGAACAGCGTGGTGTTCCCGCCCCTGCGCGTGCTCTAGCGCAGGAATTTGCTGATCGCAGCCGACGTCGACAAGTCGAGATTGACGAACTGGTAGCCGATCTTGAAGTGGTCGCCGCTGAAAATGCAATAGCTGACCTTGGAGCGGCAAGTCATCACTTGCGGCTTGCCATCCAAGAACAGTTCGAACGATACCTGGCCCAGGTGACCCACTTCCAGCTTATGGTCGAAGGTGAGCGACATGCCGGTGGCGCCGATGTCCAGGGTACGGGCCTGCATGGGCGCCAGGCCATCCATGACCACCACTGCTTTGGCGCGCATGATCTTGCGCGCCGTTATTCTCTGCTCAACTAACAATTGACTAATCCGATTTTCAACAAGAATAAAAAAAATCGGCAGCGCCGCAGCGCTGCCCGCCTTCCTGATCGGCCGCCGATAGAGGCTATCCCCGTGCGCGGCCCGACCACCTCATGATTTTACAGGGCAAATCACTTTGATGTGGCAGCGCCGCATCTATTGATGCTCGCGCATCTTGGTGAAGGCATCATCGATGCGCTCCACCGCGATGATGGTCATGCCTTCAATCGGCGTCTTGGGCGCATTGGCCTTGGGGATCATGGCCAGCGAGAAGCCCAACTTGGCCGCTTCGCGCAAGCGCTCCTGGCCACGCGGCGCCGGACGGATTTCGCCCGCCAGCCCCACTTCGCCAAACACCACGAAGCCGCGCGGCAGCGGCTTGTTGCGCATCGACGAGTTGATCGCCAATAGCACCGCCAGGTCGGCGGCCGGCTCGGTGATCTTGACGCCGCCCACCGCGTTGATGAATACGTCCTGGTCGAAAGCGGCTATGCCCGCATGGCGATGCAGCACCGCCAGCAGCATGGCCAGCCTATTCTGTTCCAAACCGACCGACAGGCGGCGCGCGTTCGGCAAATGGCTGGCGTCCACCAGCGCCTGGATTTCCACCAGCAAGGGGCGGGTGCCTTCCTGCGTCACCATCACGCACGAGCCGGGCACCTGGTTGTCGTGCTGCGACAGGAACAGCGCCGACGGATTCGATACGCCCTTCAAACCCTTCTCCGTCATGGCAAACACGCCCAGCTCGTTGACGGCGCCGAAGCGGTTCTTGATGGCGCGCACCAGGCGGAAGCTGGAGTGGCTGTCGCCCTCAAAGTACAGCACCGTGTCGACGATGTGTTCCAGCACGCGCGGACCGGCCAGCGCGCCCTCCTTGGTGACGTGACCGACCAGGATGATGGTGATGCCCGATTGCTTGGCGAGGCGGGTCAGCTGCGCCGCGCATTCACGCACCTGCGCCACCGAGCCGGGCGCGGAACTGAGCGCGTCCGAATACACAGTCTGGATCGAGTCGATCACCGCCACTTCGGGCTTGAGTTCGGCCAAGGTGGCGAGGATTTTTTCCAGCTGGATTTCCGCCTGCAGCTTCAAGTCCCTGGCGTCGATCGCCAGCCGCTTGGCGCGCAGCGCGATCTGCGCGCCCGATTCCTCGCCGCTGACATACAAGACCTTCTTGAGGTGCGACACATTGGCCAGCGCCTGCAGCAGCAAGGTCGACTTGCCGATGCCGGGATCGCCACCGATCAACACCACGCCACCGGCCACCAGGCCGCCGCCCAGCACGCGGTCGAATTCCTCGATGCCGGTGCCGAAACGCGGCACGTCGATGGCGTCGATGTCGGCCAGCGACAGCACCGGCGCGGTCTGCGCCAGCGCCATGTGCTGCGGCTGCGAATAGCGGTTGTTGCCGCCCGTCTCGAGCACGGTTTCCACCAGGGTGTTCCACTGCTGACAGGCCACGCACTGCCCGGTCCATTTGCTGCTGATGCCGCCGCACTCGCTGCAGCTGTAATTGGTTTTTGCCTTCGCCACGCGTAACCCCTTAGCCTTCGACCACGCGCACGCGTGGCGCCAGCGCGCACATCAGCTCGTAGCCTATGGTGCCGGCCGCATCGGCGATCTCGTCGATCGGCATGCCCTGGCCCCACAGCACCACCTTGCTGCCGACGGTGGCGCCGGGCAGGCCGCTCAAGTCGACGGTCAGCATGTCCATCGACACCCGGCCCACCAGGCGGGTACGCACGCCATCGACCAGCACCGGCGTGCCCAGCGGCGCGTGGCGCGGGTAGCCGTCCGCATAGCCGCAAGCCACCACGCCAATGCGCATCGGGCCTTGCGCTTCGAAGCGGCTGCCGTAGCCGACCAGGTCGCCCGCTACGATGTCTTGCACGCCGATGATTTCGCTGCTCAGCGTCATGGTCGCTTGCAGGCCGAATTCGGCCGCGGTCTTGCCGCCCGGCGTGCCGCCGTACAGCATGATGCCGGGCCGGACCCAGTCGTTGGCCAATTCCGCACCCAGCTCGGCCTGCTGGAAGATGCCGGCCGAATTGGACAGGCTGCGCGGTCCCGGCAGGCCGGCCGTGGCGGCATGGAAGCGGCGCAGCTGTTCATGGATCGACAGGCGCGGATGGGCCGCGTGGTCGGCATTGGCAAAGTGCGTCATCAAGGTGATCTCGCCGACGCAGGCGATGGCGCGCAGGCGCGCGTGGGCCGCCGCGTAAGCTTCCGGCTTGAAGCCGAGGCGGTTCATGCCGGTGTTCATCTTCAGATGCAAGTCCAGCTTGACGCCGCGCGCGGCCAGGCCGGGGGCGGCCGCTTCCAGCCAGTCCATCTGCTGCACGCAATGCACCGCGCCCTGCAGAGCGTGCTCAGCCATGGTCTGCAGATCGTCCGGGTCAAAAAAACCTTCCAGCAGCAAGATGGGTTTGCGCCAGCCCAGTTCGCGCAACTGCACCGCCTTGTCGAATTCGATCAGGGCCAGGCCATCGGCGTCGGCAAAACCGCGCATGGCGCGCTCCAGGCCGTGGCCGTAGGCATTGGCCTTGACCACGCCCCACGCCTTGGCGGCGGGCGAGCAAGCCTTGGCGCGGGCCAGATTGTGTGACATGGAAGCGAGGTGGATGGTAGCGACTATAGGCCGGGGCATAATGCGATTTATGTCATCAGAGAAGCCGGTATTTTACCGGAGTCGCCCCCCCGCTGCGCGCCTCATTTCTTGGGGTTCAGAACAAAGCGTGGTATAAAGCAAGCCAGATAAGTTTTCAGGCATCCCAGAATGAATCGTGGTTTCTATACCATTATGGCTGCGCAGTTCTTTTCGTCCCTGGCGGACAATGCGTTGCTATTTGTTGCGATCGACTTGTTGATCAACATGAAGTCCCCGGGTTGGCTGACCCCGTTGTTAAAGCTGTCTTTTACGCTGTTTTATGTGCTGTTAGCCGCATTTGTCGGTGCTTTTTCAGACTCCATGCCCAAGGGCCGGGTCATGTTCATCGCCAACCTGATCAAGATTGCCGGTTGCGCCCTGATTTTCATGCACGTCCATCCGCTGGCCGCCTATGCCCTGGTCGGCTTTGGCGCGGCCGTGTATTCGCCGGCCAAGTACGGCATCCTGACCGAATTGCTGCCGGCCGAAAAGCTGGTAGCCGCCAATGGCTGGGTCGAGGGCTTGACCGTGGCTTCGATCATCTTCGGCACCGTCATGGGCGGCGCGCTGGTCAGCGGCCGCACCTCGGCCTTCCTGCTGGGCTTTGATTTCCCGCTGATCGATACCGGCGTCGATACGCCGACCGAGGCGGCACTGTGCGTGGTGGTGGGTACCTATGTGCTGGCGGCCATCTTCAACTTGAAGATTCCGGACACCGGCTGCCGCTACGACCACCAGGAGCGCAATCCGGTCAAGCTGGTCACCGATTTCGCCAATTGCTACGGCCTGCTGTGGAAAGACAAGCTGGGACAGATTTCGCTGGCCGTGACCACGCTGTTCTGGGGCGCGGCGCAAACCTTGCAGTTCATCGTGCTGGAGTGGGCCAAGCGCACGCTGCACCTGTCGTATGACAAGGCCACCAGCCTGGTGGGCGTGGTCGCGATCGGCGTGGCGCTGGGCGCGGTGCTGTCGGTGCGCTTTGTGTCGCTGCGCAGATCGCTGTCGGTGATACCGATGGGGATCGCGATGGGCCTCATCGTGATGAGCATGGTATTCGTGCGCTGGATCGAGCTGGCGTATCCGCTGCTGATCCTGGTCGGCATGCTGTCGGGCTTCTTCCTGGTACCGATGAACGCGCTGCTGCAGCACCGCGGCCACGTACTGATGAGCGCCGGCCATTCAATCGCGGTGCAGAACTTTAACGAGAACCTGTCGATTCTGACCATGCTGGCCGTGTACTCGCTGATGTTGCGCGCGCACTTGAACCTGGATGCGATCATTATTCTGTTCGGCCTGTTTGTGGCCGGCACCATGTTCTTCGTCATGCGCAAGCATCAGGCCAATCAGCGCGAGCACGATTCGCTGTCGCTGATCGGCGAACTCAAGCACTAACTCCAGCACCAACTCAAGCACTAACTCATTGCTGACTCAGGCCGGCAGCACGCCGGCCTGCCTGCGCGCGGCCGCTTGCGCGCACCAGTCGTCCGGCACCACGAAGCCGCGGCGCCGCTCCACCAGCCAGCCAGCCACCTCTTCCACCTCGGCCACCATCACTGGCGCGGGCACGGCTGCCATCTGCTCGCGCAGCGCACCTTGCAGCTCGTCGCCGCTCAGCGCGGTGCCGGCCGGGGTCTTCAGCGGCGCCAGCCAGTCCAGGCGCGGCATCAGCCGGTAGCGGGCGCCACTCAGTTGCGCGCTTTGCGCCAGCGTCATCCAGAAACCGTGGCAGTGCGGCTGCGAGATGCCGTTCAGCGCCGGCACGTCGCCGGCGGGATAGAACAGCCAGCCCTTGACCAGCGCCTGCGCGGCGTCAACCGGCTGCGGCAGCAGCGGCTGGGCGGCAGGATGGCTGGCCAGCGTCAGCTGCTTGTCGAAGATCTTGCGCATTTTGGCGCCCAGCGTATCGGCCAGATTGGGGCCGATCAGGCCGTTGAAGCGACCATGCTCCAGCGCGGCCTGGGCATCGAGCAGGTAGAACTTGGTGGCAAATTCCCAGTGCAGCAGACGGCCGCCGTCGCGCAGCAGGAAGTCGAATTCGCCGACTGTGTCGTTGCGGGCAGCGCGCACTTGCAAGCCGTGCGCGACCAGCGTGCCGTGCTGGGCAAAGTAGAAGGCCATCAGTTTTTCGGCATACAAGCCCAGGCGCGAGTAAAAGCGCTGGCCCAGCGCGGCGTCCAGCGCGGACGGATCGGCTTCCAATCCAGCCAGCCACTTGGCGACGGCCGGCGTGACGGGGCCAAGGCTGGCGATGCGGCCTTGCCAGTGCGGCGAAGACGGGTCAAGCAAGTCGGGAGCATCCAGCAGCCAGGCCAGCGCCCGCACATGAGGTCGGGTCAAATGGCCCCAACGCTGCTCGAAGCAGCTTTGAAAAACCGGAAAAACCGGGGACAGGCCAGGTTTTTCCGCCTCTGGAAAAACCTGGCTTGTCCCCGGTTTTTCGGTGCTAGGCACGGGCGTCCCTGGCGAGGCACAGGTCGGCCCAGGCTTTGGCCTTGTCTTCCGGCTTGCGCAGCAAGTCGTCGGGGTGGTAGGTCGCCACTACCGGCAGGTCACCGTAGCGGTGCACCTTGCCGCGCGTGGCGGCGCCCAGCAAGCCTTTGGCCGCCGACTGGCCGAAAGTCATCACCATTTGCGCGCCGGTCAGGGCCAGTTCGCGGTCAAGGAAGGGACGGCAAGCCGTCACTTCGTCCAGCGATGGCGAGCGGTCGGCGCCGTCTTCGGTTTGCGGGCGGCATTTGACCAGCTGCGTCAGGTAGACGTGGGATGCGGTGTCGAGGGCGATGGCCTTCAGCATATTGTCTAGCAGCTGGCCGGCTTCGCCGCTGACGGGGCGGTTTTCTTTTTCGTCCATCCGGCTCGGCGCCGGGGCTATGGCCATCCATGCGGCCGGCGCGGCGCCGCGGCCGTGCACGGCGTTGCGGCGCGTGGCACACAGCTCGCAGCGGGTGCAACTGGAGATGGCGAACTTGAGGGCCGGCCAGTCCATGGCGGCAATGGCCTCCTCGCTGACCGGCGCCGGACGCGCCGGCGCGGGGGCATCGTCGAACCAGGCCGTGTCGTCTTCGCTGACGGGCAAGTCGTCCAGCGCGGACAGGCTGTCGTCTACGCCGGCGGCTACGCTGTGGTGCAGCTCAGGCTCAGGCTCGGGAGTGATGGGCGCAGCAGCAGCAGCAGCAGCAGCAGCAGCAGCGGGCGGCGGCGCCACCGGCGGCGCTTCGACGGCCGGCGCGGTGGCCGCTGCCAGCGCAACTATCGCCACCGGCTCCGCGCCTACCGGCTCCGGCGGCTGAGCGACTGGCTCTGCTTCAGGCAAGGCCTCCTCGAACAACGCTGCCGGTGGCCGGTTGCGCAAGGCCCATTGCGGGCCGACACCCATCTCACCGAGGAAGGCGACGCTGCGCGCTGACATCTGACTCATAATCCGAACCGCATGACGATTGCGTCCTCGCGTTGCTGGTTGGCGGTCGGGTAATAGCCCTTGCGCCGGCCGATGGTTTGAAATCCGTAACGCTGATAAATCTCCAGCGCGCGTTCGTTCGATGGCCGCACTTCCAGCAGCACCGACTCCATGCCCAGCCCGCGCGCGCAGGCGACGGCCTGGTTCAGCAAGAACCGACCCAGCCCCTGCCGCTGCCGCTCGGCGGACACCGCCACGTTCAACAGATGCGCCTCGTCGACGATGGCCATCAGCAGGAAATAGCCCAGCAATTGGCCGTCCGTGTCGCGCAGCACCCAGGCCTGGTAGCCGCTGGCCAGCGAATCGACAAAATTGGCCATGCTCCACGGATGCGGATACACGGTCTGCTCCAGGTCCAGCACTTCGGCCAGATCGGCTTCCTGCATCGGCTCGTAGTTGAGCCGGGCCAGATCCCACACCTGCGTCATGCGCCGGCCTCCGCCTTCGCTGCCGCCGCAGTGGCCATCTCGCGGCGCTCGGCCTGCGTGTAGGCGATCTTGTTGCGCAGGTAGAGCGGCTGCGCGTCGGCCGCCGATACCGTGGCGCCGGCCGCATAGGCAATGGCAGCAAGCTGCGCGATCTGCGCCGCGTGCGGCATCACCGCGGCATGCGCGCCGGCCGCGAAATCCTTGCCAGCCAAGGCTAAGGCATAGGCCGCGAAGCCGTTGCCGCAAGCGGTGACCGCCCCCTGCGGCGCCACCGCTTGCGGCGCCGACAAGGCCGGCGCCAGCACGGCGCGCGGCGCGGCGTCGGCTGCGCCGTCAAATTGATATTGCGCCCAATAGACTTCGCCCATGCGCGCATCCAGCACGGCCAGCACATCGGCCGCACCGGTCTGCTGGCGGCAGGCCAGCGCCATGGCGTCCAGCGTCACCACCGGCACCACTGGCAGACTGGCGCCGAAGGCCAGGCCCTGCGCGATGCCGCACGCGGTGCGCACGCCGGTGAACGAACCCGGCCCCGAACCGAAGGCGATCGCATCGCAATCCTTGAGGGCGATGCCGGCTTCGGCCAGCAGTTCCTGGATCATCGGCAGCACCGATTGGGAATGGGTACGCACGCCCGACGAGGAGCGCGCCAGCACGGTGCCGTCACGCAACAGGGCACAGGAAGCGAGTTCGGACGAGGTTTCAATGGCAAGAATAATAGGCATCCCGTATTTTAACCCGGCGCGCTGGCAGGCGCGACCCCGCCCGGCCATGTAGAATATGCGCGTTTGCCATCGCAACCCCGACTTTCCATGCACAGCCTGACCCTCAATTCCGATAATCGCGCCGCAGTGGCGGCCGCCGTGGCCGGCGACCGCTGGATCGTGGCCTGCCTGTGCGCCGCCTGGTGCGGCACTTGCGGCAGCTACCGCGGCGTATTCGAGGAAGTGGCGGCACGCCATCCGGACAAGTTCTTCGTGTGGATAGACATCGAGGATCATGCCGATATCGTCGGCGACCTCGATGTCGAGAATTTCCCTACCCTGCTGATCCAGCATCACGAGCTGGTAGCCTTCTTCGGCACCATGCTGCCCGACGCCGGCCTGGCGCACCGCCTGGTGCAGGCCCAGTCGGCGCAAGGCGATGCTGAACTGGCAACACTGGCCGACAGCAGCGATGAACGCCGCCAGTGGCAGCGCGACTGCAACCTGCGTACCCTGTTGCGCGCCGCGCTTGATTGACCCCACGCCACACCCACCCCAAACCCACACGACACTGCGGGACCTGACCCAGGTTTGAGGTTCCGCGCTTATGCGAGCGTCAGCGGCAGGCTGCGCAGGCGCTGGCCGGTCAGTTTGAAGACGGCGTTGGCGACGGCTGGCGCGATCGGCGGCGTGGCGGGTTCGCCCATGCCCTCGGGATGCTCGGCGCTCGGGATGATGATGGTCTCCACCTCCGGCGCCTGGTTCATGCGCAGCACCGCGTAGTCGTGGAAGTTACTCTGTTGTGGTTTGCCGTCCTTGATCGTCACCGCGCCGAACAGCGCTGCCGACAGGCCGAACACCACGCCCGACTCAACCTGCTGCGCGATGATGTTGGGATTGACCGCGATGCCACAATCGACCGCGCATACCACGCGGTGCACGCGGATCTCCTTGCCCTCGACCGACACCTCGGCCACCTGCGCCACTATCGTACCGAACGATTGGTGCAGCGCCACGCCGTGCGCGCGCCCTTCGGGCGCGGCGCCGGCTTTCGCCACCGCCGCATCCAGCACCGCCAGATGGCGCGGGTGATGCGTCAACAGCGCGCGCCGGAACGCCACCGCATCCTTGCCGGCGGCATGCGCCAGCTCGTCGATGAAACTCTCCTTGAAGAAGGCATTGTGCGAGTGGCCAACCGAACGCCAGTTCCCCAACGGCACCGCGCTGTCGACTATCACATGGCGGATGCGCTGGTGCGGGAATTCATACTGCATGTCGAACTGGCCTTCGGCCGTGGTCTTGTCCGGGCCACCGGGAGGCAGGCCCAGGTTACGCTTGAAGAACTGGTGCACCACCGAGCCGGCCACCGACTTGTTGTCGTAGGTGCTCACGTTGCCGGCCGCGTCCAGCGTGGCGTGAAAGCGCGACAGCGCCGCCGGCCGGTAGACGTCGTGCGTCATGTCTTCTTCGCGACTCCACAGCAGCTGCACCGGCGCGCCGTTGCACTGCATGGCCACTGCCACCGCCTGCACCACCATGTCGATCTCCAGCCGGCGGCCGAAACCGCCGCCCAGCAGGGTCACGTTCAGCACCACGTCGGCGGCGCTGACGCCGGCCACCTTGGCCGCCATGTCGACCGCAAAGCTGGGCGATTGCGTTGGCACCCACAGGTACACCTTGCCGCCCTTGACTTGCGCGGTGCAGTTGATCGGCTCCATGGTGGCGTGGGCCAGGAACGGGGCCCGGTATTCTGCGTGCACCGCGCGGACCGTGCCGGGCGCAGCGCCGGCAGCGGCGCCGGGCGCATTCCTTGCCGCGTCAACGGCAGCCATGTCGCCAGCTTGGTAGTAGGCATAACCGGATTCGCTATCGAGCTTGGCCGCGAAATCGCGGTAAATCGCTGCGCTGGAGAGCCGGGCGTTGACGCCTTCGTTCCACTCGACAGGCAACGCCAGCGCCGCCTGCCTGGCCTGCCAAGTGCTGGCCGCGACCACCGCCACGCCGGCACCGGCGCCGCTAAATGGCGTCAGCACGCCGGAAAAATCGACCACCCTCAATACGCCCGGCAGCTTTAGCACCGCATCCGCATCGACCTTGCCCACCGTGCCGCCTATGGTTGGCGACATGCGCACCGCCGCAAACAGCAATCCCGGCGGACGCGCATCGATGCCAAAACCGGCCGTGCCATTCACCTTGGACGGCGTGTCGATGCGCGGTTGGGCGCGGCCGATCAGCTTGAATTCCCGTGCTTCCTTGAGGCGGATCTCGCCCGGCGTGCTGATCGCCGCCCGCGCCGCCAACGGGCCATAGGCGGCGCGCTTGCCGCTGGCGTGAAGCACGTAGCCGCCTTCGGTGCGGCACTCGGATTGGCTCACCTTCCACTCGCGCGCCGCGGCCGTTATCAGCAAGGCGCGGGCGGTGGCGCCGGCTTCGCGCATCGGCCCCCATGCATCCTTGACGCTGGACGAGCCGCCGGTGAGCATGATCCCCAGTTCGCGCGCCACCTTGCCGACCACCCATTGCGCGCCGGCCTTGATGCGGCCCTGGTCGTCCGGGTGGAATGGCAGGCTGTCCTTCAGCACCGCGACGTTGCCGTAGATTTTATCGATCGGCGCCTGCACCAGCCGCACCGCCGACAGCGGCAGGTCCATTTCCTCGGCCACCAGCATGGACAAGGCGGTATGCACGCCCTGCCCCATTTCACAGCGCGGCATGGCCACCATCACCGTGCCGTCCGGCGCCAGCGCGACCCAGCCGTTCAGGGCTAGCGCGCCGCCGGTCAGCGGCAGAGGATGGGTGGCACGCACGCGCTGGCGCGCCGGCATCACACCCCAGCCCACCACCAGCGCACCGGCCGCGGCAACTGCGCTGAAGATGAAACGGCGGCGCGACAGCTTGCGGGGATTCAGCATCGCTGCGCCCTTCCCGCTTTCCACTGCAGCAACATGTCTTGCGCCAGCAGCGGCTTGCTGTAGAAGTAGCCCTGCGCCAGGTTACAGCCGTGGCGCAGCAGGAAGGCCGCCTGTTCCTCGGTCTCCACGCCTTCCGCAATGACCGACAAGTTCATGCTCTTGCCAAGCTGGATGATGGCAATGGCGATGGCCTCGTCATTGACGTCGGTGGAGATGTCCTTGATGAAGGAGCGGTCGATCTTCAGCGTCTGCACCGGCAGCTGCTTCAGATAGGCCAGCGACGAGTAGCCGGTGCCGAAATCGTCGATCGCCAGTCCCACGCCGATCGAGTGCAAGTCGTTGATGAACACCATGGCGTCGCCGGTGTTCATAATCACCGACTCGGTCACTTCCAGCTGCAGGCGGTGCGGTTCCAGCCCCGTCTCGCGCAGGATCTCGGCTACCATGTTGACGATGCTGCCGCGCTCGAACTGCTTGGCCGACAGGTTGACCGCGATCTTGGGCACCTGCAGGCCGGCTTCCTGCCAGCGTATCATCTGGCGGCAGGATTCGAACAGCACCCATTTGCCCAGCTGATTGATGAAGCCCGTGTCCTCGGCCAGCGGGATGAAGCGCACCGGCGGCACCAGGCCCAGTTCCGGATGGTTCCAGCGCACCAGCGCCTCGACGCCGATCAGTCGGCCGGTGTCGATTTCCACCTGCGGCTGGAAGTTCAGGAAGATCTCGTCCTTCTCGATCGAGCGGCGCAGGAAGGTCTCCAGACGCAGGCGCTCGACGCCCTCGCCGGTCATCGACGGCGCGTAGAAACTGAAGCCGTTGCGCCCGCGTGCCTTGGCCTGGTACATGGCCACGTCGGCATTCCTGATCAGCATATTCAAGTCGGTGGCGTCGCCGGGGAACAGGCTGATGCCCACGCTGCAGGTGACGAACAACTCATGGCCGGCCACCATGAACGGCTGCTCGAACATCGCCACCAGCTTTTCCGCCACCAGGCTGGCGCCGAACTGGCCGTCCACGTCTTCCAGCAGCACGATGAATTCGTCGCCGCCCAGGCGCGCCAAGGTATCGCCCTCGCGCAGCTTTTCCGACAGCGCGCGCGCCACCTGTTTCAACAGCTCGTCGCCGATGTGGTGGCCCAGCGTGTCGTTGACGTTCTTGAAGCGGTCCAGATCGATGAACAGCAGCGCCAGCTCTTCCTTCTCGCGCGTGGCCCGTTGCAGCGCGTGCTGCAGGCGGTCGTGGAACAGCAGCCGGTTCGGCAGCGCCGTCAGCGGATCGTGGTGCGCCAGGTGGTCCAGCTTTTCCTGCGATTCCTTGACCAGGGTGATGTCGCTGAACACGCCGACATAGTGGGTGGTCTGGCCACGGTTGTCGCGCACCGCGCTGACCGTCAGCCATTCCAGATACAGTTCGCCGCTCTTGCGCAGGTTCCAGATCTCGCCGCGCCAGAAGCCGGAGGTTTGCAGCTCGTTCCACAGCGCGTCGTAGAAGGCCTGGTCGTGGCGGCCGGAGCGCGTCAGCGTGCGTTGCTGGCCCAGCGCCTCTTGCTCGCTGTAGCCGGTGATCTGGGTGAAGGCCGGGTTGACGGCAACGATGACGCCGTCCGCGTCGATCACCATCACGCCGTCGGCAATGTGTTCGAGCACCGTGGCCGACAGGCGCAATTTCTCTTCCGCTTCCTTGCGCGCGGTGATGTCGGCATATACCCAGATGCTGCCTTCGTTGGCGCGGTTCTGGTCCAGCGCACAGCCGCTGACCATGCACCAGAACAGCGAGCCGTCGCGGCGGCGATAGTGGCGCTCTTCGCTGAAGTAGTCGCCCGACGCCAGCGACGGATACTGGCGCGCGCCGGCCGCTTCGAAGTCGAAGGCACTCGGGAACACGATGGAGGTGGAGCCGCCGGTCATCTCGCCCGGCTCGTAGCCGAACAGCTCCTCGCAGCGGCGGTTGACCGAGACGATGCTGCGGTTACGCACGAACATCACGCCGAACATCACGTTGTCCAGGATCGCGCTCTGCTCAGCGAGCAGCGCCTCGATGCGCATCTCGTTGTGCTTGCGCTGGCTGATGTCGGAAATGATGCCGTCCACCCACGGCGCGCTGCCCGCATCGTCGTCGTGGTGCTGCGGCTGGCCATTTTCCGCCACCCAGCGCTCGGTGCCGCTGGCGTCGAGGATGCGGTATTCGATTTCGTAGGGCTGGCCGCTCCTGATCGCCTCGCCGACGCAGCGACGCTGTCGCTTGCGGTCTTCCGGGCAGATCAGGTTGGCCCAGGAATGGGTGGTGCTGCGCATGAACTGCGCGGCCGAATAGCCGGAAATATCCTCGATCGCGTCGGACACGAAGTCGATCGGCCCGTCGGGACGGAAGCGGAACACCGCGCCCGGCACCTGGGTGACGATGGTGCGGAAGCGTTCCTCGCGCTGGCCGATGTCTTCGAACAGGCGCTTGATCGCCACCCGCATCTGTTCCAGCTGGCCGGCCAGCCGGCCCAGTTCATCCTTGCCGGTCAAGTCCAGCCGGGTTTCGAAGTCGCCGTGCGACAGGCGGTCGGAAAAGCGCATCAGCTTGCGCAAGGGTTTCAGCAGGCGGGCGTTGAGGAACAGCACGATCAGCAGCAGCGACACGGTCAGCTGCGCGGCCAGCACGAACACGTAGGAGATCTGCTTCTCGCGCAGCTCCTGCTGGCTGCGGGCGTCCTCCATCTCGACCATGATGCGGCCGATGCGCTCGCCGCGCACCTGGATTTCGCGCTCGGCGCGGTAGACGTTGCCGGTTGGCCGGTGCGGCGAATGCACGCTGATGAACTGGGTGTCGGCCTGGCCGGTGACCTGCACCTGCAGCACCGAGCGGTCGCGCATCACCGATTCGACCAGCGAATGGGCCGATTCGGCATTCATGTTCCACAACGATTCCTGCATGCCCAGCGCCAGGATGTCGGCATTGCGCTGCAGCGCTTCGTTCAGCGCCACCTTGGCCGACTGCTGCTCGTGCACGCCGATCAGCAGGTAGCTGCCGATCATGGCAGGGATCACCAGGCCGCCAAACACCACCAGCAGCAGAGCACCGTAAATGGAAAGGCCATACAGGGCACTCAGGCGCGAGCGCAGTTGTTGATGGAGCGGTCTAGTCATGCACGCACTACGTTGCTGCTGCGGGTTTGTAAGGTTTGCATCGTCTCAAATTTCAATAGCTAGGCATCAGCGCGGCCGCGCACAGGCGCAAACTCTTTTTCCAAGTGGAATTATGCACGGAAAAAGTGGTAAAAGTCACCGAAAACCGAGTCGTGCACGCCCGGCGGTGTGCGCTTGTGCGCAAGCCAAGCAAAATATTGGCGCTCAGGCTATGATCGCAGCTCTTTTACTGAGGAACCCGTCATGACCCAACTTTCCATGTACACCGCATCTATTCCCGTGTTCAAACAGATCCTCAATAGTCTGCTGGCCATCCTCGACAAGGCTGAAGCCCATGCCACCGAGAAGAAAATCGATCCAGCCGCACTGTTGCAATTCCGCCTGTACCCGGACATGCTGCCATTCACCCGCCAGATCCAGATCGCCTGCGACTTCGCCAAGGGCTGTGGCGCGCGTCTGGCCGGCGCCGACCTGCCGTCGTATGAAGATAACGAGCAGAGCTTCGCGGAACTGAAGGCGCGCATCAGCAAGACGCTGGCCTTCATCGACAGCCTGCCGGCCGAGCAGATCGCCGGCAGCGAAGCGCGCGCCATCACCACCGGCAGCGGCGACAAGGTCAAGCACTTCACCGGCCAGACCTATCTGCTGCACTACGCCCTGCCGCATTTCTTCTTCCACGCCACCACCGCCTATGACATCCTGCGCCATAACGGCATCGAGATCGGCAAGAAGAACTTCATCGGCAGCTATTAATCAGCCGCCGCGCCCCTAGGCTCCGCCACCCCAGGGGCGGCTCCTTGCGCCGGGGCCGTTGATCAGGGATTGCGGCGCGGGTAGCCCTGCGCCAAAATCCGCTGCCACACCACTTCCTTTTGCTCGGCCGTCATCGCCACCCAGTGCGCGACTTCGACCACGCTGCGCCCGCAACCGCGGCAGATTTCGTCAAACGTGGTCGAGCACACCGCCACGCAGGGCGTGTCCGGCCGCGGCGGCAAGTCGACACTCATTCCGGCACCTGCATCAGCCGGTCCCAGCCGTCGTGGCCCAGCTTGCGCAGGGTCTCGATATTCTTCTCGAAAATCTCCGACGCTTCCGGGAACGCCTCCACGGCGCGCTCCACACTGTCCTCGCGCAGCAGGTGCAAGGTCGGGTATGGCGAACGGTTGGTATAGTTGTCGATATCGTTCTTGTCGGTATCGGCAAACTGGTAGTCCGGGTGGAAGCTGGCCACTTGCAATTCGCCCACCAGATCCATGTCTTCCAGCGCGGCGTCGGCTACGTCGAGAAATTCGTTGTAATCCTCGAAATCGCTCAGCACCTGCGGGTGGATGATCAGGGTGGTATCGACTTGTTCTGGATCGGCGTCGACCAGGTATTGCAGCTCGTCCATCAACTTTTCCAGCAACGCCTCCGGCGTGGTGGCCTCGCTGACCACATAGCGGATCTGCTGCTTGATATGCACCGCCTTGGCAAACGGGCACAGATTGAGACCGATGACGGCCTTTTCCAGCCAAGACTGGGTCGCGGCGATGACGGCATCGCGCTCGACGGGGAAGCTACTCATAGTGATTCCTTGATCATAAGACGGCGAACCGACGTTGCGGCGCCAACCCGGATTGTACGCACTCTTGCCGCCGCTTCCTACCCGCCGCGCTCCGCCTACCCTATCTTCGGCGATCTTGCGGCGATCTTTATGCTTACTTACTCGCAATGATTGCCAAATGGCATTAATTTGAAAAATCGGTCACCCGCTTGACATATTTCTTGACTCAGCCGGACGACCTTCGTACACTCCACGTTTATTCATGGTGCGCTCGATGTTTTTACATCGACAACAATGGAACGCTATGCAAGCAAGCAAGACTCAATTCGCGGCCTTCGCGGCGCCCCTGCTGGTGCTGGCCCTGACGCTGCCGGCCACCAGCGAGGCGACGGACGCGGCCGCAGGCCAGCCGCCGGCGACACCGGCGACGTTCGCCGCCCCGACCGCCGCCGCCCCGCAGAAATTCCCCGCCTCCGAGCCATCCTCCTCCAAAAATGACAAGCAAGTAGCCAGCGAAGATGCCGCGCGCCAGGCCGACGTCTGGGGCCGGATCCGCACCGGCTACGCGATTCCCGACCTGAACAACGACCTGGTCGCCAAGCACATCACCTGGTACAGCAGCCGTCCGGACTACATCGCCCGCACCACGGCGCGCGCCTCGCGCTACCTGTTCCACGTGGTCACCGAACTGGAAAAACGCGGCATGCCGACCGAACTGGCGCTGCTGCCGTTCATTGAATCGGCGTTCAATCCGCAAGCGCTGTCCAGCGCCAACGCGGCCGGCATGTGGCAATTCGTGCCTGGCACGGGACGTGACTACAACCTGAAGCAGACCGCCTTCAAGGATGACCGCCGCGGCATCCTGGCTTCGACCGACGCCGCCCTGACCTATCTGCAGCGCCTGTACGACATGTTCGGCGACTGGCAACTGGCGCTGGCCGCCTATAACTGGGGCGAAGGCTCGGTACAGAAAGCCATCAAACGCAACCAGGCGGCCGGCAAGCCCACCGATTTCGAATCGCTGTCCGAGCTGATGCCGGCCGAGACGCGCAACTATGTACCCAAGCTGCAGGCGGTGAAGAACATCATTGCCAACCCGGCCCAGTATGGCCTGACCCTGCCGCCGGTCGATAACCAACCGTATTTCACCGCCGTCGACAAGACCAGCGACATCGACCTGACCATCGCCGCCCACCTGGCCGAGCTGTCGGTGGATGAATTCAAGGCGCTGAACCCCCAGTTCAACCGTCCGGTGATCACCGGCGGCGAGCAGACCAAGATTTTGCTGCCGCAGGAAAACGCTGAAAAGTTCCACCTGAACCTGGCCCAGTGGGGCCGTGCGCTGTCGACCTGGACCACCCACAAGATCACCAGCGCCAAGGAACGCATCGAGACGCTGGCGTCGCGCTTCCACACCACGCCGGAAATCATCCGCCAGGCCAATAACATTCCACAAAAAACCGTGCTCAAGGCCGGCTCCACCATCCTGGTGCCCAAGCTGTCGGCGTCGGCCGGCGACATCGCGCCGGAAGTGGCCGACACGGCCACCGTGGCCTTCGAGGCCGACCGCGGCAACGGCCACGCCAAGGGCCGCAAGCTGGCCAAGGGTGGCAAGGCCGCAGGCGGCGTGGCGCTGGTCAAGGCCCACCTGCCGCACCACAAATCGCGCCACCGCAACGACGACTAGCCCCGTTCTTGGCGCGACGGCAGCGACGAAAAGTTGCCATCGCGGCGTACACGTCCTACAATCTCGGTCTTGCGGTAGCTTGGCATCGCGCGGTTCCCGCTGGACGGGACCGTATCCATCCATACCTGAAACACAACCTCTGTCCCGGCACCGCATAAGCAAGCGCGTGCCGGCGGCAGCAGCAATCGGAGTCACTATGGCGTTCTTGCAAGGCAAAAAAATCCTCATCACCGGTCTGTTGTCGAACCGTTCCATCGCTTACGGTATCGCCAAGGCTTGCCATCGCGAAGGCGCTGAACTGGCGTTCACCTACGTCGGCGAGCGCTTCAAGGACCGCATCACCGAGTTCGCCGCCGAGTTCGGCAGCAAGCTGGTGTTCGACTGCGACGTCTCCAGCGACGAGCAGATCGCCGCGCTGTTTGCCGACCTGGGCCAGAGCTGGACCCAGCTGGACGGCCTGGTGCACGCGATCGGCTTTGCGCCGCGCGAAGCGATAGCCGGCGAGTTCCTGGACGGCCTGACCCGTGAAAACTTCCGCATCGCCCACGACATTTCGGCCTACAGTTTCCCGGCCATGGCCAAGGCCGCGCTGCCGCTGCTCAAGGAAGGCTCGTCGCTGCTGACCCTGTCCTACCTGGGTGCGGTGCGTGCCATCCCTTACTACAACACCATGGGCCTGGCCAAGGCTTCGCTGGAAGCGTCGGTACGCTACCTGGCAGAAAACCTGGGCAAGCTGGGCATCCGCGCCAACGGCATCTCGGCCGGCCCGATCAAGACCCTGGCCGCGTCCGGCATCAAGGACTTCGGCAAGCTGCTGGGCTTTGCCTCGTCGCACGCGCCGCTGCGCCGCAACGTCACCATCGAAGAAGTGGGCAACACCGCCGCCTTCATGCTGTCGGACCTGGCGTCGGGCATCACCGGCGAAATCACCTATGTGGACGGCGGCTTCTCGCACGTCATGGGCCTGAACGCGGAAGACTACAGCTAATCTTGCGCCGTCACGCCACGCCTACGCCCGGTCCTGCCGGGCGTTTTTGTTTGACCGTGTCAGCGGCGGCGCATCCAGGCTGCAATGCTCAACAAGCCCGCCATCAGCATCAGCCCCGACGACGGCTCCGGCACCGCGGCCGTCACGCTGACGTTATCGAGCCCGATGTAGTTGCCCGCCTGGTCGCCAGCGATCGAGACGTCGGTATGGGCCGCCAGCGCCGTGAAGGACAGCGTGACATGGTCCCAGGAATTGCTCTGGTTCGAGGTCGTGGTCCACACCGGCATGCCCAGCACATCGCCCGCCGTGACCAGTACGCTGTCGTTGGCGCCGCCGTTGAAGGTGGTCGAGTTGCCGATATCGAAGCTGAGGTTGTAGTGCGCACCAACCGTGGTGGCAACGCTCTGCCGCACGCCTGCGCCGGCACCCGAACTGTGCCAGCCGGTCAGGTCGAGGAACTTGCCGCCCTGCGACGCCGACAAGCCGTAGGCATTGCCCGGCCCGATCCAGGCGATGTCCAGGCCGCCGATCACGGTCCAACCGGCCAGCGTGCTGCTGTCGCCGCTGAACAGCTGTTGCGCATCCGGATCGCCGTGGTTGACGACAATGCTGCCCGCCTCAAAACTGCCATTGCTAATTAGTTCCGTCGCCCCCGCCTGCGCGGCCAGTGCCAGCGCCGCCGCCAGCAAACTTGATTTGATGCTCATGATGCCTCCCCAGGGTTATTGCTCTTGTTCCCATCCGGTGACTTGCAGATGGGATAGTATCGTGCATTTTTTGCATCATCAAGCGTGCTAACGCGGCTTGTGCAGACGCATGCACGCTGGCGCTTTGCAAGCGTGCAGCGCTGATTTTTCCGCGCTGCGGTTCCAGGGGCAGACCAAAGGCTGGGGTAACCTTATATTTTGGTACAAATTACCTTTTTTTCGGCAGAATTATTCGGCCAGTTATAAGAATCAGCACATTAAACCGTGCAGAAACAGTGGAAACACTGTATAGTGACACCTGTGCGCTGCAACATGCAGCCACTTAGAATAATTAGCAGCTTCGCAAGCCTTAGCGCATCATCATGATGTCGCTTATAAAGCCCTCCCGCCTTGTGTGTCGCACCTGACACCGTCCCGGCGCAAAGCTTTTGTGCCGAAATTTCTTTCGATTTTGATTGAGTCATTTCGTTTTGGTTGGCGTTGCTATTTCGCGTTCTGCTTTTTGCAAGAACGCTGATTTTTACGAAAGAAAAGAATGACATTTGAAGCACTTGGTCTCAACGCGTCCATCATCAAAGCCCTGACCGACGCCGGCTACACCGCGCCGACTCCGGTCCAGCAGCAGGCCGTGCCTGCCGCCATCGAAGGCAAGGACCTGTTGGTATCCTCGCAAACCGGTTCCGGCAAGACTGCAGCATTCATGCTGCCGTCGCTGCACCGTTTGTCCGCGATCGACCCGGCCGCTGCCGGCAAGACGCCGAATCAGGAAATGCAAGCCGCCCGTGCCCGCGGCGAGCGCCCACGTTTCAAAGCTGCACAGCCGAAGATGCTGGTGTTGACCCCAACCCGCGAACTGGCCCTGCAAGTGACCACCAATACCGACAAGTACAGCATCAACTTGCGCCGCATCAAGGCCGTGTCGATACTGGGCGGTATGCCTTACCCTAAGCAGATGCAACTGCTGGCCAAGAATCCTGAGATCCTGGTAGCCACCCCTGGCCGCTTGATCGACCACATGGAATCGGGCAAGATCGACTTCTCGCAACTGGAAATCCTGGTGCTGGACGAAGCCGACCGCATGCTCGACATGGGCTTCATCGACGACATCGAAAAGATCGTCGCCGCGACCCCGGAAACCCGCCAGACCATGCTGTTCTCGGCCACGCTGGACGGCGTCGTCGGCAACATGGCGCGCCGCATCACCAAGAATCCGCAGGTCATCCAGATCCTGAGCGCGGCCAACAAGCATGAGAACATCACCCAGCGCGTACACTTCGTCGACGACCTGTCGCACAAGAACCGCTTGCTGGACCACCTGCTGCGTGACGACTCGCTGGACCAGGCCGTGGTATTTACCGCCACCAAGCGCGACGCCGACACCATCGCCGACCGCCTGAACATCGCCGGTTTCTCGGCTGCCGCACTGCATGGCGACATGCACCAGGGCGCCCGCAACCGCACGCTGGACAGCTTGCGCCGCGGCCAGGTGAAGATCCTGATCGCCACCGACGTAGCCGCCCGCGGTATCGACGTGCCGTCCATCACCCACGTGTTCAACTACGACTTGCCGAAGTTCCCGGAAGACTATGTGCACCGCATCGGCCGCACCGGCCGCGCTGGCCGCAATGGCCTGGCAATCTCGCTGGTGAACCACGCCGAAGGCATGAACGTCAAGCGCATTGAACGCTTCACCAAGCAGTTGATCCCGGTCAACGTGATCGAAGGCTACGAGCCGAAGAAAACCGCTTCCGCAGCGCGTTCGACTTCGCGTCCAGGCGGCTGGAAACCGGGCGACAACCGTGGCGGCGCCAAGCCAGGCCAGCGCACCTTCAGCAAGCCAGGCGCCCCGCGCCGTGACGGTGCCAGCACCGGCGGCGGCTACAAAGGCAGCAACCCACGCAGCGCCGACGGCACCCGCCGCAGCTACGGCGATCGTTAATCGACGCTAGCACCCGCTGAATAAAAACGGCCACCAGAGCGATCTGGTGGCCGTTTTTCTTTGCGCAGGGCCGGACCGGACCGTATGTGCCGGCTCCTGCTGATTTCCTTGCATGTTCACGTCCATTTGCTTCCGTTTTTTCTATTCGGTTCCGCAGCGCCAGCGCCAGAAGAAAGCAGAGAAAAATAGAAAGCCGTGCCGGGCCGCTCACCGGTGGCGTGGCAACTGGCCTGCGCGCGTGGGCGCGGCCTCGCGCCCGATGGCAGCGAATGGCACGCGCTCGACGCCTGGATCAAGCGCGGCGGCGAAGTGCGCCGTTTCCGGGCTTCGGCAATGGGCGACACCCTGGCCCCGGAC
>FSZM01000016.1_pt1 | contig 38821 bp, 36 predicted proteins | sample 1638831 | NCBI WGS metagenome assembly FSZM01 (sample SAMEA3914813, study PRJEB12502) | metagenome | biome: forest; material: soil | place: Canada | collected 2011-07-07 | depth 0.3 m
GCATGCAGCACCTGGCCGAAGATGCCGACCCGCGTGGCGATGCGCACCGGCTTGTGGACGATGGCTTCGGCGATCATGTCGGCCGCTTCGTCCGGCGCCAGCGTCGGCACGTTCTGATAAATCTTGGTCGGCGCGATCATCGGCGTGCGCACCAGCGGCATGTTAATCGTGGTGAACTTGATGCCGACGTCGGACAGCTCGGACGAGGCGCAGCGGGTCCACGCTTCCAGCGCCGCCTTCGATGCCACATAGGCCGAGAAGCGCGGCGCGTTGGTCAGCACACCGATCGACGAGATGTTGATGATGTGGCCGCGCTTGTGCGCAATCATGGTCGGCAGCAGGCCCATGGTCAGGCGCAGGCAGCCGAAGTAGTTCAGCTGCATGGTGCGCTCGAAATCGTGGAAGCGGTCGTAGCTCGCTTCAATGGCGCGGCGGATCGAACGGCCGGCGTTATTCACCAGCACATCGACGCCGCCGTGGTTCGCTATCAGCAGCTTGACGAAGCGGTCGCAGTCGGCCATGTCGGCCACGTCGGCCGGGTAGGTGATCAGCTCGAAGCCGCGCGCTGCCACTTCGGCCTTGGCGTCGGCCAGCTTGTCTTCATCGCGGCCGCAGATGATGGTGATCGCGCCCGCTTCGGCCAGCTTGTGCGCCGCCGCCAGACCAATGCCGGATGAGCCGCCCGTCACCAGCACCACCTTGCCGGCCACCTGGCCGCGCAGCGTGTGGTCGATGAACAGTGCCGGGTCGAGGTTGCGCTCCCAGTAGTCCCAGATCGGCGCGGCGTAGCTTTCCAGCGGCGGGCACTCGATGCCGCTGCCTTTCAGCGCGGCCGCAGTGTCGCGGTTGTCGAAGCGGGTCGGGTAGTTCACGAAGGCCATCAGGTCGCCCGGCAAGCCCAGGTCCTTCATGATGGCGTCGCGCACGCGGCGCACCGGCGACAGCGCCATCACGCCTTTCTTGATCGACTTCGGTATGAAGCCGAACAGCGCGGCGTTGATGCGGATGCTCATCGTCGGCGCATGCGCGGCGCGGCAGAAGGTGTTCAGCACTGCGCCGATGCGCATCGGCTCGGGATCGGTCAGGTGGAAGGCGCGGCGGTCCAGCTTGGGCTGGTGCGAGATGTGCTCCATCGCGTCGACCACGTAATCGACCGGCACGATGTTGATGCGGCCACCCTCGATGCCGATGGTCGGCATCCACGGCGGCAGCAACTGGCGGATGCGCTGTATCAGTTTGAAGAAGTAGTAGGGGCCGTCGATCTTGTCCATCTCGCCGGTGACGGAATCGCCGACCACCAGGCCGGGGCGATACACGCGCCAGGCACCCTTGCTCTCCTTGCGGACGATCTTCTCCGCTTCATGCTTGGTGGCGAAATAGGGATGGCTGAGGTTCTCGGCCTCGTCGAACATGTCTTCGCGGAAGATCCCTTCGAACATGCCGGCGGCGGCGATGGAGCTGACGTGATGCAGGATGCCGGCGCCGATCGCGTTGGCGAAATCGACGGCGTGGCGGGTGCCTTGGACGTTGGCGGCGATCTGTGCTTCAGGACTGGCCAGCATGTCGTACAGCGCGGCCAGGTGATAGAAGTGGTCGATGTTTTTGCTGAGCAGTTTGCTGTCTTCTTTCGATACGCCCAGCTTGGGGCTGCACAGGTCGCCGATCACCGGTATCGCGCGCGCCTTGCTGACGCCCCAGTACTGCAACAGCTCCGGCACTTTGTCGCGGCTGCCTTCGCGCAGCAGGAAGTACACGACGCTGCCTTTGCGCGCCAACAGTTTCTTGACCAATCGCTTGCCGATGAAGCCAGTGGCCCCGGTAACAAAGTACTGCATCCTGTTTCTCCTATTTTGTGTTTTTGGTAAGCCGCTGCTGAATCATTACAGGCCGTTCCATAATTGGCAAGCCCTGTGCTGATTAGAACCATGGCTCTACCGCATTAGAAACCCCTCTCTAGTTTTGCTATCTAAAATGAAACTATGCAAATCTGAATTTCACGAAACCCACAGGAGCCCACAATGGTAAAGAAACTGAAGAGCCTGGCAAAAGACGACGACAAGCAATTGGCAAACGCGGTGCGCAATTCCGCGCAGCAGATCTGGCAAGCTGGCCTGGGCGCGTTCGCCAAGGCGCAGGAAGAGGGCGGCCGTGTGTTCAGCAAACTGGTCAAGGAAGGTAGCGATTTGCAGAAACGTACCCGCAGCCTGGCCGAAGGCAAAGTCTCCGATGTGCGCGACACCGTCAGCGGCCTGGCCGAAGGCGTGACCGGCAAGGCTGTCGGTTCGTGGGACAAGCTGGAACAGGTGTTTGAAGAGCGCGTGGCACGTGCCCTGGGCTCGATCGGTGTGCCGACGCAAAAAGATATTCAGGCGCTGAACCAGCGCATCGAGCAGTTGAGCAAAGCCGTGGCTGAACTGTCGGGCAAAAAAGTGCCGCTCGCTAAAGCTGCCGTCAAGCCTGCTGCCAAGGCCGCCGCCAAACCAGCGGCCAAGCCGGCCGCGAAGCAAGGCGCGGCTGCCAAGCCGAGTGCCAAGCCAGCGGCGAAAAAAGCCGCCGCCAAGCCGGCTGCCAAAGCAGCTAAGCCTGCAGCCAAGCTTGCGGCGAAGAAAACCGCTGCCAAGCCAGCCAAGAGCGCCGCCAAGCCGGCAATCAGCTTCCCGACCGCCGAGTCGGTCAACGCAGCGAACTCCAAGGCCGCGCCGGTAGCAGCGTAATCAGCGTAATCAGTGTAGTCGGTGTAATTCTGCGCACGATTTCCCGCCGGTCCTCACCCTGGCCTGTGCACGGGCCAGGTCCGGTGGGAAGCTAAACGCATTCATGCATTCATGCTTTCGGGCTTGTGCTACGCGCAAGCCTTTTTTTTTTGCCACCAGATATCGTTCATGCCCAAGACTGCCCGCGCATCCGCTCCCCGCACCCCTCGCATCGGCCTGGCCCTGGCCGGCGGCGGACCGTTGGCGGCCGTGTATGAAATCGGCGCACTGGCCGCGCTGTCGGAAGCGGTCGAGGGCCTGGACTTGAACGAAGCCGACATCTATGTCGGCGTCAGCGCCGGCGGCATCATCGCGGCCGGCTTGGCCAATGGCATCACGCCGTACCAGATGTGCCGCCTGTTCATAGAAAGCGACATCGATGCGCTCGACGGTGCCATCCTGTTCAAGCCGGAGACGCTGCTGCGTCCGGCGCTGAAAGAATTCCGCCTGCGCCTGGCCAGCATACCGGGCTTGCTGGCCGGATCGCTGTTGCACTACGCGCGCAACCGGGCCAGCCTGGCTTCCTCATTCGAGCGCATGAAGGAAGTGCTGCCGGCCGGCTTCTTCACCGGCGAGGCGATCGCCAATTTCCTCAAGGCCACCTTCAACCAGCCCGGCCGCAGCAACGACTTCCGCCAGCTCAAGCACAAGCTGGTCATCGTCGCCACCGACCTCGACACCGGCCAGGCCGTGCGCTTCGGCGAGCCCGGCTGGGACGACACGCCGATCTCCACCGCAGTGCAGGCTAGTGCCGCCGTGCCCGGTTTGTTCCGGCCGGTGACCATCGCCGGCCACCATTTTGTCGATGGCGCGCTGCGCAAGACCATGCACGCCTCGATCGCGCTGGAGCAGGGCGTTGACCTGCTGCTGTGCATCAATCCCATCGTGCCGTACAACGCCGGCTTCGAGCGCGGCGCGCGCAAGCTGGCGCGCGGCGGCTTGCTCGATGTGCTGTCGCAGACCTTGCGCTCGATCTTGCATTCGCGTTTGGAGACGGGCTTGGCCAGCTACCAGATCAGCCATCCGGAAGTGGACATCCTGCTGTTCCAGCCCAGCCCTGACGATGCCGAGCTCTTCTTTACCAACATCTTCAGCTACAACAAGCGCCGCCGCATGTGCGAGCAGGCTTACCAGAGCACCCGGTTGATGTTGTGGGAGCAGCGCGCCGAACTGGCGCCCAGGCTGGCGCGGCATGGCATGCGGCTGAAGCTGCCGGTGCTCGGCGACACCAGCCTGACCCTGGTCAGCCAGCAGCCGCCGCGCAAGGCGCTGACCCGGCTGGAGCTGGCGCTGGACGATCTCGAACGCTATCTGAAGGTCGCGCATGGATTTTGAATTAAATGCCACTGGGGCTGTTTCTAAGATCGCGGCATCGGTGTTATGCTTGCAGAAGAATAAACAGAGGTCTCCTGCTATGCTACAAAAAGCACCCCGTCGTACCCGCGAACGCATTCTGGAATTGTCCCTGCGCCTATTTAATGAATTTGGCGAGCCCAACATCACGACCACGGTCATTGCCGAAGAGATGAATATCTCGCCCGGCAATCTGTACTACCACTTCCGCAACAAGGACGACATCGTCAATTCGATCTTCGTGCAATTCGAAGCCGAGATCGAACGCATCCTGCATGTGCCGGACGGACGCCGCTCCAACATCGAGGACGTGTGGCTGTACCTGCACCTGATGTTCGAGCTGATCTGGCGCTACCGCTTCTTTTACCGCGACCTGAACGATCTGCTGTCGCGCAACCGCAAGCTGGAGCTGCACTTCAAGCAGATCCTGGCGCACAAGATCAAGGTCGCCAAGCAGCTGTGCGAAGACCTACGCAGTGAAAAATCGCTGGAGGCGTCCGACACCGCAATCGATGCGATGGCCACCAACATGGTGGTGGTGGCGACCTATTGGCTGTCGTACGAATACGTGCGCAACCCGCGCAAGTACAGCGAGCAGCAATCGATGGCCGATGCACTGGCGCGCGGCTGCTACCAGGTGCTGTCGCAGATCGGCCCCTACCTGCGCAACGAAACCAGCCTGCTGTTCCAGAAGCTGTCGGAAGAATATCTGAAAAAACTCAAATAGGAGCGAGACTATGGCATGGAGTAAATTTCCGTATCTGGACGAGGCGTACACGTACACCGCGGCCAGCCTGAAGAAGCACTGGGCCCGCCTGCACGTGGGCGATGCGGAAGCCTTCCCCAGCAATCCGGCGCTGCTGCAAGCCTGGATTGCCTTCCATGCCGGCGATTTCGAACACGCCGCCAAGCTGGGCCTGGATGTGGGCGTGGACGGCTACTCGGTCGCGCACAAGGCCAGTTGCATCTACGCCAGCTATCTGGAAAAAAGCGACAAGAAAAAGATCGCCACTTTCGAGGAAGTGGCCGAACGCTGCGAACGCCAGCAGCTGGAGCAGCCGAAGAACGCGGCTGGCTTCTATTGGCATGCTTACGCGCTGGGTCGCTATGCACAAGGCATCTCGGTGGTGAAGGCGCTGGCGCAGGGTGTCGGCGCCAAGGTACGCCACAGCCTGGACACCACGCTGAAGCTGGCGCCCAAGCATGCGGACGCCCACATCGCGCTGGGTGCTTATCACGCGGAAATCATCGACAAGGTCGGCGCCATGATCGGCGGCCTGACCTATGGCGCCAAGAAGGACGAGGGTTACCAGCACTTCAAGACCGCGCTTGAACTCAATCCGGACTCGGCCATCGCGCGCATCGAGTATGCTAACGCGCTGGTGATGTTGGACGGTAAAAAGAAAATGGCCGATGCCGTTGCCTTGTACCAAGCGGCAGCCGGCTGCGACGCGCGCGACGCGATGGAGCGGCTGGACGTGGAAGCGGCCAGGCAAGAGTTGGAAGAAGACTGATAATGAAATCGATTTGTGTATATTGTGGCGCCAATGCTGGCACTTCGCCCCGTTATGCGGACATGGCGCGCGCGCTGGCGGGCGTGATGGTGGCACAGAACATCGCGCTGGTGTACGGCGGCGGCAATGTCGGGTTGATGGGCATCATCGCCGACGAAGTGCTGCGCCTGGGCGGCGAGGTGACGGGCGTGATCCCGACTGCGTTGATGGAACGCGAAGTGGGGCATGCCGGTCTGACGCGCCAGTTCATCGTCAAGGACATGCACGAGCGCAAAGCCATGATGGCCAGTCTGGCGGATGGTTTCATCGCCATGCCGGGCGGCATGGGCACGCTGGAAGAATTGTTCGAGATGCTGACCTGGTCGCAGCTGGGCATCCACGCCAAGCCGGTCGGGCTGCTGAATGTGGACGGGTTCTACGACCAGTTGGTGGGCTTTGTTCAGCACGCCAGCGGGCAAGGCTTCATCCGCCCGCAGCACGCGGCGCTGATGCTGGTCGAAGCCGATCCAGCCGCGCTGTTGCAGCGCCTGGCATCGCGTGGCGCAGACGCAACGTTGCGTTAAGAAATCTTAAGGGCCTGGTGCGGCGTCATGCTCCGTGGCGGGATGGGCATCGTTGCTGAGCCGGATATGTTCAGCCTTGGCCAGCAACGGTTTGCCGATACGGAGCAGCTTCAGTTCGTAGCTGGAAGATGGCCTGAAGCTGACCTTTAAGATGACCTTGAAACTGATCGTCAGCGGCGGCCTGCTGCGACGATCTGGAGGCCATGGTCCGCCACCCTGTTGCGATATGCCGCTGCGAGCGCCGCCCTTGGCGGCAAGGTCAGGTTGGCCGGCGCCGATGGCGCGGGATGCGATTTCCTGTTGAACGAGCTGAGCAAGCGGTCCAAGCTTAATCCGGGCGGCAACTCGATCATCTTGGCCGGCAACTACGCCGCCGGCGGCACGGCCAGCAAGACCGCCACCATCGGCCATGCAGGTGGCTGGCAGACCTTGGCCAGCTTTAGCGGCGTCACCGAGCTCAAATCGGTGAGCGGGAGCGCGAGCCTGAATATCGTCAAGGACTAGCCGGTCGACAACAGCAACGTCGGCGTCGTGCCGGCAGCGGAAAGCTAGCCATGCTGGGCGCCGGCCTGGGCCTGCAGGCCTTGCTGTCGCGCCGCCAGAAAGCTTAAAGCAGCCGCAGAGCTGCCCGCGCCCTGCAATGCGCACGCGAAAAGCCGTGCGGCTTTTTTATACCCACAGTTTCTGGCCTTCGGTGTCCAACTGGGTCAGGTACAGGCGCAGGTCGAATTCGTACTGGTGGTAGTTCGGTTCCATGTAGGTACACAGCTTGTAGAACGCCTTGTCGTGCTGCTTTTCCTTCACATGCGCGATCTCGTGCACGGCGATCATGCGCAGGAATTCCAACGGCACTTCCTTGAACATGGTCGCCACGCGGATTTCATGCTTGGCTTTCAGCTTGCCGCCCTGGACCCGGGAAATCGCCGTGTGCAGCCCCAGCGCGTGGTTGATGACATGGATCTTGCTGTCGTACTCGACCTTGTTGATCGGCTCGGCGTTGCGCAGGAATTCTGTCTTCAAGTCCTGTACGTAGCTATACAGCGCTTTGTCGGTGCGGATGTCGTGCGGGCGGGCATAGCGCTTGAGCAGCACTTCGCCCAGCTTGTTCTGGGCGATCAGCTGCGCCACTTGTTGCTGTGTTTGCTCGGAATAGGCGCGGAGGTACTTCAGGGTGGACATTGGGGGACTGCCGGAAACGGAAAAATGCGAGGCCAGAATGTACCACATCCGGCTGACACGCCGCATGATCGGTGTTTTGCGTGGAGGCGCACACGGCTGCTCTGCTGCGTCATCCGATACGAAACCGTGCCTGGCTTCCAGCCACGGCAGCTGGATGAGCGCCGCGCCCAGCGCCACCAGCAGGGGGCGCCACCAGATGCTGCACCCGGCTCAGTCTATCCCGGCCGAAGCAGAGTAGGCCGATCAGCGTCGATGCGGGCCCGCAGGCCAGCAGGCCCTCGATTGCCAGCGGCGTGGCCAGATAATCGCCGCCGTCACCGCATATTGCAGCCCCGGCAGGGTGACGATCGTCCTTCATCGGCTGGCTGATCTAGTTCGGACAGCGTGGGTAGGAGCGCTCCACCGTGACGCGCCGCTCGCCCGGCCATACCCGCCAGCAGGACAGCAATATAATTTGCGCTATATAATCGGGTATATTGCGCTTTTGACTAAGCCGAGGATAAATGATGCGAGCGATTTCCCGACTGACCGCGGTGCTGTGCCTGACCGCCATTGCCAGCGCTGCCGGCGCGGCCGATATCACGGTATCGGCGGCTGCCAGCCTGACCAACGCCTTCAAGGAGGCCGCCCAGGCCTTCGAGAAAGAGCATCCCGGCGATAAAGTGCTGCTGAACTTTGCCGCCTCCGATCCGCTGGTGCAGCAGATCGCCAAGGGGGCCCCGGTCGATGTGTTTGCCTCGGCCGACCAGGAAGCGATGGACAAGGCGGAAAGCCTGAAGCTGCTGCAGCCGGGCAGCCGCAAGAACTTCGTCAGCAACAGCGTAGTGCTGATCGCGCCTGCCGCCAGCACCCTGAATTTGAAGGGCATGAGCGATTTGCAGCATGCGTCCGTCGCGCGCGTCACGCTGGGCAATCCGGCCAGCGTGCCGATCGGCCGCTACGCCAAGCAGGCGATGGCGCAGGCCAAGGTGTGGACGGCGGTCGAGCCCAAAGCCATCTACGCCACCTCGGTGCGCCAGAGCCTGGACTACGTGGCGCGCGGCGAAGTCGATGCCGGTTTCGTCTACGCTACCGATGTCGCGGTGCAAAAGGACAAGGTCAAGGTCATCGCCACCGTCCCGACCGAGACGCCGGTGACTTATCCGATTGCGGTGATCGCTGCCGGAGCGCAACCGGCGCTCGGCAACCAGTTCGTCAACTTCCTGTTGTCGCCGGTTGGTCAGACGATCATGGCCAAGTACGGCTTCGGCCGCCCGTAAATGCTGGAGAGCTTGCTGGCCGAGCCGGCCTGGATCGCGCTGCGCCTGTCGCTGAAGGTGGCATGCTGGGCTACGGCGCTGGACCTGGTGTTCGGTCTGGCGCTGGGCTATCTGCTGGCGCGCCGCCGCTTCCTCGGCCGCGAGCTGCTGGACGCGCTGCTGACCTTGCCGATGGTGATGCCGCCGACCGTGCTGGGCTATTACCTGCTGGTGCTCATCGGCCGCAACGGGGTAGTGGGGCAGTGGCTGCAGAAGACCTGTGGCCTGAACCTGATTTTCACCTGGCAGGCGGCCGTGATCGCCGCAGCCGTGGTGGCGTTTCCGCTGGTGCTGAAGGGCGCGCGCGCCGCGTTTGAAAGCGTCGACACGCAACTGGAGCAGGCAGCCCATGTGCTGGGCGTGTCGCGCTTTGCCGCCTTCCTGCGCGTGACCTTGCCGCTGGCCTGGCGCGGCGTGCTGGGCGGCACCTTGCTGGCCTTCGCCCGCTCCATGGGCGAGTTCGGCGCGACGCTGATGGTGGCCGGCAGCATACCCGGCAAGACGCAGACGCTGTCGATTGCCGTCTACGAGGCAGTGCAGGCGGGACAGGACGACGAGGCCAACCTGCTGGTGCTGGTCACCTCGGTGGTGTGCGTGGTGGTGCTGATCGCGGCGAATAAATTGACACCCAACCGTAATGGACTGAACTGAACATGCAGATCAAGATCGACATCCGCAAGACCCTGCGTTCCGGTCAGCGCGTATTTCGTCTCGATGCGCGCTTCAAGTCGGAGAGCCGGCGCATCGTCATCTTCGGCGCTTCGGGGGCGGGCAAGAGCCAGATGCTGATGGCGCTGGCCGGCCTGATGAGGCCGGACGAAGGCCGCATCGAAGTCGATGGCCGCTGCCTGTTCGACAGCAGCGCTGGCATTGATGTGGCGCCCCAGCAGCGCAAGGTGGCCTACTTGTTCCAGGACTATGCCTTATTTCCCCATTTGAATGTGCGGCAGAACATTGCCTTCGGCTTGCAGCGCGGCTGGCTCAATCCCGGCGCACACGCCGACACCGAAGCGCTGCGCTACTGGCTGGATGCGTTTGAGCTGGACGCGGTGGCGCATCAGCGGCCACACCAGCTGTCCGGCGGGCAGCGGCAGCGGGTGGCGCTGGCGCGCGCGCTGGTGGCGCATCCGCGGGCATTGCTGCTGGACGAGCCGTTTGCCGCGCTCGATCCCGGCCTGCGCATACGCATGCGTGACGAGCTCGATGCCTTGCAGCGACGGCTCGATATCCCCATGATTTTGATTACCCACGATCCGGACGACGTGCGCGCCTTGGGCGACCATGTGCTGCGCATGACGGACGGAACCCTGGCCGATGTCCCGGCCGATCTCGACCTGGTGGTGCGCGATGCAAGCTGACGATAAATTGATGGAAGTGCAGGGCAATGTCTGGCTGACCGTGGGCGGCGAAAAGCTGGGCGGCCCGGACCGGCTGGCGTTGCTGGCGGCGATTGCCGAGCATGGCTCCATCACGGCGGCGGCCAAGGCCGTCAAGATGAGTTACAAGGGCGCCTGGGACGCCATCGATGCGATGAACAACCTGGCCGGTGAGCCGCTGGTGGAGCGGTTGGCCGGCGGCAAGGGCGGCGGCGGCACACGGCTGACCCAACGCGGCGCGCAGCTGGTCGATAACTTCCGCAAGATCGACGAGGCGCACCGCCAGTTCGTGGCGCACCTGAGCAGCCAGTCGCATGGGCTGGCCGACGATTTCCTGTTAATCCAGAGGATGAAAATGAAGACCAGCGCGCGCAACCAGTTCAGTGGCAAAGTGGTAGCGTTGAAGCACGGCGCCGTCAACGACGAGGTGGCGCTGGAGATTTTGGGCGGCCAGTACATCGTTGCCACCATTACCCGCGACAGCAGCGACAGCCTGGGCTTGGCAATCGGCGACGAGGCGTTTGCGCTGATCAAAGCCTCGTCGGTGATCGTGGCCACCGAGATGTCCGGCGCGCGCATTTCGGCGCGCAACCAGCTGGCCGGCACCGTGGTGCGCTTGCAGGAAGGCGCCGTCAATTCGGAAGTGAGCATCGAATTGCCGGGCGGCGGCACCATCGCCGCCATCGTCACGCGCGAGGGTGGACATCTGCTGGAACTGGCGCTGGGTGCGCCGGCGGTGGCAATCTTCAAAGCATCCAGCGTGATTGTCGGCGTGCCGCAGTAATTCATCCAAGCGGCGCAAGGCACGCCGCCGCGCCGCCGGGCGCGCACGCTTGCATGCCGGGGCCGCAGCCACGGTGCGAGCTGACCGTCGGCCAGCACGGTCAGCTTTTGCCGGGCATGTTGCCTTGTTGCCGGCCTGCCTGGGCTTGCTGTTCGGATACGCCGCGGGCAGTGTTGGCGGCGATGGCATTGTTTTCGCGCGCGAGCGACTGGCGGCTTGCGCCGCCCTTGCGACCGATCGCGGCCATGTGTTCGCGGTCGCGGCTGACGGCCTCGCCGCCTTTTTGTCCGGCGCGGCGCGCTTCTGCGGAAGCGAATTCGTGGGCGCTGCCCTTCAGGTGGGCAGATTGGCCACCCTTGCTGGCGATTTGCCGCTGGGCTGCTTCATCCATTGCGGCAAAGCCGCGCTTGCTGCTGCCTGGTTCCTTGGTGGACTTGCTGTTGCCTTGATCGGTGGCCATGGTGATCTCTCCTGTCATCGTTGCCTCGGCTGAGTGGTCGCTCTCAGGGTTAGAGGGGCAAGATTGACGAAAGTTCCACCGAATTCAGGCGGCGTGGCACCCGGCTGGCGTCACGCCGTATGCAACAGGCTTACTCTGCTGCGACCTGCAATACCAGCTTGCCGAAGTTTTTGCCTTCGAACAGCATGTTGAGCGCCTGCGGGAAGGTCTGCAGGCCCTGCACCACGTCTTCCTTGCTGACGATTTTTCCTTCCTTCATCCACTGGCCCAGCGCGGCGATGCCCAGGTGGTAGCGGTCGGCATAGTCGAACACCACGATGCCTTCCATGCGCGCGCGGTTAACCAGCAGCGACAGGTAGTTGGCCGGGCCTTTGACCGGGGTGGTGTTGTTGTACTGCGAGATGGCGCCGCAGATGACGATGCGGGCCTTCATATTAATCCGGGTCAGTACGGTGTCGAGGATCTCGCCGCCGACGTTGTCGAAGTAGATGTCCACGCCTTGCGGGCAGTGTTCCTTCAGGCCATCGCGCACCGAACCGCTCTTGTAGTCGATGCAGGCGTCGAAGCCCAACTGCTTGACGACGAAATCGCATTTCTCCTTGCCGCCGGCGATGCCGACCACGCGACAGCCCAGTTGCTTGGCGACCTGGCCCACGGTCTGGCCGACCGCGCCGGCCGCGCCGGACACCACGACGGTTTCGCCGGCTTTCGGCTGGCCCGCTTCAATCAGGCCGAAATAGGCGGTCATGCCGGGCATGCCCAGCGTGTTCAGATAGGTGGTCAGCGGCGCCAGTTTCGGGTCGACCTTGTGGAAGCTGGCGTTCTTGTCGTCGGCCGGGCCGACCCAGTAGCGCTGCACGCCGGTGCCGCCGGAGACGTGGTCGCCGACCGCATACTTCGGCGACTTCGATGCCACCACCACGCCGATGCCGCCGGCGCGCATCACTTCACCGATCGCTACCGGGCGGATGTAGGATTTGGCATCGTTCATCCAGCCGCGCATGGCCGGGTCCAGCGACAGGTACAGCACCTTGACCAGGATGTCGCCGTCGGCCAGTTCGCGCACCGCTTCCACTACCTGCTGCCAGTCGCTGTCCTTGACCATGCCCACCGGGCGAGCCGCGAGGCGAAATTGCAGGTTCTCCAAGACGTTCGTTGTCATTTTTATTCCTCTGAAAGGGGGATGTGGCAGCCACTATACCGTAAAATTGCACGGTCGTGCTTTTTGTTGGCTTTTTAACCGGCCGGGCTCAGGCATGCGACAATACCGGGCTTAGTATTATCCGCCCGCCAACGTTTCAAGCAACCACATTCGTTATGAGCAATCCCGAATACATCTTGACCCTCTCTTGCCTGGACCAGCGTGGAATCGTTCATCGCGTGTCGGGATTCCTGGCCGATCACGGCTGCAACATCATCGACTCCGCGCAGTTCGGCGACAGCGAGTCGCGCCTGTTTTTCATGCGCGTACACTTCGCACTGGAAGACGGCGGCATCAGCGATGCAGCGTTGCGGGCCGATTTCGGCGCGCTGGCGGGCCAGATGCAGCTGGACTGGGAACTGCGCGATGCCCACTACAAGCCGCGCGTGATGCTGATGGTGTCGAAGATCGGCCACTGCCTGAACGATCTGCTGTTCCGCTACAAGAGCGGACTGCTGCCGGTGGAGATTCCGGCCATCGTGTCCAATCACATGGACTTCTACCAGCTGGCAGCGAGCTACAATATCCCGTTCCACCACTTGCCGCTGGCCACAGGCGCGCCGCAGGAAGCCAAGCTGGCGCAGGAAGCGAGGATCATCGAGTTGATGAATATGCACGGTATCGACCTGGTGGTGCTGGCGCGTTACATGCAGATCCTGTCGCCGGGCCTGTGCGCGGCGCTGAAAGGGAAGGCGATCAATATTCACCATTCCTTCCTGCCCAGTTTCAAGGGCGCCAAGCCGTATGCGCAGGCGCACCACCGCGGCGTGAAGCTGATCGGCGCCACTGCGCACTTCGTCACCGGCGACCTGGATGAAGGCCCGATCATCGAGCAGGACGTGGAGCGCGTCGATCATTCGATGGATGCCGAGACGCTGTCGGCCATAGGCCGCGACGTCGAGTGCGTGGTGCTGGCGCGTGCCGTCAAATGGTTCGTCGAGCATCGCGTGCTGCAGAATGGCGACAAGACTGTCGTATTTAAATAAACTGTTTATACTATTTTAGAGATTCACCAGATGGCCCTCAAAGCAACAATCTACAAAGCCGATTTGCAAATCGCGGACATGGACCGCAATTTCTACGAAACCCAGTCCCTGACCTTGGCCCGCCACCCGTCGGAAACCGACGAGCGCATGATGGTGCGTCTGGTGGCCTTCGCGATACACGCCAATGAAGCGCTGACCTTCACCAAGGGCCTGTTTGACGTGGAAGAACCCGATATCTGGCAGAAGGACTTGACCGGCGCGATCGAGCTGTGGATCGAAGTCGGCCAGCCGGACGAGAAGGTGATCCTGAAGGCCAGCGGCCGTTCCGAGCATGTCTATGTGTACAGCTACAGCGCCACCAGCCATATCTGGTGGAAGCAGCTGGCCAACAAGGTCGAGCGCTGCAAGAACCTCACCGTGATCAACCTGCCGGCCGATGCCGCCGAGGCGCTGGCCAAGATGGCGCAGCGTACGATGCAGCTGCAATGCACCATCCAGGATGGCCAGATCTGGCTGACCGACGGCACCACCACCGTCGAAATCGGCCGCGAAACTTTTAAAGGCGAGCGTTAAGCATGAACCAGTGCATGAAGCAGCACATGAAGCAACAAGCAGCTGTCTTGATCTCGGGCCTGCTGATGGCGCTGTCCGCGTTTGCACAGGTGACCGTCAAGGATCCGTGGATACGCGCGACGGTACCGGCGGCCAAGTCCACCGGCGCGTTCATGCAGCTGCAGTCGGTGCAGGATGCGCGCCTGCTCGAGGTGCGCTCCAGCGTGGCCGGCACGGTGGAAATCCACCAGATGCAGATGGATGGCCAGATGATGAAGATGCACGCGGTTGAAGGCATCGACCTGCCTGCCGGGAAGCCGGTGCAGCTGGCTTCGGGCGGCTATCATGTGATGCTGATGGATTTGAAGCGGCAGTTGAAGGATGGCGAGCAGGTGCCGGTGACGCTGGTCATCCAGCGCAAGGGCAAGAAGCCGGAAACGATGGATGTGCAGGTGCCGGTCAAGCCGCTGAACTACAGCGCGCCGGCGGCACACTGATTTTTTCGGAGGCGGGTATGAAACGGACATCGATGTGGTTGGCGGCCGCGATGCTGGCCTCCACCGCGCAGGCGCACATTACGCTGGAGCAATCGAGCGCGCCAGCGGGCGCGTATCAGAAGCTGACCTTCCGAGTCGGCCATGGCTGCGAGGGCGCTGCTACCAGCGGCCTGACCGTGATGCTGCCGGAATCGGTGATCGGCGCCAAGCCTATGCCGAAGGCTGGCTGGAAGATCACTGCCGTGGACGGCAAGTTGTCGGTGCCGGTTGAATCGCATGGCAAGAGCATCACCAGCGCAGTGCGCGAGATATCGTGGAAGGGCGGGCCGCTGCCCGATGCGCAGTACGATGAATTCTCGATGCAGGTCAAGCTGCCCGATGAACCGGGCAAGGTGTACTTCAAGATCGTTCAGCAATGCGGCAAGACCAGCGTAGCCTGGGATGAAATGCCGGGTGACGCCAACGTCAAGCTGAAGGCGCCGGCTCCGGTGCTGGAGGTGCTGCCGGCGAGTGCGCCGGCGCACCAACACTAACAAAAAAGGCCCGGAACGTGCGATCCGGGCCTTTTTGCATCAGGGGCGCTTATTGAACGACCGCGCCGCCTTTCATCACCCAGCGCACGTGTTCCAGCGTGGTGACGTCTTTCAGCGGTTCGCCGTCGACGGCGATCATGTCGGCGAACTTGCCGTTCTCGATGGCGCCAACCCGGTCCTGCCAGCCCAGCAGCTCGCTGGCGTTGACGGTGGCGCTGCGGATCGCCTGCAGCGGCGTCATGCCCAGCTTGACCAGAACGGCGAATTCACGCGCGTTCAGGCCGTGCGGGTAGACTGCCGAATCGGTGCCGAAGGCCACCGGCACGCCGGCCTTGATCGCCTTGCTGATGTTGGTGCGCGCAATCGGCAGCACGGTCTTGGCCTTTTCCAGCAGCGGCGGCGGCAGCTTGATCGCTTCGGCGTTGTCAATCAGCCAGTCGCCCAGGTAGACGGTCGGCACCAGCCAGGTCTTGTGCTCCTTCATCAGCTTGATGCCTTCGTCGTCGATGTAGGAACCGTGTTCGATCGAATCGACGCCGGCCAGCACCGCGACGCGGATGCCCTCGCCGCCGTGCGCGTGCGCGGCGACTTTGCGGCCCAGGCGGTGCGCTTCGGCGACGATGGTTTTCATTTCCTCCATCGAGTACTGCGAGGTGCGCGGATCGTCGCCGAAGGACAGCACGCCGCCGGTGGCGCAGACCTTGATCACATCGGCGCCGTACTTGATGTTCTGGCGCACGCGCTTCATGACTTCATCGACACCGTCGGCCACGCCGCCCGAGACGGATTTGAATTCCGGGGCGTGCATGGTGTCGTCGCAGTGGCCGCCGGTGATGCCCAGCGGTGGGCCGGAAGCGGCGATGCGCGGGCCGGGCACGTCGCCGTCGTTGATGGCGTCGCGCAGGCCGATGTCGGCATAGGCATCGGCGCCGACGTTGCGCACGGTGGTGAAGCCGGCTTGCAGCGTCAGGCGGGCGTTCTTGGCGCCGGAAAGCGTGGCGCGCGGGACCGAGATGGCGACGACGGAGTAGCCTGCGTCTTCGGGATTGCCGGTCAGGTGGGTGTGCATGTCGATCAGGCCGGGCAGCAGAGTCTTGTCACCCAGGTCGATCACGGTGGCGCCGGCAGGGATGGCCAGCTTGCTGCCGGCGGCGCTGATGCGCTCGCCGCTGACCAGTACCACAGCCTGGTCGATCAGCGCGCCGCTGCGCACGTCGAGCATGTGGGCGGCCTTGATGGCGGTGACGGTGGGCGCGGCGGGAGCGGCAACGGCGGCGCCGGCCAACAGCAGTGCCGGCGCTGCGAGCGCGCGGCGGATGGACGAGGCGATGACTTTCAAGCGGGTCTCCCTAGTTATATACAGCGTGATTGGAAACGGCAGTATATCGGGCTTGCCCGTGAGGCAGCACTTCAACAATTGTAAATATCGGGTAATTTTTTTTGCCGCAGGCTTGATACGGGCCAAGCTGTGTGCGTCGCTCAGGCGGACTCGGCAGGGGGGCGGGCGCTACTATTTAGCGATGCACGCCACGCCCGATGCCCAGTACAAGCAGCTGTTCGCCCATCCAGAAATGGTGCGCGAGTTGCTGCGCGGCTTGATACCTTACGCATGGGCGCAACATCTGGATGTTGCCGTGTTTGAGCGCGTTGGCGCCAGCTACGTCGGCGACCATGGACAGCAGCGGCATGATGATATGGTATGGCGGCTGCGTGTCGGTCGGGAGTGGGTCTATGTCTACCTGCTGCTGGAGTTCCAGGCCAAGCCGGATCCGTGGATGGCTCTGCGCATGCAGGTGTATGTCGGGCTGCTGTACCAGGATATCGTCCGCCAGCATCATTTGAGCAGCGATGGCAAGTTGCCGCCGGTGCTGCCCATCGTGCTGTATCACGGTGCCCCCGCGTGGCACGCCAGTGTTGACATGGCGGGCCTGATGATGGCGCCTCCCGAGGGCCTTGAAGCCTTCCAGCCTGCGCAGCGCTATCTGTTGATCGACCATGCGCGTCATGGCGCTGCGAACGGGAATTTGCTTCAGGCATTATTTGACTTGATCGGAGCGCGCACGGATGCTGCGATTAAAACGGTGCTATCGCGGCTTGCCGAGCGACTTGGGGAGCCTGATATGGCGCCTGTGCGAGAGAGCGTGTCGCGCTGGGTCCAGCTGACCTTGCAGCGCGCCTTCCGGGAAACTAATATACCTGTAGGCCGCAATCTTAAGGAGATCCAGACCATGATGCACATTCAATATGAGCGCTATGAAGATTTGCTGGAGGAGGAAGCGATCCAGCGAGGTGAGAAGGTAGGCCTTGAGCGCGGCTTGCAAAAGGGACTGCAAGAAGGACTACAAGAAGGACTACAAGAAGGACTACAAGAAGGACTGCGAGAAGGACTACGCGAAGGATTACGGGAAGGGCTACGGGAAGGGCTCCAAGAAGGGCTCCAAGAGGGCGCGCTGCAAACTAGCCGGAAATTCTTGCGCCTGCTGGTGGCGCGCGATTTGGGTAGCGTTCCGGCTTTCGTGGGGGAGATAATTGACATGGCAGACCTTGAAACCGCCCAAGGCTGGATTGAGCGCTTAGTCAACGGCGAGCGCGCCGAGGTCGTGCTGCACATCGAGGGGCGCTAGTCCGGCGCGAATCGAGCCGACCGGACTGGTCTATCTTTCGGGCTTACTGCGGCGCGCCGCTCAGGCGCTTGAGCGAGCCGGAGCCGAGGATGCTCTTGGTCACTTGCGGATCGCCATAATAGGCCACGTCGCCCGATCCCGCCACGCTCAGATTGAGCGTCTGCTTGGCCCACACCGTCGCCTGTCCCGAGCCGCCGATGCTGATCTGCACGTCGCGCGCTGTCAGCTGTCCCGCCTGCACCTTGCCCGAGCCGCCTATCGACACCTGCAACTGCTCGGTATTCCCGCTGGCCTTCCAATTGCCGCTGCCGCCCAGCGACACCGCTACCGACTGCGCCTCCAGGTTGCGCACGCTGATCGCGCCCGAGCCGCCGATGTCGAACACCAGCTTCTGCCCATGCAAACGGTCTGCATCGACCGTCCCCGTCCCGCCCACCGCAATCCGCTCTACCGTCTTGGCCTGCACCACGATCTTCAGCGTGCGCGGTTCCAGCTGCATGTCCTTCTTGACCGGCCGGATGCGCAGTGTGCCGTTTTCTATCACCGTCTCGATCAGCGGCAGCAGATTGTCGTCGGTCTCGATACTGATGCTTTCAGTGTTGCCGATGCGAATTTCAACGCTGCCGCCCAGGCTGGTCGCCAGCGCCGTGAAATGCCCCAGTTCGCGGTTCTGTTTGCTGATGTTGCCGCTGCCTTGCACATGCTCGCCATGGAACCAGCCCAGCGGCGAGGCCAGCGCGACACCGGCAGGGCCAACGCAGCTGAGCACGCCGGCGGCCAGCAGCACAGCACCCAGATGACGCACGATCAAAGACTGCTTCATGGTTTTCTCCTTGAATATTGGAACTGGCATTTTCCTGAGTGTCTATCCTACCGGTGTACGTGCCGGCACGATAGCGTGCTGCGACAGGCTGCAGCTTGCGCGCAGCAGAATGCAGCGATCGCGGAATGGACTGCGCCATGAGGTATCATGCCGGTATTGCGCTGCAATGCAGCACGCTACACGGACCTGGTATTACATGCTCATCATCACCATCAAACAAGGCAAGGAAAAGACCCTGCTGGCCGGCGACCCCTGGATCTATCCCACCGCGATCGAAAAGGTCGACGGCAAGCCGCAGGAAAAATCGAAACCCGGCTCGACCGCCATCGTGCAATCGTCGTCGCGCCAGTTCATTGCCCGTGCCGCCTACAACGCCCATTCGCAGATCCGCGCCCGGGTCTGGAGCTACAAGGAAGATGAGCCGGTCGACCACGCGATGATGAAGCGCCGCGTCAAGGCGGCGATCGCCAAGCGCGCTGCGCTGGTGCAGAAGGCCAGCCCCAACGCGCTGGTGCCGGTGGTGCGCGGCGACGCCGACGGCCTGTCCGGCCTGCTGGTCGACAGCTGGGGCGGCGTGGATGGTTATCTGATCTGCCAGTTCCAGTCGGGTGGTGTCGAAGCGTGGAAAGTGCCTATCGTGCAAGCCCTGCTGGCGGAAACGGGCTGCCGCAATGTCTACGAGCGCTGTGATGAACTGATCCGCAAAGGCGAGGGCTTGCACGTGCTGTCGCGCGCGCTGGCTGGTGATCCGCCGCCGGAACATGTGTTGGTCGAGGAGCAGGGCCAGCGTTTCAGCATGGACTTGCGTACCGGCTTCAAATATCCCAAATTGCGCAGCTGAAGCGACGCTCCGGGTGTTGCAAAGTTTCGAAAGCGCACAATTCCTCTGGCTTTCGTGGCCGCTGGTCTTATAATCTTGTAGCAGTTGACCAGACCACGGAGAGCAGAGCAAAGATGGAAAATCACTTGTCGTCGCAAATTCGCACCCTGAGCTACATCGAAAACGAAGACCATCCTGTCTTCGGCACCCTGGTCGAGCAGATCCTGCACCTGCTGAACTCCAAGCTGATCTTCAGCGACATCCTGATCCACCAGAACAGCCCGCTGCTGCTGCGCCAGCCCAAGGGCCTGGTGGCGGTCACCGACTCGCCGATCACGCGCGAGGAACTGGAAGAATTCTTTGAAGTGGTCGAGCCCAACTGGTCCGAGCGCATCCAGGACCGCGCCTTCGACCGCTCGATCGACCTGCACACCGCGCGCATCCGCGCCAACTGCTTCACCTTCCAGGGCAAGAAGCGCTTGGGTTGCGTGATCCGCCGCTTCCCGAAAGAGCCGCTGGCGCTGGCCCAGCTGGGCCTGCGCCAGGACGAGCAAAACTTTGCCAGGCTCACCAGCGGCCTGGTGCTGATCATCGGCGACACTTGCCAGGGCAAGTCGACCACCATCGCCTCGATGCTGGACGAGATCAACAAGCACCGCTCCGGCCACATCATCACCATTGAAGACCCGGTGGAAACGCTGATCCCGCAGCGCAAATGCGTGATTACGCAGCGCGAAGTGGGCTTCGATGGCGACGTGGAAAGCTTCTATCTGGGCGCGCTGGACGCGCTGCGCGAACGTCCGGACGTGATCGTCATTGGCGAAATCCGCGACGCGCAGACGGCGCAGGAAGCGCTGGCGCTGGCCGAATCCGGCCCGCTGGTGCTGGCCTCGCTGCACGCCCGCTCGACCGAGCTGGGGCTGCAAAAAATGGTGCGCCTGCTGGGTAATTCCGAAGCGCAGTCGCAGGCGCTGGCGCATGCATTGCGCGGCGTGCTGTGCCAGGCGCTGCTGCCGTCAGTGGAGGGCGACCGCTACCACCTGGCCACCGAGTGCCTGACCTCGACCCCGGAAGTGGTGGACATGATCGCCAGCGGCCAGGTGTCGGCGCTGCGTGGCTGGATGGGCGCCAACCGGGCTGACGGCTGCCACACCATGAACGCCTCGCTGCGCAAGTTGCTGGCCGAAGGCAAGATCAGCATGGACGATGCCCGCAACGCCACCACCGACCGCATCGGCTTCGCCGAGCAGGCTTAATCTAAGGGGATCGCGCGATAGCGGTTGACGTCGTTGCCGTTTACCGGCGGCGCGCGGTTGCCCCACGAGGCGCGCAAGTAGGACACCACCTGCGCCACTTCGTTATCGCTCAGCGTGTGGCTGAACGGCGGCATGCCGTAGGGGCGCGGATTGCCGGCGGTGCCGGGCGCGAAACCGCCATTGAGCACGATGCGGATGGGATTGACCGCCGAAGTCGTGGTCAGCGCGCGGTTGCCGGCCAGCGGCGGATAGTGGGGCGGCAGGCCGTTGCCGCCTATGCCGTGGCATGTGACGCAGTGCTGCTCATAGATTTTGGCGCCCGCCTCGCGGAAGTCCTGGGCTTGCTGCGACTTGTCGAGTTCATAGTCCGTCTTCTCGCCCTTGCCTTTGAGCGCCTTCAGGTACATTGCCATCGCGTTGATGTCGGCATCGCTCAGGTGCTGCAGGCTGCGTTCCACCACTTCGGCCATCGGCCCGAACACGGTGGAGCGCGGCGAGGCGCCGTTCTTGAGCAACTGGCGGATATGCGCCGGCAGCCATTCGCCCAGGCCCGCTTCCGCATCGGACGTCAGCGACGGCGCGTACCAGCCCAGCACCGGTATCATGCCGCCGGACAGGCTGTCGCTACTGGCGCCCAGCGTGTTGCGCTGGCTGTGGCAGGCGCTGCAATGGCCCAGGCCTTCGACCAGATAGGCGCCGCGGTTCCAGTCCGCGCTCTGCCGCTGGTCGTCGCGGAACACGGCGGGGCGGAAGTACAGCAAGCGCCAGGCCGCCAGCATGAATTGCTGGTTGTACGGGAAGCGCAGGTCGTGCGGCAGACTGGCCTGCCTGGCCGGCGGCACGGTCTGGAAATAGGCGTACATGGCATCGGCATCGTCGCGCGTGATGCGGGTGTAATTGGTGTAGGGGAAGGCCGGGTACAGCAGGCGGCCGTCCCTGGCTTTGCCGTTGTGCAGCGCGTGCCAGAAATCGTCGGCGCTCCAGTTGCCGATGCCGGTTTCCCGGTCGGAGGTGATGTTGGGGCTGAGCACATTGCCGAACGGCGTTTGCAGCGCCCGCCCGCCGGCGTAGGCGGTGCCGCCGCGCGTGGTGTGGCAGGCCAGGCAGTCGCCGGCCTTGGCCAGGTAGGCGCCGCGCGCGACCTTATCTGCCGACGACAGCTGGGCGGTGATGCTGGGTGGCGGGCCGATGTCGTCGGCAGACACCAGCAGCCAGGCCGCCACGGCCGCGATGATGAAAACGACGACGGTGCCCAGGATCAGCTTGGTTTTTTTCATGATGGGTAGCTTAGTTGACCGTGGTGGCAGGCACGCTGCCGCATTGCAGCGGCAGGGGCAGGGCGATGGAGCTGGCGGGGCGGGCCGCCGCATCCGGCGTCTGCTTGCCCAGCCAGCCGGAAATGGCGGCCACGTCGGCATTCGACAATCGCGAGGCGATCTCCGCCATGCAGTCCGGCGCATGGGCGCGCCGCGCCTGGTTTTTCCACGCGCCGAACTGGGCGTTGATGTAGTCCGGCGGCAGGCCGAGCAGGCCGGGGATGGCCGGCGCCAGGCCGGTCAACTGCGTGCCGTGGCAGGCGGCGCAGGCGGGAATCTTTTTGGACGGGTCGCCTTGCAGCACCAGCGTGCGGCCCCGTTCCAGCATCGCGCTGGTGGCGCTGTTGGCGCTACTGGCGGCCGGTGGCGGATAGGGCGGATGCTGGTCCGAGAAGTACTCGGCGATCTCGCGCAGATAGGCGTCCGGCAGATGGTCGACCATATAGGTCATCAGCGGATAATTGCGGCGGCCTTCGCGGAAGTTAATCAGCTGGTTGTACAGATAGCCGGCCGGCTTGCCGGCGATGCGCGGGAAGAAGGCGTCGCTGCGCTCCTTGAGGCCGTGGCAGGCGGTACAGGCGGCCACGCGCTGCTCCAGCGTGTCGGGCAACGTCTTCAGTGGCGTTGCCGCGCCGGCGGCAAGCGGGAGTGCCACGGCCAGCGTGGCGGTCAGGCGCATCAACATAGGCATGGGGGGGCAAGCAAGGCGTTGGTGACCTGACAAGCATATACCTGTACGGCAAATAAAAACAGACTCAAATAGCGGGGGATTGGGGGCGCGGCGGCTTGGGCGGCTTGGGCGGTTTGAGCGCTGGCAGCTTGCCGCCGTTGGCGATCCAGTGGCGGAAGATGCGCAGCGCCACCTGCGCATCGTCGGCCGCATACAGGATCTGCTTTTCATTCAGGCGCGGGCTGGCCCAGTTGGTGGTGGAGATCTTCTTGGACTTTTGCAGCTTCTGGCCGAAGAACTTGGCGACCGCAGTCTTGGCGCCCAGGTCGTTGCGCTGGCCGGGCGTGCGCAAGGCCACCGACAAATCCAGCACTTGCGCGGCCAGGATGCCCAGCTTGGAGTGCAGGCGCTTGACGTCGTCCGACAGACCGAAGCCGACCTTCAGCGGCCGCTGCGCTTCCAGGATGTCTTTCAGGATGGCGGCCAGTTCCGGCGGCGTGTGCACGCCGATCTGGAACAGGTAACAGAGCTGGTCGGTCGACAGCTGGATCAGGTGCGGACCGGTGGAGGTCTCACCCTTTTGGAAGGTGGGCTTGGATTCGGTATCGAAGCCGATGGCATCGGCCGCCAGCAGCGCTTGGCGCGCGGCGGCCGCTTCGGTGGCCGAATGCACCAGCCGCACGTCGCGCAACTCGATGCCCTGATACGGCGGCAGTTCCGCCTCCACGGCGTCGGAGTGAGGCGCGCCGCGCGGCAGGTCCGGACTCAAACGATCAACCCTTGCGCGAGAACTTCGCGGTCAGCTGGCTGAGCTTCTCGGCGCGCACGCGGGCCGCTTCTTCGGCAGCTGCCGCGTCGCGCTCGGCCTTCTTGCGTTCGGCTTCCTTCTTGAAACGCTCCTGCAGCACCTGGGTGGCGTGGGCGCGATGGGTGTCGCTCACTTCGGCGCCGGCGCTGCCGTCCAGGTCGTAGCGCACCTTGGCCTTTTCCATTACCTTCAGATAGCGCAGCGACCCGGTGTGGATGCCCAGCGCGGTACGCATGGTTTTACGGTCCAGGTCCGGCATGCGCGCCAGCAACTGCTTGTCGATGCCGATCGACAGCGGCAGGAAGTCGCGGAAGGCGGGGAATTCGGTTTGCAGCTGTTTCAGCAGGGTGCGCGCGGTCAGTGCCGGCGCCGCCTTGGCGCTAGTGGTATCTGGTTCGGTAGCCGGAGGCTGAGGGGTGAGACTATTGTTCATCGACTTCGTAGTTTAAAGCAGGAGGCGCCAGCATATCATGCGGACACCGGGGATGCAGTGCCTTTTGGGCCATGATGTTGTTTTGCTCAGGTTGCGGGATGTCACGCGGCGAGTGCTTTTGCCGCATAAACGCTGTATAATGCTTGACGCACCAAATGCAGGGCGGTGCGTTTCAGCGTTGGTACAGGATGTGATTTCTGCTTTCCCCTCACCTCATTCTTCACTGAAAAAAGAGCAATGACCAAGCCCGTGCCGGTAGCGGGCTTTTTTATTTTGCTCTGAAAACGTCAACTTAATTACAACATTGCCTTTTGAGCGCACCGTTCGCGGTCGGCGCCAAGCATGGGTATTGCAGTAATTGGGTGGCGTCGCCATTTGTCAGTAAATGGCCACACTACGCTCCATCGAGTCCGAATGCAGGCCTGGGTGGGATGATTCACTTGCGCCGCGACCTCCGGGTCTCGCATAGAGAGATATTTAATGACCAAAACGCCGAAAACTTTAACGTTGTCCGTCAAGGCACCTAAAACCAGCCGTAGCAACTCCGCACCGCTGGTGGTGCCCAAGACCACTCTATCTTATGTGATTGAAAATGCGCAAGAGGCAGCGGGTAAAGTAACGGTGGTCAAAAAGAAAACTTCGCGCCTGACGGCAGCTGCCGCGGCCGAAACGGCGCCGCTGGACGGGGTTGCCGAAGCCTCGGTAGCGGCCGAAGCGCCGGCCAAAGTCAAGGTGGCACGCAAGTCGGCCGCGGCAACGGCCGTGTCGCTGGCCGCCCCGGCCGGCCCGAAACCGGCTGCCGCACCGAAGTCCAAGCTGGTCAAGGCCAAGGCCGAACCTGCGCCGGTGGTCATCGTGACCGCCGGCCCGGCCGTCAGCCAGGTGACCGATGCCGCCACGCTGGCGTCGATCGATACTTCCGGCTACCTGCTGCCTGGCGTCAAAGTGCCAGGCCGCCGCGGCCGCAAGCCTAGCGAATTCACCCCGGAAAACGACGAAGTGGCGGCACTGAACGCGGTGGAACGCGCCGAACTGAAGGCCGTGTCCAAGGCGCGCGAGCGCAAGGCCAAGGGCGGCGCCGAAGCGCTGGGCTTGGATCCGAAGAGCTCGGCGGAAGACCTGGAACGCCGTCGCCAGCAAATCAAGAACCTGATTAATATGGGTAAGGAGCGCGGCTTCCTGACCTATGCGGAAATCAACGACCAACTGCCGGAAAACATCGTCGATCCGGAAGCGATCGAAGGCATCATCGCCACCTTCAACGACATGGGTATCGCCATCTACGAGCGCGCCCCGGATGCTGAGTCGCTGCTGTTGACCGATAACGTTGCCGCTGTCACCAGCGACGATGAAGTGGAAGCGGCTGCCGCCACCGCGCTGTCGACCGTCGATTCGGACTTTGGCCGTACCACCGACCCGGTGCGCATGTATATGCGTGAAATGGGCGCCGTGGCGCTGCTGACCCGCGAAGGCGAGATCGAGATCGCCAAGCGTATCGAAGGCGGCCTGAAGGACATGATCCAGGCCATCTCCGCTTGCCCGACCACGATTGCCGAGATCGTCGCGCTGGCCAAGAAGATCGAAGCGGACGAACTGAAAGTGGACGAAGTGGTGGATGGCTTTGTCGACCTGAACGAAGCCAACAACACCCCGGCCGTCGCTAGCAGCGCCACTGCTGCCTCGGATGACGAGGAAGACGAGGAAGAGGAAGTCGAGGAAGAAGACGGCGACGCCAATGGCGGCGCGGCCGGCTTCTCGACCGAACAGCTGGCGCAGCTGAAAAAGGCTGCGCTGGAAAAGTTCGACGTCATCTCGGCCCAGTACGACAAGATGCGCAAAGCCAGCGGCGGCTACGGTTGCAAGGGTTATATCGCCGCGCAGGAAGCCATTTCTGCCGAGCTGCTGGGCATCCGCTTCACCGCTAAAGTCGTTGAAAAGCTGTGCGATACGCTGCGCGGCCAGATGGAAGAAGTGCGCCACATCGAGCGCGCCGTGCTGGAACTGTGCGTGAACAAGTGCGGCATGCCGCGCGCCCACTTCATCAAGGTCTTCCCTGGCAATGAGTGCGACCTGGAATGGATCGATGGCGAAGTCGATGCCGGCTATCCTTACAGCGCCATCCTGGGCCGCAATGTGCCGGCCGTGAAGGAGCTGCAAAAGAAGATGATCGACCTGCAGGCGCGCGTGGCGCTGCCGCTGGCCGACCTGCGCAAGATTAACAAGCAAATGGCTGCCGGCGAGAAGCGCGCCCGCCAGGCCAAGCGCGAAATGACCGTGGCCAACTTGCGTCTGGTGATTTCGATCGCCAAGAAGTATATCAACCGCGGCCTGCAGTTCCTGGACCTGATCCAGGAAGGTAACATCGGCTTGCTGAAGGCGGTGGACAAATTCGAATACCGTCGCGGCTACAAGTTCTCGACCTATGCGACCTGGTGGATACGTCAAGCGATCACCCGTTCGATCGCCGACATGGCCCGCACCATCCGCGTGCCGGTGCACATGATCGAGACCATCAACAAGATGAACCGCATCTCGCGCCAGATCATGCAGGAAACCGGCAGCGAGCCGGACCTGGCGACCCTGGCCGTCAAGATGGAAATGCCGGAAAATAAAGTGCGCGAAATCATGAAGATCGCCAAAGAGCCGATCTCGATGGAAACGCCGATGGGCGAGGACGGCGATTCGCAGCTGGGCGACTTCATCGAAGACAACACCACCCTGGCACCGCTGGACGCTGCGCTGCACGCGTCGATGCGCAATGTGATCAAGGAAGTGCTGGACTCGCTGACCCCGCGCGAAGCCAAGGTGCTGCGCATGCGCTATGGCGTGGAAATGTCGAATGACCACACGCTGGAAGAAGTGGGTAAGCAGTTCGATGTGACCCGTGAGCGTATCCGCCAGATCGAAGCCAAGGCGATGAGCAAGCTGCGCCAGCCATCGCGCTCGGACAAGTTGAAGACTTTCCTGACCCAGAACTGATCCGGATCGAAAGCAACAAGAGGGGAGGCGCGAGCCTCCCTTTTTGCATTTATAGACGGGCCAGCAGCACTTCCTTCTCGGTCCGCAGCGTGCGGCGCTCGGCCTGGGAGGCGTCGAGTTGCGCGCGCAAGTCCTTGATCTCGGCTTCAAAATTGTCGCGCGCGGTGACGGCGCCGACCAGTTCCATCTCGGCTGCCAGGCGGGCATCGGATTCCGCTGCGGATGCGGCCACATTGCGTTCGAGCTGCTGGCGCAGGTCGGCCAGTTGCGCGTCCTTGCCTTCGATGGCCAGATGGTCCTTGGCCTTGCTGACCAGCGCGTCGGTGGCGATGTGGCGGGCATTGCGCAGTTCCACCGTCAGGCGTTCGATGGTCTCGTCACGTTCGGCGACGCTGGCCAGCGCTTCGGCGCGTTCGATTTCCAACTGCTCCTGGGCTTTGAGCAGGGCTTGCAGGTCGCTTTCGGACTGGGCTTGTGCCTCGCGCACGCCGGCGCCGGATGCTTCGGCGAACTGCAGCGCCCAGTCGCCCAGCGCGGTGAGCAGGGCTTCCGGCAGTTCGGCCTTGGGCGTTGCGGCCGGCTTGGCGTGGCTGGCGCGCCACGCGGACAGGTGGCGGTGGATGGTGTTGATGGAGCCGGCGCCAAGGATTTCGCGCACGGCTTCGATGGTGACCAGCTTGCTTTCTTCCTGCAATTGGGTGGCGGCTGCCGCAACCGCGTCGAAGTTGACCACGTAGTGTGCCATGGCCGTTGCGGTCTCTGGTGGAGGTAGGGTTGTCATTTTACTAGTCCCGTGCGGTGCCTTGAAAGCTCATACGATACAGCATTGCTTTGCCGCGCGGCAATAACTTATGCGGGACTTGTGCGGCCATGACTGGTCTTGCGCCCGCTTTGTAGTTTTGTTACATTGCTTGCCTTACACATCAGCGGAGGTAGTCAGCATGCGCATCGGTCATCGGCTTGGAGTGGGGAGTGCCCTGGCGCTCGCTTGGGCGTTGCAGACGCCGGCGCATGCGCAGGCAGCTTATGTGCGCAGCGGCAGCAGCGTGATCGTGTCCGACGCGGCGGGCGCCAGCCTGCGCGTCACGCCATACGGGCCGCATGCCCTGCGCTTGCAGGCGGTGCGCAAGGGCGAAGCGTATTTCCCGGATAATTACTACGAGATGGTCGAGGCCAAGCCGCAAGGTGCGCTGCGCATTGCCGACCAGGGCAGCACGCTGGCCCTGCAACTGCCCGGCGCCAGCCCGGTGCGGGTGGTGATCGACAAACAGACCTTGGCCGTCGCCTACTTTGTCGACGGCGCGCTGGTGCTGGCCGAGCAGGGCGGCGTGCAGTGGCGCGACAACGCCATCGTGCGCGGCTTTACGTCGGATCCGAACGAGCATTTCACGGCGCTGGGCCACGGCTACTACGGCCGCGCGCAATCGATCGACCTGAAAGGCCAGTCGCTGGGCCATAACTATGGTAGCGAGCAGATACAGCAGGCGCCGTTGCTGGTGCCTTTCTATATCTCTAGCAAAGGCTATGGCGTGTTCTTGAACAGCACCTTCAGGAACAACTTCAATTTCGGCGCCGATGGCCGCTACGAATTCGGCATCGACACGCAAGGCTTCAAAGGCCGCATGGATTACTTCTTCATCGCCGGCCCCGAGCCGCGCGAGGTGTTGCAGCACTACGTCGAACTGACCGGCAAGCCGCGCCTGCCGCCCAAGGCCATCTTCGGCCTGGCCTTGTCCGACAAATCGCACGACCACGACTCGCCGACGCCGTCCGATGAGGCCTGGTGGAAGCAGAAAGTGACCGAGCACCGCGCGGCCGGCTTTCCTATCGATCACATCGTCAACGACAACCGCTGGCGCGCCGGCGGCGGCAAGCGCTGCGAGTCCTATCTGGAGTGGGACAAGGGCCGCTATCCGCAGCCTGCCGAATACGCGCGCTGGCTCAAGCAGAACGCCCTGGTGACCACCATCGACGTCAACCGCTGCGTGCTGCAATACAGCCAAGGCTGGAAGCCGGAGTTCAACGTGCCCACGCTATCGGGCATCGATTTCGCCAGCAGCGCGCCGGACCAGACCAACCCGGCATTCCGCCAGTGGTTCTGGGAGGTCCTGTACCGCAAATCGCTCGACCCCAAGCTGCACTATCCGGGTGATGCCTTGTGGATCGATGAATTCGATGAAATGGGCGGCGCGCCGGGCAGCATGATGCTGTCCAATGGCCGCAGCTTTGCCGAGATGCGCAATTACTGGTTCTTCCTGATCTCGCAGGCCTTGGTGCGCGACGGCTGGGACAAGTCACCCATCAAGCAGCGCCCGTATGTGTGGGTGCGCGGCATGACGGCGGGCGCGCAGCGCTATGCCTCGCTGTGGAGCGGCGACATCAAACCGAATTTCGACGAGATGAAGATGCAGATCCGCGGCATGCAGCTGGCCGGCTTGTCGGGCTTCCCGTTCTGGGGGCATGACGCGGGTGGCTTCTACGACTGGGACGCCAAGATTGGACCGGATGCGGACCTGTACCAGCAATGGGCGATGGGCTTAGGCAGTTTCGCGCCTATCTGGAAACCGCATGGCATGGGGCCGTCACGCTGGCCGCTGGACCGTAGTTCGGCAGAGCAGGCGGCGGCGCGCCAGTTCGCGCAAGCCCGTTATCAGTTGATGCCCTACATTTACTCGGCCGCGCGCGAGGCAGCCGACAGTGGCCTGCCGATGGCGCGCGCCATGCTGCTGGCCTATCCACACGATGACGCGGCGTGGAGCCATGACCTGCAATACATGTGGGGGGCGGACCTGCTGGTGGCGCCGCGCACCAGCCGCGACGGCGCGACCGAAGTGTGGCTGCCATCCGGCGCCTGGTACGATTTCTGGCATCCGGAGCAGGTGCTGCAGGGCGGCCAGGTGATCAGCGTGGGCCGCGAGCGGGGACTGCTGCCGGTGTTCGTCAAAGCCGGCGCCATCTTGCCGCGCCAAGCCTACACCACCAGCACCGCCAGCGCCGACAAGAAGCACATGCAGCTCGACGTTTACCCCGGCGCTGCCGGGCGCACCGTGTTGCACGAGGATGACGATGTCAGCGAGGATTATCGCAAGCAGGGCCGCAGCATGGATACCGTGATCAGCTGGGACGATGCGGCCGGCGTGCTGGCGATCGCGCCAGCGCACGGCAGCTATGCCGGCGCTCCCACCCGGCGCAACTGGCAAGTGACCTTGCACGGTGCCGCCAGCGCGGCTTGCTACCGCGTCAACGGCAAGCGGATCGCCGCCAGCCTGGACTCCGCCACCCATACCGCCACGCTGCAACTGCCGCTGTCCGGCATCCGCCTAGCCATCAGCATCCGCCCCTGCAACTAAAGGTCAGCGCCGCACCGCGCTGCGGCTTGCTCCTTGCCGTCGTTGCAGTCGATAGCACAAGGAGCAACTACACCGTGGCGCATTGCGCCACGGTGTAGTATTAGTTCAAGCAGCAGTATCCGCTCGGTCATGGCCTCGATTTTCAGTTGCTGGTGCTGTCAATCAGCGACCGGCCTGTCTACGTTGCCCACTATCCGCACCAGAAACTTGACCGTAACGCAAGGGCAGGCAGCGAGGCAGGCGGCTTTGAGGCCGCACAATGCTAAACCAAATGGTTGACTTTTGAATTGGCTGGCGTAATATAACCAAATGGTTAAACAAGACATCATCCTCGACAAGCTGTTCCACGCGCTGGCCGATCCGACGCGGCGGGCGATGCTAGCCAGCCTGGCCAAGTCGGAGCGCAATATCGGCGAACTGGCGGCGCCGCATGCGATGTCATTTGTTGCCGCTTCCAAGCACGTGCGCGTGCTGGAGGAGGCGGGCCTGGTGCGGCGCCGCGTCGAGGGCCGCTCGCACATACTCAAGCTGGAGCCGCAAGCTATGCAATCGGCCGAACAGTGGCTGAGCGAGCGCCGCACCCTGTGGCAGCGCAATTTCGACCAGCTGGAAGCCTACCTCGCGGCCACCGATCCCAAACGCAAAGGAGACAGCAAATGATGACAGCAAGCCCCCCCTCGGCAGCAAGCTTCGGCAGTTTCACTATCTCGCGCCTGCTGAAAGCCAGCCCGGCGCGCGTATTCGACGCCTGGACCACGCCGGAAGGCAAGCAAGCCTGGTTTGTCGCACCCAATGCGCAGTGGAAAGAAATCGAGCGCAAATTCGACTTTCGTGTCGGCGGCAACGAGATCGTGGCCGGCCGCTGGGCCAGCGGCATGGTCACCCGTTTCGATTGCTACTACCGTGACATCGTGCCTGGCCAGCGGGTCGTCTACGTGTACGACATGTGGTTAGATGAGCGCAAGATTTCGGTCTCGCTGGCGACCATAGAAATCCGCGCTGAAGGCGATGGCACGCGCATGGTGGTGACCGAGCAGGGTTGCTTCCTGGGCGGCTACGAAGACCAAGGTTCGCGCGAACACGGCACCAATGCGCTGATGGATCAGCTGCAGCAGTCGGTCGAACGCCACCCATGAAAAAAACGCCCCGCGGCGCAAGCCTAGGGGCGTTTTTCCTTCAGCGGTGACAGGCTTAGCCGGTATTGCGCAAGCCGGCCGCGACGCCGTTGATCGACAAATGGATGCCGCGATGCACGCGCTCATCGGCCTTGCCCGGTTCCTTGCTCAGCGTGCGGTGGCGCTTGATCAGCTCGACCTGCAAGTGGTTCAGCGGGTCCAGATAGGCAAAGCGGTTCTGGATCGAGCGTGCCAGTAGCGGATTGCCGGCCAGGCGTTCGCTGGCGCCGGTGATGCTTTGCAGGATATCCAGGGTGCTGGCATGCTCTTCGGTGATGCGCTTGAAGATGCGCTCGCGCAATTGCTGGTCCTGTACCAGTTCCGCGTAGCGCGAGGCGATTGCCAGGTCGGTCTTGGCCAGCACCATGTCCATATTCGACAGCAGGGTGGCGAAGAATGGCCATTGATGGTACATCGCCTGCAACTGCGTCACCCGTTCGTCGCGGTCGCCGTCGGCGATCCACGAGCCCAGCGCGCTGCCGAAACCATACCAGCCCGGCAGCAGCAAGCGGCATTGGCCCCACGAGAAGCCCCATGGTATCGCCCGCAAATCCTCAATGCGCTTGGTCGACTTGCGCGAGGCCGGGCGTGAACCGAGGTTCAGCTCGGCGATCTCGGCAATCGGCGTGGCGGCAAAGAAGTAGTCGGTGAAGCCCGGGGTTTCATAGACCAGGTTGCGGTAAGCCTTGTAGGCCCGGTTGGAAATGTCGGCCATCATCACTTCGAAGGCACGCAGCTGGGCCTGGTGGCCGCTGTCTTCCGACTGCGGCATCAGGCTCGCTTCCAGGGTCGCGGCCACCAGCAATTCCAGGTTGCGGCGGCCGATATCCTTGTTGGAGAACTTGGAGGCGATGATCTCGCCTTGTTCGGTCAGGCGGATCTGGCCGTTGACGGTACCGTGCGGCTGTGCCAGGATCGCCTCGTACGACGGGCCGCCGCCGCGGCCTACCGTGCCGCCGCGGCCGTGGAACAGGCGCAGCTTGACGCCGGCTTTTTCAAACACCGTCACCAGATGGGTTTCGGCCTTGTACAGTTCCCAGTTCGAGGTCAGGAAGCCGCCATCCTTGTTGGAGTCGGAGTAGCCCAGCATCACTTCCTGGATCTGGCCCTGCTTGGCGATCAGTTGCTTGACCAGCGGGATGGACATCACCGCTTCCATGATGCCGGCCGCGCGCTGCAGGTCGGGGATGGTTTCGAACAGCGGGATCACCATCAGGTCCAGTTCGCAGTCCGCGCCGGCCAGGCGCAGCAGGCCCATTTCCTTTTGCAGTAGCAGCACTTCCAGCAGGTCGGACACGGTTTCCGTGTGCGAAATGATGTAGTTGCGGATCGCGCGCGTGCCGTACTGGGCGCGGATCTGGCGCGCAGCGCGCAAGATGGTGAGCTCGGAATCGGTCTCGGCCGAGTAATCCGCGTAGGGCGAGTACAGCAGGCGCGGCTGCGACAGCTCGCCCAGCAGCAGCTTGACCTTGGCATCCTCGTCCAGCGCGGCATAGGCGGCTTGCACGCCGCTCTTGGCAAACAGCTCGGCCAGCACGCGCTCGTGGATGTCGGAACTCTGGCGCATGTCCAGCGAAGCGAGGTGGAAGCCGAAGATGTCGGCCGCGCGCTTCAGGGTCGACAGGCGCGGCTTGACCAGCACGCCGCCGTGGTTGGCTTCCAGCGATGCGATCAGCACTTGCAGGTCGGCGGCGAATTCGCCGGCGTTGGGGTAGGGCTCGGCGTGGCCGACTTCCTTGCGCAGGATGTTGGTGGCGCCCAGTGCGCGGGCCGTGCTGGCCAGGCGGGTGTAGATGCCGATCAGCGCGCGGCGGTAAGGCTCGTCGCTGCGGTGGTCGGAAGTGTCGGGCGAGGCATCGGCCAGCGCTTGCAGGGCCGGCGAGCAGGCCACCATCAGCGTGGACACCGACAGTTCGGCGCCCAGCGCGTGGGTCTCGTCCAGGTAGAAGTCGAGGATGGTGGTGGCGTGGCGCACCAGCGCATGTTGCATGGTGCCGGCGTTGACATTGGGATTGCCGTCGCGGTCGCCGCCGATCCAGCTGCCCATCTGCACATACGGCGCGGTGATCGCCGGTTCCGGGTTTTCAGCCGCAGCGGTGGCCTGGTCGACGCCGTCGTACTGGGCGGCGATGTCGGCTTCGATATCGTCATACAGCCCCGGCAGCTCGCGCAGGAAGGTGATGCGGTAGTAAGACAGCGCGTTTTCGATCTCGTCGGCCACGGTCAGCTTGGAGTAGCGCAGCATGCGGGTCTGCCACAGGGTCGCGACACGCGAACGCAGCAGGTGCAGGTTGTTGGCGCGTTCCTTGGGCGTCAGCGGCAGGTCGCGCTCGGCCAGCAGGCGGGCGATGTCGTGCTCGGCGTCAAGGATGGATTTGCGCTGCACTTCGGTCGGGTGGGCGGTCAGCACCGGTGCGATCAGCGCGTCCTGGAAAAAGCCGGTGACGGTATCCTTGGCCACGCCGGCCTGCTTGAGCTTGCACAGCGCGTAGCTGACGCTGCCTTGCTGCGGCTTCGAGCCGGCCAGCAGGTGGGCGCGGCGGCGGCGGATGTGGTGCTGGTCTTCCGCGATATTGGCCAGGTGCGAGAAGTAGGAAAACGCGCGCACCACGGAAATGGTTTGTTCTCGGGTGAGGATTTTCAGCATGCCGTCCAGTTCCTTGGCGGCGCCGGCATCGGCCTCGCGCCGGAAGCGGACCGCGGTCTGGCGAATGGTCTCGACCACGGCGAACACTTCTTCGCCTTCCTGGTCGCGCAGCACGTCGCCCAGCAGGCGGCCGAGCAGGCGGATGTCTTCCTTCAGTGGCGCATCCTTGTCCGTTTGCAGGGAGGCGTCTGGTGGTTCAGCTGTCGTATCGTCGATTGCACTAAATTGTTTTGCCATGTGATGAGCCGCAAAGATGGTGAATGTCGGTGCAAAGGCTTTTGGCCAGGTTCTGCAAAAGAGCGCGCGTGCTAAAATTTGTGATCTTAAACATGCGCAGTAACTGGCCGACGCCGGTTAGCGTCCGCAACAGCGAAAGAACTGGTTTTGAAAACATCCGAATTGGTCCAGACTCCCCCAACCCGATTGGTGATCGCATCGCGCGAAAGCCGGCTCGCCATGTGGCAGGCCGAACATGTACGCGCGCGCTTATCATTATTATATCCGCAGTGTACTGTTGAAATCCTGGGAATGACGACCCGCGGCGATCAAATTCTCGACCGGGCGCTGTCCAAGGTGGGCGGCAAGGGTTTGTTTGTGAAGGAACTGGAAGTGGCCATGGCCGAGGGCCGGGCCGATCTGGCGGTGCATTCGCTCAAGGATGTGCCGATGCAGCTGCCGGAAGGCTTTGCGCTGGCCGCCGTGCTGGAACGCGAAGATCCGCGCGATGCCTTTGTCTGCAACGATTATGCGTCGTTGGATGCGCTGCCGGCGGGAGCCGTGGTGGGTACCAGCAGCCTGCGCCGCCAGTCGCTGATCGCGGCGCATTATCCGCATCTGCAGATCAAGCCGCTGCGCGGCAATCTCGATACCCGGCTGGGCAAGCTGGACCGGGGCGATTATGCGGCCATCATCCTGGCCGCCGCCGGCCTCAAGCGCCTGGGCCTGCAGCACCGCATCCGCGCGCTGCTCGATCCGGAGAGCAGCTTGCCTGCCGCGGGGCAGGGGGCGATGGCGATCGAGATTGCCGAGCGCAGCGACGGTGTCGACCTGCAAGCGCTGCTGGCGCCGCTCAATCACCTGGCCACGGCGCAGGCGGTGTCGGCGGAACGCAAGGTTTCCCAAGTGTTTGGCGGCAGCTGCCAGATTCCGCTGGCGGCGTTTGCCACGGTCGACGGCGCGGACATGCATCTGCGCGCCATGGTCGCCACGCCGGACGGCAGCCGCATGGCCAGCGCTGAAGTGCGCGGCCCGGCCGACCAGGCCGAGAAGTTGGGCGAAGAGGTGGCCGAGCTGCTGCGCGCGCAGGATGCGGTTGGCATCCTGGCGCTGTGCACGGCGGAAGCGGCCGCCGCCGATGCTGCCGCCGCGCTGTCCGCCGCTTTGCCTGCCGCCGCGCCGGACGCCTGACCCGCACGGATGGCCGACACCGTCATCATCACCCGTCCTCTTGCGCAAGCGCGCCCGCTGGCTGCGCGCGTGGCCGCGCTCGGCCGTCCGGTCGAGCTGCTGCCGCTGCTGGAAATCGCGCCGCTGCCCGACCCGGCTCCGCTGCAAGCGGCGCTGGCGCTGCTGTGCGCCGCACCGGCCGCCGGCGCCGAGCCGTACTATGCCATGGCGGCCTTCGTCTCGCCCAATGCCATCGATGCCGCCTTTACCCACCTGAGGGCCTGGCCGGCCGGCGTGACGCTGGCAGTGCTGGGCGAGGGCAGCCGCGCCGCGCTGGCCGCGCACGGCATCACGCCGGAGCAAGTGAACATCGTCAGCCCCGCCGATAGTGCCCACAGCGATTCCGAACACCTGCTGCAAACGCTGGACCTCGCCGCGCTGCGCGGCCGCCGCGTGCTGATCATCCGCGGCGAAAGCGGCCGCGAGCTGATGGCCGACGGCCTGCGCGCTGCCGGCGCCCGGGTCGACGTGGTGGCCGGCTACCGCCGCTCGGTCCCGCCACTGAGCCCGGCCCTGGCCGCGACTTTGCAGCGTTTGCTGGCGCAGCAAAACGACTGGGTCATCACCAGCTCCGAAGCCCTGCGCGGGCTCTTGGATTTGCTCGAGCAACTGGACCGCGCATCGCCGGCCCAGCCGGCTGCCGCAGCGCAGCAGAATTATGTTGTAAAGATGCAACATCAGCATTTGATCGTCCCCCATGCCCGGATTGCCGATACGGCAAACAAACTCGGCTTTTCCCGACTGACGCTGACAGGTTCAGGCGACGAACGTCTGCTGGCCGCGTTACAATCACGCCTATGAACGATTTGCCTACATTACCTGACACCGCCGCCCCGGCCGCCAGCGCCGCCACGACGGCCGACATCCCGCCCGCGCCCCCGGCGCTTCCCGCGCCCAAGCTGGGCGAAACCTTGCAGCAACCGCTGGTGATTGCCGTCATCACGCTGGGCATCCTGCTGGCCGGCCAGACCTGGTCCTCGCACAACCAGGTGCGCAGCTTGCGCGAGGAAATGGCGCGCCGCCTGCAAAAGGGCGACGCCAGCAATGCCGAAACCGGCGCGTTGGCGCGCAACGTGGTCGAGGCCAACAAAGAATTGCAATCGAAGGTCGCGCTGCTGGAAAGCAAGCAGCAGGAAGCGCAAAGCCAGCAACTGGCGCTGGAACAGCTGTACCAGGACCTGTCGAAGAACCGCGACGAATGGGCGCTGTCCGAGATCGAACAAGTGCTGTCGACCGCCAGCCAGCAGCTGCAACTGGCCGGCAACGTGCAAGGCGCACTGATCGCGCTGCAAAATGCCGACCGCAGCCTGTCGCGTTCCGACAAGCCGCAATTCATCACCATCCGCCGCGCCATCGCCAAGGACACCGAGAAACTGAAGGCGCTGCCGATGGTCGATTCGGTCGGCGTGGCCTTGCGCCTGGACAACGTCATGGCGCAGATCGATACGCTGCCGATGCTGGCGGACGAAAAGCCAACCTTGCCGGCGCCGCCGGAAAAGAAAGTCAAGCCTGTTGCGGCCAAGCCAGCCAAGGCAGGCAAAGGTGGCAGCGCGCCGCTGGAACCGCAGACCAGCCCATGGCTGCAAGCGCTGCAAGAGACCTGGACCAGCTGGAGCGGCGAAATGTGGATCGACGTGCGCCAGCTGATCCGGGTGCGCACGGTCGATACGCCGGACGCGCTGATGCTGTCGCCATCGGAAGCCTACTTCCTGCGCGAGAACCTGAAGCTGCGCCTGCTGAACGCGCGCATGGCCCTGCTGTCGCGCAATGAAGCGGCGTTCCGCTCCGACCTGATCGCGGCGCAGGACGCGCTGGTCAAGTATTTCGACACGCGCGCCAAGCAGACCCAGACGGTACAAGCCTTGCTGCGCCAGGTTCAGGGCAGCAATCTGTCGATTGAAATGCCGACCCTGGCCGACAGCCTCAACGCTGTACGCAACTACAAAGCGAAGCCATAGTCATGCGTTTATTCCTCTGGTTAGTCGCACTGATGGCAGCGGCCATCGGCATCGCCGTGACGGCGCGTTACAATCCGGGCAATGTGGTGCTGTTCTACCCGCCGCACCGGATCGACTTGTCGCTGAACTTCTTCGTGGTGCTGGAAGTGGCGCTGTTTGCGCTGCTGTATGTGCTGATACGCGCTTTCCGCGCCACCGTCAAAATGCCGGGCAAGGTTGCCGCCTATCGCCAGCAAAAGCGCGAGCGCGATGGCAACAAAGGCTTGCGTGAAGCGCTGAAAGCCTTGTTCGAAGGCCGTTTCGGCCATGCCGAGAAGGCCGCCCTGCGCGCCGCCGAGCTGCCGGAAAATGCCGGCGTGGCCGCGCTGATCGGCGCCCGCGCCGCGCACCGCATGCGCCAGCATCAGCGCCGCGACAACTGGCTCAACACGCTGATCGGCGACAATGCGATGAAAACCGCGCGCCTGATGACCATCACCGAACTGCTGGTGGACGACCATCAGCCGGAGCAGGCACTGGAAGCGGTGCGTGAACTGAACGCCAGCGGTACCCGCCACATCCACGCGCTGCAATGGTCGCTGAAGGCGCACCAGCAAGCCAAGAACTGGCCGGAAGTGTTGCGCCTGGTGCGTTCACTGGACAAGCACCGCGCGCTGCATCCGGCGCTGTCGTCGCGCCTGCGCGAGCTGGCGTATGAGGACATGCTGTCCGACGCCGGCCACGACGCCGACTCGCTGCTGCGGGTCTGGTCGACGGTGCCGGGTGCCGACCGCATCAAGCCCTACGTGGCTTGCCGCGCCGCCACCGCGCTCAACGAGCGCGGCCTGCACGACGAAGCCCGCATGGTGGCCGAAGAATCGCTGGCCGCCGACTGGGACGACCGCGTGGTGCGCGCCTACCGCGAAGCGGCGGCGCCGGCCGGTTCGGCCGCGCTGCTGATCCAGATCGAGCATTGCGAAGGCTGGATCCACGACCGTCCAACCGACGCCGAACTGGCGCTGACGCTCGGTTCGCTGTGCCTGAAGCAGAAACTGTGGGGCAAGGCCCAGCGCTACCTGGAGCAAGCGCTGTCCGATGCCAGCGACCCGCGCATGGTGCGCGAGTCCCACCTCAAGCTGGCCCAGTTGCACGACGCCCTGCAGCAGCCGGAAGAGGCGGCCAACCACTACCGCCAGTGCGCGCTGGCGACCATCCTGTAATTCCCCGAAACCCGTCCCAGTGACGGGTTGCTTATTTCTACTCCCCAACGTACCCCGAGCTCAGGACGGAGTCGACCAGCGGGCGTTCTTGGCGTTGGCAGTCCAGGCCACCGGTATCGTGCTACGGCTTCGGTTGCGCCCCGATCGTAGCTTCCAGCTCGCGCTTAAGCTGAAGTTCCTCTCAGAAAAGTGCGAGTTTTCGCTTTACTTTCAGGCTCTTAGCTTGAAAATAACTTTCCTGTTTCTGTCTACGCCATTATCTGACGTA
>FSZM01000085.1_pt1 | contig 38258 bp, 40 predicted proteins | sample 1638831 | NCBI WGS metagenome assembly FSZM01 (sample SAMEA3914813, study PRJEB12502) | metagenome | biome: forest; material: soil | place: Canada | collected 2011-07-07 | depth 0.3 m
CCCCGCCCCGCCCCGCCCATAACAGCCTGAACGAAGATCGGTAGCAATACATCGTTGAACAGCACTGCCCGTCCCGCTACACGAAGGTCAAAGCAGCTGCCTGCGTCGTCGATCTAGGTGCTCGATTTCCTTCGATGTCGCTTATGACAGTGCGCGGCGTGTAGACTCTGACGCAGTAAAACGCGAACGCAGGCGGGCAGGGATTCGGCCGCAGTACATCGACTCGAATAAGTAAGCCATCTGAGATAACGCAGCGGCAGTACGATGCGTATTAGTCGAACCCGAATCGAAGGTTGATGGCGCGCTTGATGGGCGATCGCCCGGCACACTCGCGGCACCGCTTCGAAAGTGAATACCGATTCGTTCATCGCAGCTATCCGTACCGAATTTCGACATCGGCGAGCCCTATTCTGTCGGCAGCCCGTCCGCGATAGACAGCAGCGCGGAAGCGCCCTCTTCGCCTAACAGCCGCCGGGCCGTTTGCTGCGCTGACCGCCAAGCGGGCATGGCGGTCACCAGCAGCTTGCGTCCCGCTTGGGACAGCAAAATGGGACGGCTGCGGCCCTGCGGTGGCGCCTGCTCTTCGATCCAGCCCTGGTCCAGCAGCAGTTGCAGATTGCGGGTGGACGTCGAGCGCTCAAGATGGTTGGCCCGCCCCAATTCTGCACGGCTACCACCGTTCATCTTGGCGATCAGCACCAACATGGAAAATTGAGAGGAATTGACGTCGTATGGACGCAGCGCCTGATCATATATGCTGGTCACGACACGCGAGAGTGAGCGCGTTCGTGTCAGCAAACAATGCTGGGTTACTTCCTCAATCAGGCTAGCTTGGAGGTCCTGGTTGTTGCGCAATTTGGTCGTCATACGCCACATTATAGTGTGAGTACATCACCTATCAAAGAATTGCCGCCGCCAAGCGGCGGCTCACCTGCGTTAGTAAGCTACGGGATGGCTGTCTGCGTTAAAGGCGGCCCGGACTTCGTCGGCACTCTGTTTCGGCGCCTGCAGATGCGGATAGTGTCCGAGATTAGGGAGAATGGCGAGCGTCGCATTGTTTCGCTTCGCGAACTCCTCCCCCATTGCCTTGTTGATGTAGATATCCTTCTCGCCCCAGACTACCTTTACGGGCACCGTTAGCTTTGCCATATTCGCTTCGAAGTAATCCTCGTCACGGGTGAAATAGGAATAGTAGTAGTAAAAGGCGTCCGCGGAAGTGATGTTGCCACCCCAGCCTTTCGCCATATCGTCCCTGAACTCCTGGGGCAGCGCGTAGCGTTCCTGCGCCGGCATGCCGCGGAAGAATGCGTTGGCCAGGATTTCATCACGGGTCTTGTTCATCGCCGCATGCACGACATCAGCGGAGGGTCTGGACTTCAGGCCCTGCAAACTATCGTACATATACTGCGGGCGATTGAACGGCGCGAAGTCGCCGACGATGATCTGCTTGGCGAGATTGGGCTGCTCCAGTGCTGCGAGCAATGCTGGCAAGGCGCCGATATCGGTCGCATAGATCACCAGCTTCGAGCGGTCGATGCCGGACGCGCGGATATAGTCCTCCAGCACATGCGCATAATCTTTGGGCGCATACGAGAAGCGATCAGCGCTGGGACGCGAAGATTGGCCATAACCTGGCCAGTCGAAGGCATGTACTTCATAGTCGCTCGACAGCGACTCCGCAATCGGCTTCCACGCATACATCGTCTCTGGGAAGCCGTGCAGGAACAGCACAGTGCCCTTGGCATGGGCGGGACGATAGACCATCTGGCGCAGCGTGATGTCAGGATTGACCTGAATCTCGCTGATCTGCGCCTTCGGCGCATCAGAGGTGGTAGGCAAGTTGCTGCAGGCGGCCACGCACAAGGCAAGTGCGGCAAGGGTCGTCGAGGCGGCCAGGTGTTTTACGCTAGGTTTCATGATTTTCCTTTGCAAGAGAATGTTAGCGACCGTCATCTTCAAATTTCGGCCACCGGCTATGCTTTGTCAAGCGGCAACTGCGGCCGGTGCCGAGCTACGGATCTGGCGATTGGCCAGCTGGGCGAGCACGAATGCCAGCACGATCGGCACAGCGGCAATCATTCCCAGCAGATGGCGGTCCAGCGTGGCAATGCCGGTCGCGCCAATCACGCCGGCGGCCGACACGCCCACATACAGGGCTGCGGAATTCAGGCCCAGCAATAGAGGCGCCGCCGCCGGCGCGATATGGATCAGGCGTGCCTGTTGCGGCACCACCAGGCCCCAGCCGCAAATACCCCAGATGACGATCGCGGCGGCAGCAGTGGGCAGCGAGGCGCTGGTCCATGGCATCGCCAGGAAGTTCAGGACCAGCACGGCCAGGGTGCCGTTGATGATCACGCGGCCGCCAACGCGGTCGGTCAGGCGACCCGCCACCAGGTTGCCGACGGTCGATGCCACCCCAAACAGCAGCAATAGGCCGGCCAGCACGTCGGGATGGCCGCCGGTCGCGCGGTCGAAGCTCACGCTCATGTAGGTGTAGACGGAGAACATGCCGGCATAGGCCGCCAGGGTAGTGAGCAGGGTCAGTGCAACGCGGCTGTCACGCAGCGGGGCAAGGCGCTGGCGCAGGCTGGCCGATGGCAGCGCCGGGATCGCCGGCAGGATGGCGTTCACGGCGATGGCCGCAACCACCCCCACGGCAGACACGAACCACAGCGTGTCGCGCCAGCCGCCAAGACTGCCGATATAGGTCCCCATCGGCGAGCCCAAGGCCGTGGCGGTGGACAGGCCGGCGATCACCACTGCCAGTGCCTGCGCCCTCTTCTCCGGCGCTGCCAGGGCGGCGCCGGTGGCGGTGGCGGTCGGGCTGTACATCGCGGCGCCCAGGCCGGCGATAAAGCGGCTGAACAGGACCAGGCCCAGGGTGGGCGCCATGGCCGTCATCGCATTGCCGACGATGAAGACGGCCAGCCCCGCCAGCAGCAGGCGCTTGCGTGGCCAGTGCGCGGCGAGCGCCGCAATCACCGGCGACAGCACGGCGTAGCTCAGCGCGTAGACGGTCACCATCTGGCCAGCTGCCGAAACGGAAACATTGAGTGATCTAGCAACCTGGGGCAGGATGCCCGCGATCACGAAACTGTCGGTGCCTACCGCGAACATGCCTGCGGCGAGGGCTAATAGACGACGATCCATTGGCGTGCCCTCCCCTTATTCGGCGCTCAGGAAGTCCAGCATGCTGCGGAGCACGAACTCAGGCTTTTCTTCGTGCACGAAGTGGCCGCTCTGCTCCACATTCACCACGGTCGCGTGTTCGGCCTTTTTCGGAACGACCTTGCTCATCCAGCGATAGGCGGGGCCGCCCATGGCCAGGATCGGCATGTCCAGCTTGCCGTAGCTCTTGTAATCGATCACGTCCTGGGTGAGGGTTTGATACCAGCCATTGCTGGCGCGGATCGCGTCGGCGCTGTTATAAGCCTGCGCGTAGACGGCGCGGTCACGTTCATCGAGTGCTTTTTCATCCAGCAAGAAGTATTTGAAGAGCCAGTCCTGCTGCACGCGGGCACGGCCCTGCAGCAGCTGTTCGGGCAAGCCCTTCACCTGGTTGAAGGCAAACCACCACAGATAGGGATGGGCGAAATCGAGCTTGTCGCTAAATGTATTATGGGCAGGCAACAGCGGGAAACTCTGCAAGCTTTCGTCCGGATGTGGGAACTCCAACATCACCACTTTCTGCGTGGCTTCCGGATAATTTGCGCCGTAGGCAAAGGCGACTGCCGAGCCGATGTCGTGGCCGGCAATATGGGCGCGCTGGTAGCCCAGGGACTGCACGAGTTCATGGATGTCGGCCGCCATGGTTTTCTTGTCGTAGCCGTCCACCGGCTTGGCCGATGTACCCATGCCGCGCAGATCGACGGCAATGACGGTGTAGTGCTTGGCCAACTCCGGCATGATTTTATGGAAGGACCACCAGGTTTCCGGCCAGCCTGGCAGCAGGACCAACGGCTCGCCCTGCCCGCCCTGAACATAATGCAGGCGAACGCCGTTTACCTCCGCAACGCCATTCTTAAAGCCAGGCAGAGACTTCACCAGCGCTGCATCGGATACATTTTGCAATGCCAGCGCCGTTGGTTTATTCGCAGCCCATGCCGTCCCGGCGGCGGCCATGAAAGCCAAGCCCAGAACCGCTGCGCCTGCCGCTTTTGTCATGTTCAGTTTCATAGAGTCGTTCCTTGTTAATGGTGTATATGCACCATAATATTTAAAAATAATGCGGCATCAATGCCGCGAGCTTGAGTCTACTATAGTGCATCTACACCATACTATCAAGGTCCTCAGTACAAATTTTTTTGCGGCCACGGACCGGCGGGAGTACGACGCCATCATCGCCAGGCCTGCTGCGTACACTGCGACACATGGGACCCGCGATGACCTGCTCGACTGCATCACCCATTACTGGCTGACCAACACTGGCATTTCTGCGGCGCGCTTCTATTGGGAATCCCACGCCAACTTTTACCTCGCCTCCAGCAACAAAATTCAGTTGCCGGTCGCCGTAAGCGCTTTCCCGGGCGAAAACTATCAGCTGCCGCGTAGCTGGGCCGAGAGCGCCTACAGCAACCTGATTTACTACAATCGTCCAAAGAAAGGGGGCCACTTCGCAGCGTGGGAACAGCCCGAGCTGTTTGCCGACGAACTGCGCGCAGGTCTGCGGCCTTTACGCGCAAAGTTGTAAGCTGCCATCCTCAAAGCTTACGGCGCGGCGCTCGGCGGGCCGTCGTCGTGCAGGCGCACCTCGCTCGGCGCGTAGCCGAACTGGGCTTTGAAGGCGCGGCTGAAGGCCGCGTCCGACGCGTAGCCGATGCGCTGCGCCGCCTGCTTCACGCGCAGGTTGCCGCTGGCCAGCATGTCAGCCGCCAGCGTCAGCTTCCAACGCTTCACATAATGCAGCGGTGCCTCGCCAACGCGGGCCGCGAAGCGTTCGGCGAAAATCGAACGCGACATCGCAGCGATGCCGGCCAGCGCCGCCACCGTCCACTGGCGGTAGGGATCGGCGTGGATGGCGCTTAGCGCGCGGCCGATGCGCTCCTCGCCGAGGCCGCCGAGCCAACCGCCGGGCCGGCTTTGATTGGCGGCCCAAGTACGCAGCGTGCGAATCACCAGCAAATCGATCAGGCGCGAAATCATCAGCGATGAACCGGGCTCGACTTCCTGTGATTCCTTGATCAGGAAGTGGGAAATAGCGTTTAGCCAGTCAGGCGTCTGGCCGCCTTCGCTGGCGATGCGGACCACGGTAGGCAAGGCCGCCATCACTGCTGCCAGCGAGCCGCCCTCGAAGTGAAACATGCCGCCGATAACGCGCGTAATGGCACCCTCCCCGCCGTAATTAAGCTCGGCGCGGCTGCGGTCGAAATACGGGCCGATAAGCTTGCCGATGTCGACCGGTGATGTGGCTGTGTCGTCGCAGATCACGTGGCCTACACCGTGCGGCAGCAATACCATGTCGCCGGCTTGCACGCGGACCGCTTCGGCGCCCTGCTTGACCCACAGCGCACCGCACTCGACCAAGTGGAAGTGCGCCGCGCCTTTGGGAAAGGCGATGCCCCACGGACCGCGCAAATTGGCCGAATACACCAGTTCGCCGCGCAGGCGAATCATCGTCAACACCTGCGACAGCACGTCGGGGCGCGTGGCCACCGTGCCGTAGTCCAAGGCACTTTCGGACGATCTAGCATGAAGCTCGGGCTCTCGGATATGGCTAGTCATCGCACTCATCTCTATCATTTGCTCTGTGTTTTTCACCCTTACAAATAGCATTTAGGAGTATGACATGAAAGTTCTTAGCGGCGTAATGATAGCTTCCGCCACGCTGATCAGTGCTCAAGTGATGGCTGCAGAAAAGCCGGCCGTTGCCCTGGTTCACGGTGCTTTTGAAGACGTGCACGTATGGGATGGCGTTAGCGCCCAGCTGCAAGCGGACGGCTACCGCGTCATCGCCGTCAACTTGCCGGGCCGTCCGAGCGCTTCGCCGCCGGCCAACCTGGTCAGCGTCGACGCCTACCGCGATACCGTGCTGAAAGCCATAGCTGGCGAGCAGCAGCCGGTGGTGCTGGTCGGCCACAGCTTCGGCGGCATCACGGTGTCGGCCGCCGGCGAAGCGGCGCCCGAGAAGATCAAGACCCTGGTCTACCTGGCCGCCTACGTGCCGCAGGACGGCGAATCGATGCTGACGCTGGCCAACCAGGACCGCGACAGCAAGGCCGGCCCGGCGCTGATCATCGACAAGGAAAAAGGCATGATGTCGATTAACTACGCGGCCCGCGCCGACCTGTTCGCCAACGGCGCGCCGGAAGGCTTGCGCAAGGTCTTGCCCGACCTAATTATCGACGAGCCGCTGGCGCCAATGGCTACGCCAGTCCACCTGAGCGCCGCCCGCTACGGCAAGCTCGACAAGGTCTACATCCACACTTCGCAAGACAACGTGGTCAGCCCTTATCTGCAACAGAAGATGGTCGCCGCCACACCGGTGCGCCAGGAATTCACGCTCAACACCGGCCACACGCCATTCCTGACCGACGTGGCCGGCCTGGTCGACGCCATCGAGCAGGCCGCGAAGTAATCCACCTTATCTAATTTAACTGGCCTCAGCCACGCAGCAATGTGCGGCCGCTAGGCCCGCACGATACTATCGAAAGAACTAAAATGTCGTCCAACTTCCGTACTTCGCTGACGCGCGCCGCGTTCGCGCTCAGCACCATCGCCGCCGCTGCCGTTCTGGCCGGCTGCGGCTCCAGCAACGCCGCCGATTTGCCGGCAGCTCCGCCGACCCCGACCACTGTGGTGCTGGTGCACGGCGCCTGGGCTGACGGTTCGAGCTGGGACAAGGTCACTGCGCAGTTGCAGCAGCGCGGCCTGAAAGTCGTGGCGGTGCAATTGCCGCGCAACTCACTCATCGAAGATGCCGCCACCGTGCGCCGCGCCATCGATGCCCAGTCCGGCCAGGTGGTGCTGGTCGGCCACTCCTATGGCGGCGCCGTCATTACCGAGGCGGGCACCGATACCAAGGTCGCCACCATGGTCTACGTCGATGCCTTCGCTCCCGGCGACGGTGAATCGATTAACGACTTGATCAGCCCATATCCTGCCGCCGCTTGGCAGGCTGGCCTGATCAAGGACGGCGCCGGCTATCTGACCTTGAGCACGGAGGTCTACCTGAACAACTTCGCGGCCGACGTGGCCACGGCAGACGCTAACATCATGGCCAGCAGCCAGGGACCGATCTCCGCGCAAGCCCTGTTGTTTGACAAGGTGAGCGTGGCAGCATGGAAGACCAAGCCGTCGTACTTCGTCATCGGCGGCAACGACCAGATCATTCCGCCGGCGTTCCAGCAGGGCGAGGCGGCGCGCATCAAATCGCAGGTCACGACGATTGCCGGTGCCAGCCATGTGTCTATGGTGTCGCACCCGACCGAAGTGGCGAATGTGATCCTCACGGCTACGTCCAGTGTCAACGGAATTTGATGCATCGCAGCGCCGATAGCGCCGGCACAAAAAACCTGCCTTTCACGGCAGGGTTGTCAGCCATTGCGCAGAGCGGGCGTTCACACGCGGCTTCATTTGTCGATGACAGCACTAGTTAAGCTTTGCGGGCAGTATATGGAGTGTCCTGTGCATGGTTGGCAGTTGCTCCTTTCAATAAACTAACCGCATACGTTCAAACGATGCTTGCTACATTAAATTTAGACCGAGGAACACAATATGTTTCACACCAATCGCAACATCTTCTCTGGGCTGGCATTTTCGCTTGCGCTACTCTCGGGCAGCGTGCATGCGGCCAACAGCAGCGACTATGGCATCGCCACGAACGCCGTCCCGGCCGATCGCCAACTTGAGCTTACGCCAGGCGCCCGCTATGCTAATGTCACCAATGGCGAGTCCGTGCGCTTTGTTGCCGGCGATCAATCGTTCGTGTGGCACTTCGCCACGCTGCACAGCGAGACGAGCGTCAACCTGGGTGAGATCGCGCCTAAAAACTGGCCGCTGCCGTCAGTGCGCGTGTACGTCGCATCGAATCCGACCTATCGCAACTAACTGGGGCAAGTCACCGCTTCGCTCTGTGCGCCGTCCAGCCCGGCATGTCCAGGCCCCATCCATGGATTTGCCGGGACCGAACTCACGGTCCTGCTTGTCTGGGTGTCGGCGTTGGAAACGATCGACGTGAAATTCAACCCAAATCACGCGGCAACGCAAAAGGAATCCTGATATGAGCAATCTGATAGAAACGGCCATCGCAGCGCACGGCGGCTGGCAACGCTGGCAACAGATCAAAAAACTGACGGCGCACGTCTCCATCGGCGCTGGCCTGTGGCAGGTGAAAGGTTGGCCGAACATCTTCGCCGACGCTCGCGTCGCAATCGATCCGCATCGGCAGCACACCGAGTTCGCGCCCTTCGTCGTAGCGGGCCGGCACACTTTCTTTGAAGCCGACCGTGTCGCCATCATCAGCGATGACGGCGCGACCATCGAAGAGCGCGAATCGCCCCGCCAGGCGTTCGAGGGACACACGCTCACATCGCCCTGGGATGCGCTGCACCTGAGCTACTTCAGTGGCTATGCGATGTGGACCTATCTGACCACGCCGTTCCTGTTCAAAATGCCCGGATTCCAAACCGAGGAAATCGAGCCATGGGATGAGAATGGCGAAACATGGCGGCGATTGCGGGTCACGTTCCCGCCCGATATCCACAGTCACAGCCGCCTGCAGGTCTTCTATTTCGACGCATCGGGTTTGCTGCGACGGCACGACTATAGCGTCGACGTCATCGGCGGCACGGCCAGCGCAAACTATGCGCTCGAACATCGGACCTTTGGTGGCATGGTCTACCCGACCAAGCGTCGGGTCTACGCAATCGGCCCGGATAACCGGCCGCTGCTCGAGCGCCTTGCACTGAGCATCGATATCCACGACATCGATGTAGCCTGACCGCACCTCGGGGAGCTGCTAGGCCAAGGCCACGGAAAGCTGAACCTTGACCAACCGTTAGCCGGGCACCTACTGCGCAAGCCGGGGCTGGAGGAGCGTCCCGAGTGGCTGTAATGGCCCGAGAGGTATGAACTCAAAGGTCATCAAATTTGCCTTGGCCAATGGCAGCACGGAGAGCCACTGCTTCGCCTCATCGACTGTAGTGGCGTTCATGATGAAAACGACACCGCTTTGGTCTTGCCGCACATACCATTGGTCGATCTTCCCATCCAAGTAAAGCCAGCCCGTTTCAGACATCTCTGCTGGAAGGATTGCCTTGAGCTGTTCGTTGCGCGGGCGCCTAGGAAATGAGCCGATGGCCATGACCTTTACGATGGGAACCTTCAGAAGACCAGCAGTTGGAACGGCGTGTCGTTCAGGGGCTCGCGACATCGCGTCACTGGTGCTCACTGATGGATTTGTTGACTCTGGCCCGGCAGGAGCTGCTATTCCCGCGGAGCCAAAGGCGGCGATGCAGGCTGCTGCTAGCAAGCGATGAATCTGATTCATTTGGGCATTCTCCTTCAAGTGAGTTGCGCCAGACCTTGCCGTGGCCGGTATGCTGACGATCCAGCTGCCGGCGCCGATTGGCTCTACGCTGCCTTCGCTACCCAGCGTTCGATGCCGTTTCCGAAAAACGAACGTCACTTGCCTTGGATCAGGCGGCCGAGCGGAGCAAGCGGGACCAGGGGCATGAATTCATAATTCATTAGCCCCTCCGCGACGAACGGCAGCGCATGCAGCGTCGCTCTAGCTTCATCAAGAGACTCCACGTTCATCAGAAAGATGGGGCCCACCTTTTCGCGAAACCAGAACTGTTCGACTTTGCCGTCGAGATACAACTGCAGCGTATGCGGTGCTTCATGCAGTATGTGCTTTTCAAACTGTTCCGGTGTCCAAGCAGCGGTTTTGGTGGCAATCGCCATGACTTTCATTTGCTTCTCTCCAGATAGGTCACTTGCAAAATCAAGCTGTGATATTCGAAAACCCGGGTAACCAGCTTAGCCGCGCTAGCGATTTCATGTGCCCGTTACATGGCCCACTATAGTGCATATACACCATATTGTCAAGTAGGCGCTGATTAACGCCAACCTAAGCAGCCTAAATTATGGGTTGCCGAGTGCCTGCGCAACAAAGCCATTGGAGTGGCTAAAAATTTAGGCATATACTGGTATGCACGTGCGCCATTGCCACGACGCACAAAAGTGTTTCCATTGTTTTCCCATGTCATCCACAGGAGATAATGCGATGACGACACTTATCATCAAGACGTTTATCGCTGGCGCTGTTAGCGCGGTACTCGCCACGAACGCTGTCGCCCAGAGTGCAAAGAAGCCCTCTAGCCCGCTTATCATCAGCCAGAACGAGACTGCTCCCAAACACCCGGCCGGTTCCGTAGCTAACTCAAGCAATGCCTCCCCGATCTATGGGGTCACGATTCCGGAGGGCTACCGCGAATGGAAGGTGATCGCCGTGAACCATGACACGGGCAAATTCAACCAGTTACGCGCCCAACTCGGCAACGACATAGCGTTCAAGGCTATGCAGGAAGGGAAGCTGCCATTTCCGGATGGAGCCATCATTGCCGCGCTGCATTGGAACGCCGAATCGTCGGAGGAAAACAATAAGGTCCTGGCCGTCTTGGGTGTGCAATCTGTCACTCCCACCTCCCCTGCGAACGTTCAGTTCATGGTCAAGGACTCGAAAAAGTACGCGACGACCGGCGGCTGGGGATTTGCTGACTTCAAGGGCGGCAAACCTGGCAATGAGGCATTACACCAAACCTGTTTCGCCTGCCATGTACCCGCCAAAGCCCAGGACTATGTCTTCACCCATTTCGCTCGTACTCCGTGACAAGCGCCGGCCGAAGAGCGCATCGATAAGTGTATGGGAGCGCGAGCAATAAAACCCATTTTTTGAGTTGGCGCGCAACCACATTTGCCCAAAATCGGCCGTCACGGGCCCATGGCTAAATGCGCAGCCTCCATCGGCATCCACCAAATCGCCAAAGTCGGCTGGGCTCACACCCCCGCCCCATTTAGCATGTCGGTCGATAGCGCCCGTTTCTTATCGAGCACTTGTCACGCTTAGCCTCGAAGGTCAGGAAGTCGTGGGCCACCACGAGCGGATAGTAGACGTGGACATCGCGCCTGTGCCCCATGCGATAGGCCCGATCCGACGCCCGTTCCTCCTTGGCCGGATTCCACGCCCGCGTGCAATGGATGACGTGATGGGCCGCCTGGACGCTCAAGCCAAGCCGCAGCCAACTTAAGCATCATGCGCAAGCTGGCACTGAACATCCTCCGGCTCGACAGCTGCAGCAAACTCAGCTTGCCACGCAAGCGCAAGAACGCAGCATGGAAGCCAGACTACCTGTTTGACCTGCGCGGCCTACTGCCCAGCGGCAAAATTTGATGCTACGGCCCTGGGCAAAATGGCGAGATTCGCCAGTCCCGCCCCCGAAAGCGGTAAAATGACGGGCTACGCGCGGGGGCTGCTTGAGCCGCCGCAAAACCAGACTCACCGCATCGCCGAAAAAGAACCAATGACCACCGTCCCGACCGAAATCAACGCCGCCGCCGTCAAGAACAGTCCCGCTGAAAAAGTCACGCCGATGATGCAGCAATACCTGCGCATCAAGGCCGAGTATCCGACGATGCTGGTGTTCTACCGCATGGGCGATTTCTATGAACTGTTCCACGAGGACGCGGAAAAAGCATCGCGCATCCTGGGCATCACGCTGACCGCGCGCGGCTCGTCGAACGGCCAGCCGATCAAGATGTGCGGCGTGCCGTTCCACTCGCTGGAAGGCTATCTTGCCAAGCTGGTCAAGATCGGCGAATCCTGCGCCATCTGCGAGCAGATCGGCGACCCGGCCACCAGCAAAGGCCCGGTCGAGCGCAAGGTGATGCGCGTGGTGACGCCGGGGACGCTGACCGACGCCGACCTGCTGCCGGAAAAAGCCGAGCGCCCGCTGCTGGCTATGTGCATCATCAGCCAGCGCAAGGTGGCCACCGCCGGCCTGGCGTGGCTGTCACTGGCCAGCGGCGCGCTGAAGCTGATGGAGTTCTCCGGCGACAGCCGCACCGTCCACACCCGCTTGCAGCAGGAACTGGAACGTATCGCGCCAGCCGAAATCCTGCGCGGCGACGAGGCCGAGCTGTTTGAAGAAAACACCGTGCCCTGCCACGTCAACCGCGTACCGGACTGGCACTTCGACGTCGTCAGCGGCCACAAAGCGCTGCTGGAACAACTGAGTGTGGCGACGCTGACCGGCTTCGGCGCCGACGGCCTGGGCGCCGCGTTCGGCGCGGCCGGCGCGCTGCTGCGCTACGCACAATCGACACAAGGCCGCGGCCTGCAGCACGTGCGCTCGCTGTCGGTCGAAACCGAAAATGAATTCATCGGCCTCGATGCCGCCACCCGCCGCAATCTGGAATTGACCGAGACCATCCGCGGCCAGGAATCGCCGACGCTGTTCTCGCTGCTGGATCACTGCCGCACCGCCATGGGTTCGCGCCTGCTGCGCTACTGGCTGCACCACTCGCGCCGCGACCAGAACGTGGCCCGCTCGCGCCACCAGGCCATCGCCGCGTTGGGGCAGAGCGACACCACCGCTGCACTGTCGCACACGCTGGCACAGGTACCGGACATCGAACGCATCACCACCCGCATCGCGCTGCTGTCGGCGCGCCCGCGCGACCTGGCCTCGCTACGCGACGGCCTGCAGCAACTGCCGGCGCTGCGCCAGAGCATGCTGCGCGCGCTGTCGGTGCAAAATGGCGACGGCCTGCTGTCGCACATCCACGGCGCCATCGCCACCCCGGACGCCTGTCTTGACCTGCTGCAGCGCGCCGTGATGGCAGAACCGGCCGCCATGATACGCGACGGCGGCGTGTTCGCGCGCGGCTTCGATGCCGAGCTCGATGAACTGCGCGCACTGTCGGAAAACGCCGGCCAGTTCCTGGTCGACCTGGAAACGCGCGAGCGCGCCCGCACCGGCATCGCCAACCTGCGCGTCGAGTACAACAAGGTGCATGGCTTCTACATCGAAGTCACGCACGGCCAGACCACTAAAGTGCCGGACGACTACCGCCGCCGCCAGACGCTGAAGAACGCCGAGCGCTACATCACGCCGGAACTGAAGGCCTTCGAAGACAAGGCCCTGTCGGCGCAGGACCGTGCGCTGGCGCGCGAGAAACTGCTGTACGACCAGCTGCTGGCCGACCTGGCGCCGTTCATCGGCACTTTGCAAACCATCTCGCAGGCGCTGGCCCAGCTGGACACCCTGAGCTCGCTGACCGAGCACGCGCTGCGCCACAACTGGTGCGCGCCGCAGCTGGTGAGCGAGCCATGCATCAACATCAGCGAAGGCCGCCATCCGGTGGTGGAAAACCAGATCGAACGTTTCATCGCCAACGACTGCAAGTTTGTCAGCGAGCGCCGCCTGCTGCTGATCACCGGCCCCAACATGGGCGGTAAATCGACCTTCATGCGCCAGGTGGCGCTCATTACGCTGCTGGCCTACATGGGCAGCTACGTGCCGGCCGCCAGCGCGACCATCGGCCCGATCGACCGCATCTTCACCCGCATCGGCGCCACCGACGACCTGGCCGGCGGCCGCTCGACCTTCATGGTGGAGATGACCGAAGCAGCGGCGATCCTGAACGGCGCCACCGAACACTCGCTGGTGCTGATGGATGAAATCGGCCGCGGCACGTCGACCTTTGACGGCCTGGCCCTGGCGTGGGCCATCGCGCGCCACCTGATCGACAGCAGCCGCAGCTTCTCGCTGTTCGCCACCCACTACTTCGAACTGACGCAGTTGCCGGAGAGCCATCCGACCGCCGCCAACGTGCACCTGTCGGCGGTGGAGCACAAGGACACTATCGTGTTCCTGCACGCGGTCCAGGAAGGCCCAGCCTCGCAGAGCTACGGCTTGCAGGTGGCACAGCTGGCCGGTGTGCCGCAACCGGTGATCAAGGCCGCGCGCAAGCACCTGGCGCGCCTGGAAGCGCAGGCGCTGGATGCGACGCCGCAGCTGGACCTGTTCGCCGCGCCGCTGGCCGATGCCGACGATGAAGTGGCAACACCACCAACGGCTGCCGAGAACCCGGCCGTGCGCGAGCTGCTCGGTGCCATCGATGAACTGGATCCGGATGCGATGACGCCACGCGAAGCGCTGGAACACTTGTACCAGCTCAAGCGCCTGGCCGCACCGGCATTGGCATGACACGCCATGCCGCCTGGCTGCTGGGCGCCGCGCTGGCGGCGGCGCTGGGCTGCGCGCGCGCCGGCGAGAGTGCCTTCCAGTTCGGCGTGATCGGCCACTCATTTAAGAGCGGCCCGGATGAATCGGTACTCAAGCGCGCCATCATCGACACCACGCAATCGAATCCCGCCTTCATCGTCGCCACCGGCATCAAGGCCAGCAGCGAACCTTGCAGCGACAAGCTGTATGCGCAGCGGCGCGCGATACTGGCGGAGTCAGACAAGCCGATGATCGTCTCGCTGGCCGGCAGCGACTGGAGCGCATGCCTGAACTCCACCGGCCGCTCCAATGCGATCGAGCGCCTGAACCGGCTGCGCGAAGTATTCTTCATCGACGGCGAAACGCTGGGCGCGCACAAGCTGACCTTGACGCGCTTGTCCGGCACCGCCAAGTTCCGTAGCTACGCGGAAAACGCGCACTGGGAATACGGCAAGGTGCTGTTCGCCACCATCAACCTGCCGGCCAATAACAACCACTATCGCCGCGAGGCTGGCCGCAACAGCGAGTATGAAGACCGGCTGGTGGCCAACCGCGCCTGGCTGCACCGCCTGTTCACGCAGGCCGAGCGCAAGAAGCTCGATGGGCTGGTGCTGTTCTCGGACGGCGACATCGGCCTGCCGCAGGACGACAGCTGGTTCGCCCTGCCCAGCTTCCAGAGCAAACAGGATGGTTTTGCCGAGCCGCGCCGGCAAATCAAGGCGATGGCGGAACAGTTCAAGGGGAAGGTGCTGCTGATCGATACCCAGAGCGGGTCCGCGACGGAACCGGCCATCAACTGGCACGGCAATGTGGGGCATCTGAGCCTGGCCGCTGAATGGGTGCAGGTGCGGGTTACGCCCGGTGCACCCGCCCTGTTCACGGTCAAGAGCAGCAACGCGGAGTCCGCGCCGCAGTAGTGTCTTGCGTATGGAGCGCCGCGCAGGCGGGACTCCATACTGAGGCTGAGTCAGCATGGCTACCCGCTGACGCGGGTAGCCATGCTAGCGGTACTTAGTGTATCGGGTGGATGGCGACGTGATCGCCCTCTTCGCCTTCATCATCCTCGTCACCGTGGTGATGGCCATGGGCGCCGTGCACGTGACCGTGGGCGATTTCTTCATCGGTGGCTTCGCGTACATCGGCAACGCTCAACGAGAAACGCAGGGCCATGCCGGCCAGCGGGTGATTGCCGTCCAGGACCACCTTGTCGTCGGCGATGTCGGTCACGGTGAAGATCATCGCCTCCTCTTCGTCGCCGTCTGGCATACCTTCGAACTGCATACCCACTTCCAGCGGCTCCGGCAGGCGGTTGCGCGGCTCGACCTTGACCAGCGCAGCATCGTAATCGCCGAACGCATCTTCCGGCTCGATCTGCAGGATGGACGAGTAACCGACGTCCTTGCCGTCCAGTTCTTCTTCGATTTTTGGCAGGGTGTTCTCGTAGCCACCGTGCAGGTAGACCATGGGTTGACGGCCGTCTTCGATCAGATTGTCCTGGGCATCGGACAGCTTGTAATGCACAGTCACGACCGTGTTCTTGGCAATCTTCATTTGTAATTCCTTTCTGTATATTAGCCCCGTGATTATACCCCGGCCCGGATGAGCGCATGCACGGAGCCGATTGTTATAATGGGGCATGAAAAAACTACCTCTCCTCGGCGACATCACGCCGGCGCAGTTCCTGCGCGACTACTGGCAGAAAAAACCCCTGCTGATCCGCCAGGCCATCCCCGGCTTCAAGCCTTTGCTGCCACTGGATAAACTGGCCGAACTGGCCACCCTCAACTATGTCGAATCGCGGCTGGTGACGGCCGGCGACGGCCAGTGGGACATGCAGCACGGCCCGCTGGAAAGCCTGCCGCCCCGCGCGCAGAAGGAATGGACCCTGCTGGTGCAAGGCGTCAACCTGCAGGACGAGCGCGCCGACGCACTGCTGCGCCAGTTCCGCTTCATCCCGGACGCGCGCCTGGACGATCTGATGATCAGCTTTGCCACCGATGGCGGCGGCGTCGGTCCCCACTTCGATTCCTACGACGTATTCCTGCTGCAGGCCCAGGGCCAGCGCCGCTGGCGCATCAGCGCGCAGAAGGACCTGAGCCTGGTCGACGGCCTGCCGCTGAAGATCCTGGCCAATTTCGAGCCGGAAGAAGAATTCGTGCTGGAGCCGGGCGACATGCTGTACCTGCCACCCCACTACGCCCACGACGGCGTGGCCGTCGGCGATTGCCAGACCTATTCGATCGGCTTCCGTTCGCCTTCATACCAGGAGCTGGGCGAAGCCTTCCTACAATTCATGGCCGACTCGATCGACCTGCCGGGCCGCTATGCCGATCCGGCACTGGAAGCGAGCAGCAAGCCAGCGGAAATCCCGCGCCACATGCTGGGCGCCATCGCCGAGGAATTGAACAAGGTGCGTTTCACCGAGGAGGACATCACCATCTTCCTGGGCGAATACCTGTCCGAGCCCAAGCACAATGTGTTCTTCACCGGCCCGGCCAAGCCACTGCTGTTGGGTAAATTCAACGACAGCGCCGTCAAGAAAGGCATCAAGCTGTCGCGCAAGACGCTGATGCTGTATCGCGGCAAAAACCTGTTCATCAATGGTGAATCGTTCTCGGTGGGCCGCGCCGACAAGACCACGCTGGAAACGCTGGCCAACGAGCGCGCCCTGGACGGCGCCGCCATCGCCGCCGCCTCGGACGACGTGCAAGAAGCGTTATACACCTGGTATCAGGACGGCTGGGTGGAACTGGCCTAAACCAAGGAGAACTGGCCCATGGACAAACAAACCCATCCCTTTTCGACCCGCGCGCAGTTCGAGCAGCAGGTGCAAGCGTGCGTGTCCCGGGCCAGGCTGAGCTTGCAGATGTTCGATCCGGATTTTGCGATCTGGAACCTGGGCAGCAGCAGCACCGACACCGAGCTGCGCCGCTTCCTGTCCGGCGGTGGCCATCTGCAACTGGTCGCGCACAGCAATGCCCACCTGGAGCGCAACGCGCCGCGCTTCCTGCGCCTGCTGAACGATTATGGCCATGCGATCGCCTGCCGCATCACCCACCAGAGCATCAAGCAGCTGACCGACTCGTTCTGCATCGGCGACAGCCGCGACAGCGTGCGCCGGTTTCATGCCGACCACTTCCGTGGCGAGGCGATTTTCGACTCGCCGCCGGATACAAAGCCGTCCTCAGACCGGTTTGAAACAATTTGGCACGAATCCGCCCCCGGTTTACATGCAACTACGACTGGATTATGAGCCAGTTCATTGTAAAATGCGGGGGTTCGATGCGAACGCTGGTAATGGTGCGGATTCCGTTCTACGGGGTTTGAACCGAAATGTTGCGATATCGCAAAATAGTTGTGCTAACAGCTGTTGCGCCTATTGCGATGCACTAAAAATCGCTATAATATTCGCTTAGGAAGTTTCCGTTGTCTGGTAGGCACCATTTCTGGTACGCAAGCCTTCGAAGACGACCTAATGAGCGATAATTACCGGTAATTATTAATCGCAAGACTGTGTTTAATTTTGAGTTAACTAAGGAAAATCCATGAAAAAATCCCTGCTGATCGCCTCCCTGCTGGCCGTTGCTCTGGCTGCTTGCTCCAAAAAAGAAGAAGCTCCTGCTGCTCCAGCTCCAGTAGCTGCTCCAGAAGCTGCTGCTCCAGCTGCTGCTCCTGCACCAGCTCCAGCTGCTGACGCTGCTGCCCCAGCTGCTGCTCCAGCTGCTTCGGACGCTGCTGCTGCTCCAGCCGCTTCGGCTGCTGCTGCTCCTGCTGCTTCGAAGTAATCAGCTAGCGGAAAAAACCCGCCAGCCTGAACGCGCTTAAGATCGCGTTCGGTGCAGGCGGGTTTTTTTTCGTCCATAGCTTTTGCATTAGCGATATCGAAAAAGCCATAGGTAATAAAAAACCAGCCCGCAGGCTGGTTTTTTCATTAGCGCTGACTGCTGCGCTTATTTCAACTGCTCGTGCAGCAGGGTCAGGATCTTTTCCGCCACCGGGCTGGTTTCCGGCTTGCCGGTATTGTTCAGCACGGTTACGGTGCTGCTATTGCCCGCACCAGCCTTGACCGAGATACGGTAGCGCTGCGCTTCCTTGTCCGCCTCCGACGAGCCCCAGCTGAACAGCTTACTGAAGAAGCCCTTGGTTTCGCCGGCGTCCTGGTCCACATAGCGCACGAAATACATGCCCTGGGTGCGGTCGCGGTCTTCCACGGTGAAGCCGGCGCGGTCCAGCGCCAGGCCGACACGGCGCCAGGCGCGATCGAAGCCCTCGTCCACCTGCACGGCGCGGTCAACTCCCGCGCCCACCAGCGACGCGTGCTGCGGCTGCACAATCGCGTTATCGATGGCGGCCTTGGCCGGCACGGCATCGGCACCATTGCCCAGCTTGGTCATCAGGCGTGCCAGGAATTCCGCTTCCAGGCCCGGATCATTAGGACGCGGCATCCACATCGTGCTTTCCTTCTCGGCGCCGGTCACCACCTCCTGGGCACCGCGATGGCTGATGTAGATCTCGCTGGAACCGTCGGCACGGCGCTCGATGCGGGTGCGGAACTTGTCGCGCTCGCCGCTCGAGTACAGCGAATCGAATACCTTGCCTATGGTCTGGCGTATCAAGTCTTGCGGGATCTTGGCGCGGTTTTCGTTCCACTCGGTTTCCATGATGCCCGAGGTCGGGTTTTCCTGGGCCAGCGTGAAACCCGCACCTTCCCAGAACTGTTTCAGCTGCGGCCACAGTTGCTCCGGCGTGCGCTTGATCACCAGCCAGCGCTGGTTGCCATCGCGCTCGACCTGGATGTCGGCCACGGTCAGCGGCACCACCACATCCACCGCCGGGGTGCCGGCAGCAGCTACCGTGCCGACACCGGTACGGGCGTTGTAACCCGAGGCGGTGGCCACGCCGTTGCTCGAATCCGGCAGCGAGTAACGGTTATCTTTCTGCAATTGCGTCAGATCCGGCGGCACGTCCAGCGTGCTGGCCTTCTTGGCCGACTTGTAGTCCACCTTGTCGTTACCGACCACGGAGCTGATCATGCCGCAACCGGTCAAACTGGCCATCAATGCGCCAACTACCACTGCGCGCTGCGAGGAAATAGAAGCTGTCTTGCGAATAGTCATGTCGTTACTGAGTAAGAAGCTGAAATGCAGCAAAAATCAGGGATGATCCGGACCGTGACCGGCCCGGGCTTGGTGCTTCAGGGTGCGAATTACAGCACGCCGGCTTCTCGCAAGGCCGAGCGGACTGCGTCATGGCAGTCATCGGCCAACGGAACCAGCGGCAGGCGTATACCGGCAGGCATCATGCCCATTTCCGCCAGCGCCCATTTAACGGGGACCGGGTTCGGCTCGATAAACAGCTTCTGGTGCAGAGGGAAGACTTGGTTATTGATCGCCACGGCGGTGGAGATATCGCCGGCCATGGCCGCCTTGCACATCTCGTGCATGGCGCGCGGCGCGACGTTGGCCGTGACCGAGATGTTGCCGGCGCCGCCAGCGAACATCAGGGCCATCGCGGTCGGATCGTCGCCCGAATAGACCGCGAACGATTTGGGTGCCAGGCGCAGCAAGTCGTAGCCGCGGCCGATGTTGCCGGTCGCGTCCTTGACACCGACGATGTTGGGGATTTGCGCCAGGCGCAAGATGGTGTCGTTGCTCATGTCGGCCACGGTGCGGCCCGGCACGTTGTACAAGATCACCGGCAGGTCCACCGCTTCGGCTATGGCCTTGAAGTGCTGGTACATGCCTTCCTGGGTAGGACGGTTGTAATAAGGAACCACTTGCAACGTCGCATCGGCGCCCGCTTCCTTGGCAAAACGGGTCAGCTTGATCGCTTCAGCGGTCGAGTTGGCGCCGGCGCCGGCGATGATAGGGATGCGGCCCTTGGCCTGCTCCACCGTGGCCTTGATCAGCGCGCAATGCTCTTCCACGCTGACCGTGGCCGATTCGCCGGTGGTACCGGCGATGACGATGCTGTCCGTACCTTCGGCGATATGCCAGTCGATCAACTTGTTCAGCCCAGCAAAGTCCAGACTGCCGTCCGGGTTCATCGGGGTGACGATTGCTACTATGCTGCCCTTAATCATAGGAAACCAATTGCAAAAAGTATTAAAACGTCGATTGTAGTCGATAGCCCGCGCCAATGGTGCATCTTGGCTGACAATCAGCGTTCAAAATGACGGCAAACGTGCCGCCACCCGGGGGAATTCCTGCTTGACGGCGCAGATACGTTGCACCATGGCAGCTTTTGGCGTCGCCACCACCCCATCTTCGAAGGCAATCACGCGTAACTGGTGCTCGCGCGCCCACTCCAGCAGTTCACCGGGCTGCAGCAGGAAGGCGGGGTTGGACGGTTTGCCGAACTGTGCATTGCCATCGGCGAAAGTCTCGTAAATGAGCATCCCATCTGGTGCAAGACTGGTCAGCATGTCGGCAATTAATGGCCGATGCAAGTAGTTTGCCACTACGATGCCAGCAAATCGGTGGGGACCGAACGGCCAGACGGCGCCCGCAAGCTCCAGGTCGATCTCGGTGGTGACGATGTCCGGGCCGGCCGCGGCGGCCAGCGCCGTCGGGTCACGGTCAAGCGCGATCACCGCATGGCCAAGTGCGGCGAGGTGGCGCGCATGGCGGCCGCCGCCGCAAGCGAGGTCCAGCACTTCGCCGCCGGGGATCAGCGGGGCAAAGCGTTGCACCCAGGGAGAAGCTAGCTCATTCATGGCGACGCTCAAGTGTAGGCCAGGCCCATGGCCTCGCGCACATCGCGCATGGTTTCCAGCGCCAGCTTGCGGGCCGCGTCGTTGCCGTCGGCGACGATGGCACGCACCAGCGACGGGTCGTCCAGGTACTGCTGGGCGCGCTCGTGCATCGGCTCCTGCTCCTTGATGATGGCGTCGATGACCGGTTGCTTGCATTCAATGCAGCCTATGCCGGCCGATTTACACCCCTTGACCACCCACTCCTGGGTAGGCTGGTCGGAATACACCAGATGGAATTGCCATACCGGGCAGCGCGCCGGATCGCCAGCGTCGGTGCGGCGCACGCGGGCCGGGTCGGTCGGCATGGTCTTGACCTTCTTGGCGACCGATTCCTTGTCCTCGCGTAGCGCGATCGCATTGCCATAGCTTTTGGACATCTTGCGGCCATCGAGCCCCGGCAGGCGCGAGGCGGCAGTCAGGCGCGCCTGCGGCTCGACCAGGATCAGCTTGCGGCTGCCTTCCAGGTAGCCAAACAGGCGTTCGCGGTCGATCATCGACAGGCTTTGCGCATCGTCCAGCATGGCCTTGGCCTGTTCCAGCGCGGCTTCCTTGCCGTCCTGCTGGTATTCGGTGCGCAGTTCGTTGTACAGCTTGGCGCGCTTGCTGCCCAGCTTTTTCACCGCTTCCTGCGCTTTTTCCTCGAAACCTTTTTCTTTGCCGTACAAGTGATTAAAACGGCGCGCAATCTCGCGCATCATCTCGATGTGCGGCACCTGGTCGTCACCCACCGGCACCTGGCTGGCGCGGTAGATCAGCACGTCGGCCGCCTGCAGTAGCGGGTAGCCGAGGAAGCCATAGGTGGCCAGGTCTTTATTGGCCAGGTTTTCGATCTGGTCCTTATAGGTCGGTACCCGTTCCAGCCAGCCCAGCGGGGTGGCCATCGACAGCAGCAAGTGCAACTCGGCGTGTTCAGGCACGCGCGACTGGATGAACAAGGTCGATTGCGAAGGATCGATGCCGGCGGCCAGCCAGTCGATCAGCATGTCCCAGGTGCTGCGCTCGATGACGGCGGGGTCGTCATAGTGCGTGGTCAGCGCGTGCCAGTCAGCCACAAAAAACAGGCACGGCAGTTCGGATTGCATCTTGATCCAGTTCTTCAGCGCACCGTGGTAGTGGCCCAGGTGCATGGAACCAGTGGGGCGCATGCCGGAAACAACGCGATCGGGGTACATAGTCGGGCTCAGTTCAAAAGTAGGATAAGTGGGTACACCAGCAGGTGGAAAATATTCTGCACCACCGTCATCGAGGTAATCAAGAAGCCGTCCAGTACGCCGACCTGCATCAACAGCACCAGGCCGATGAACACATACACGCCATAGAGCTCGATGCGGGCAAACTTGCGCGCCAGCGGCAGCGGCAGCAGGCCGGTCACGATGCGGCCGCCGTCGAGCGGCGGGATGGGGATCAGGTTGAACACGAACATGGCGGAATTGACGATGACGCCTGCCTTGGCCATCATGACGAAGAAGTAAGGCGCATCCCCCGCCTCCAGCACGGCTTGCAGCACGGTCCAGCCCACACCCATGACGAAGTTGGCGGCCGGACCAGCGGCGGCGACCAACGCCATCTGCTTTTTCGGATTGCGCAGGCGGGCGAAGTCGACCGGCACCGGCTTGGCATAGCCCAGCGGCGGCAAATGCACAAAAAACAAGATCAGCGGCAGCAAAATGGTGCCGAAGGGATCGATGTGGCGCATGGGGTTCAGGCTCAAGCGGCCCTGATTGGCGGCGGTCGGGTCGCCGAAATAGCGGGCCACATATCCATGGGCGGCTTCATGCAGGGCAATTGCAAAAAGAACGGGGATCAGGTAGACCGAGATGGTCCTGATTGCGATATCAAATTCACTCATGAGGGGGATTTTACCAGAGCCAACTACTTGTCTTTGCGGCGCCATCGGGGGTCGGCGCGCTTACCCTGTGGGATGACGCCTAGAGTCCGAACACGGCGGCGTCGCCACGGCCCTGGCGCACCAGCGTCGCCTCGTTGCCGCTCAGGTCGATCACGGTGGTCGGTTCGAGACAGCATGCGCCGCCATCGATAATCAGTTCTATCTGCTTACCCAGGCGCGCGCAGATGGTGTCGGCGTCGTTCAACGCCTCGCTTGCGCCCGGCAGTATCAGCGTGGTGCCCAGCAAGGGCTGCTGCAATTCTTCCAGCAAGGCTTGCACAATCTGGTCTTGCGGCACCCGCAGGCCGATGGTCTTGCGCGATGGATGGCTGAGCCGGCGCGGCACGCACTTGGTCGCTTCCAGGATAAAGGTGAACGGCCCCGGCGTGGCTGCCTTCAGCAGGCGGAACTGGCGGTTGTCCACCCGCGCATAGACGCCGATCTCGCTCAGGTCGCGGCACAGCAAGGTCAGGTGGTGCTTTTCATCGACACCGCGGATGCGGCGCAGCCGCTCGACGGCCGCCTTGTCGTCCAGGTGGCATACCAGGGCATAACTGGAATCGGTCGGCATGGCGACTATGCCGCCGTCGTGTATGATCTGCGCCGCCTGCTTGATCAGGCGCGGCTGCGGATTGTCGGGATGGACCTGGAAAAATTGACTCATGGATCAAGATTGTACGCCACGCAACGCGGCGATGCGCTCTTCGAACGGTGGATGGGTGGAAAACAGCGCCGACCAACCGCCGCCGTTGGTGATGCCCGACGCCGCTATCGATTGCGGCAAGGCGCCCGGCGCCAAGCCGCCCAAGCGGGCCAGCGCACGCTGCATCGGCAGGCTGCTGCCCAGCAGCTGGGCCGAACCGGCGTCGGCGCGAAATTCGCGCTGGCGCGAGAACCAGGCCACGATCAGTGAGGCAGCCAGGCCGAAGAGGATTTCGCACACAAACACCGTGATGGTGTAGCCGATGCCTGGACCGCGGCGCTGGTCATCGTTGCCCCTCAACAGCAACTTGTCGACCAGGTAGCCGACCACGCGCGCCAGGAACACCACGAAGGTATTCACCACGCCCTGGATCAGGGTCATGGTCACCATGTCGCCATTGGCCACGTGCGCAATTTCGTGGCCCAGCACGGCTTCGACCTCATCGCGGCTCATGCTTTCCAGCAGGCCGGTGGAGACGGCGACCAGCGCCGCATTCTTGAACGCGCCGGTGGCAAAAGCATTCGGCTCACCTGCATACACGGCCACTTCCGGCATGGCGATACCAGCACGCTCGGCCAGCGCTTTGACGGTGTTGAGCAGCCACAGCTCGGTGGACGAGGCTGGCGTGTCGATCACGCGCGCGCCGGTCGACCACTTGGCCATCGGCTTGCTGATCAATAGCGAGAAGATCGCGCCGGTAAAGCCCAGCACCAGCGAAAACGCCAGCAAGTTAGCCAGATCGAGCTGTCCGCCCATGCCCGGCCGGCCGATGCCGAGCAGGCTCAGCACGATGGACAGCACCAGCATCACGGCGAGGTTGGTGGCGATAAACAGGATGATGCGCTGCATAGAGACTCCCGGCGGCTCCGCCGAATATTTTGCCTGAATTTTGCCCATTAATCTGGGGACGGCCGCAAGGGAATGCAAGTTATCAAGTTAACACGTTACAAGAACAGCCGCCGGCACGACCGCGCCGGCATGTGGCTGGTTTCAGAACCAGTCGTGCCAGACCGGCGTGACGTTGGCAGGCAACGGCGGCAGCAGCGCAAAATCGACGCGCGATTCGCCCGGCGCGTGGAAGTCGCTACCGCGCGAGGCCAGGAAACCGTAGCTGTTGGCCAGCTGGGCGTAGACCGCATACTGGTCCGGCGTGTGGCTGCCGGTCACCACTTCGATGGCCTGGCCGCCCAGCTGCTTGAACTCGTCAAACAGGGCGCCCTGCGCCGTCTGGCTCAGCTTGTAGCGGCCCGGATGGGCGATGACGGCGATGCCGCCCGCGCCGCGTATCCATTGCACCGCATCCGCCAGGCTGGCCCAGCAATGCGGCACATAGCCCGGCATGCCCTCGGTCAGGAAGCGCTTGAACACGTCTGGAATACTGGCGCATACGCCGATCTCCACCAGGTAGCGAGCAAAGTGGGTGCGCGACATCAGGTCCGGATTGCCGACATACTTGAGCGCGCCTTCGTAGGCGTCGGGTATGCCGGCCACGGCCAGCTGCCTGGCGATCTCATGGCCGCGGTTGTCGCGGCCCGAGCGGGTGCAGGCCAGGCCGGCCTGCAATTGGGGATTGGTTTCATCGATCTGCAGGCCGACGATGTGCACCGTCTCATTGGCCCAGGTGATGGAAATCTCCACGCCGCTCACAAAACGCATGCCCTGCTGTTGCGCTTCCTGGCGCGCGGCGCAGATGCCGCCCACCTCATCGTGATCGGTCAGCGCCCAGACATCGACCCCGGCCGCGTGCGCATACTTGGCGACGGCCGCCGGCGCCAGCACGCCATCGGACACATTGGAATGGCAGTGTAGATCAACTTTTAACATGCGAGGCTTCGTACATTGCGATGAGGAAGTTGTCATTGTACGCTGCCCGCGTCCAAAACCGCTGCCCTTAAGACCCGAGAAACGCCTCGATCATTTGCGCCAGCGCAGCAGGCTGGTCGTGATGCAGCATGTGGCCGGCGTCGGCCATCATTTTCGGCGTCACGTCGCGCAGATGGGCCAGACGGCGGTCGATCTCGATGCGTGCTTCCGGCTTCGGTCCCATCCATTGCCACATACTGGTGTCGTCCGCTTCCACCCATAGCACAGGCGCGCTGATCTGTTTCCAGCAAGCGAGCACTTCCTCGATGTGGTATAGCAGCGGCCCGGCCTGCTTGTGCAAGGGATCACCAAGGATCTCCCACTCGCCCGCCTCATTCTGCGCCGACCAGTGCTGCGCCAGGAAGGCGGCGCGCTCGTCGGTCAGGCGCGGATTGGTCTTTTGCAGCCGCGTCGCCACCGCTGCCTGGGTCGGATATGCGCGCATTTCCGGCTTGGCCTGCAGATCATCCATCCACTTGGCAAAGCGGCCGGGTGCCTGCTCGGGCTTGGCCGCGCGCAGGCCGAAGCCCTCCAGGTTGATCAGCTTGCGCACCCGCTCCGGCCGCGCACCCGCGTACAGGCTGACCGCGTTGCCGCCCATGCTGTGGCCCAGCAGGTTGACCGCCTCGTCAGGCGAGTAGTGGCGCAGGATCGCGTCCAGGTCGGCCAGGTAGTCGGGGAACCAATAGGTGTCTAGGCCGGAGCGCTGCGACAGGCCGAAGCCGCGCCAGTCTGGCGCAATCACGTGCCAGTCGCCCTGCAACTGATCCACGACGAACTGGAACGAGGCCCCCACATCCATCCAGCCGTGCAGCATGAAAATCTTGGGCGCGCCTTCGCGGCCCCAATGGCGGATATGACTGCGCAAGCCGCGCACGGTCAGGAATTCGGAACGGGAAGGTGTGTACATGATATCTAGCCTTGAAAATTGGCGACCTAGCGCAATATCTGTCCCTTGCTGGCCGCAAAGCAAAATAATAGCACGACCGTTCGATATCCGGGTTTCGCCGGAAATCGCTAGCCAGGGCGTAAAATAGCGCCTTCCCCTGCTTTCCAACAAGGTAACCCATGACTATCTACCAACTGGGCGAACACGCGCCTGAGATTGATGCATCCGCTTTTGTTGCCGACAGCGCCAACCTGATCGGCAAGGTGACCCTGCATGCCAACGCTTCGGTGTGGTTCGGCGCCACCATCCGCGGCGACAACGAACGCATCACCATCGGTGAAAACAGCAATGTACAGGAATCTGCCGTGATGCATACGGACCTGGGTTATCCGCTCACCGTGGGCAAGAACGTGACCATCGGCCATCAGGCCATGCTGCACGGCTGCACCATCGGCGACGGCGCGTTGATCGGCATCCAGGCGGTGATACTCAATGGCGCCAAGATCGGCAAGGGGTGCCTGGTGGGTGCCGGTGCGCTGGTCACGGAAGGCAAGGAGTTCCCGGACAATATGCTGATCATCGGTTCGCCGGCCAAGGCCGTGCGCGAGCTGGGGCCGGACGATGTGGCGCGCCTGCTGGGCAGCGCCGACAGCTATGTGAAACGCAGCGAGCTGTTCAAGACGCAACTTAAAAAGATCGGATAAGAAATATGAGCACTACCATCGCCACCCAAGACACGCTGCAGAAATTCATCTTCGACAACGCGGCCGTGCGGGGCGAATTCGTCGACATCTCCGGCACCTGGCGCGAGGTGCTGTCGCGCCACAGCTATCCGGTGGCCGTGAAAAAACTGCTGGGCGAAATGGTGGCGGCCGCGGCGCTGCTGTCGGCCAACCTGAAATTCAACGGCTCCATCATCATGCAGATCCACGGCGACGGTCCGGTGCGGCTGCTGGTAGTGGAGTGCGATTCGGCACTGCGCCTGCGCGCCACCGCCAAGCTGGATCCGGATGCCGTCATTGCCGACGACACCGGGCTGAGCGCGCTGCTGAACGCGCACGGCAAGGGCCGCTTCATCATCACGCTGGATCCAGCCGAGAAAGTGCCAGGCCAGCAGCCCTACCAGGGCATCGTGCCGCTGGACGGCGATGACGTGGCGACCGTGATCGAGAACTACATGCTGCGTTCGGAACAACTCGACACCAAGCTGTGGCTGGCGGCGGACGAGCAGGTGTCGCGCGGCCTGCTGCTGCAAAAACTGCCTTATCACGGCGGCAAGGCCGAAGCGCAGGCGCTGACGCAGGAAGAAGCACTGGAAACCTGGAACCGCGCCGTCATCCTCGGCTCGACCCTGAAGCAACAGGAGCTGCTGGAAACCGGTATCGACGTGCTGATGCAGCGTCTGTTCTGGGAAGAGACCCTGCGCGTGTTCGACCCGCTGCATCCGGGCTTCCACTGCACCTGCACGCGCGAGAAGGTCGGCAACATGCTGAAGATGCTGGGCCGCGAAGAAGTCGACAGCGTGCTGGCCGAGCAAGGCCATGTCGGCGTGAACTGCGATTTCTGCGGCCAGCACTACGACTACGACAAAGTCGATTGCGCGCAACTGTTTGCGACCGATGCGCCGGTCGAGGTGCTGATCCCGGTGGGCGTCGCCAAGCACTAAACCACCGCGCCCAAGGGGACGCCCCTAGTTGTAGGGGCAGCTCCCGCCGGGAGCTGCGGGTGCAGCCCGCCCCTGCTCCCTGGGCTTATACGCGGGTGCAGTGAATCGGCGGCACATCGACCCGGCCGACCGACCTGCCGCCCGGCCCGCGCACCAGCTCCACCCTCTCCGTACAAGCATTGGGCAGCAGCCGCGCCTGCATGCGCGTGCACACGATCGGCCCGACACTGTGCGTATCGCACGCAAACCCTTCCGTACTCATGCGCGCCAGCGCCTGCTCCAGCGGCATGCCCACTTGCACCGTCTCAGCGACGAACGACGTCAGCCGCGCTTGGTCGACCGTGTAGCAGCCCGCCAGCGGCGCCGCCAGCGGCGCCGCCAGCAGCAGCATCAGCCATCTCCCTGCATTGCCCATAGTCACTCCTTCAATTTTACGTCGGGCCAGTGTAGCGGCGCCGTCGGCTCATGTCTATGCGTCGTCATTCGGCCGTAACAAATGGCCCCTATGATGCACGGCATTGCAAACCACCCAATCCGGCATTTAAGGCAATCATGAAAAAACATTCCCTGTACGGCACGCTGGCCGTGTCCGCCGCGCTGAGCTTCCCGATGATGGCCATGGCTGCCAACGTCGCCGCTGCCGTGGCCGAGATGGCCGACATGGCCGAGACCTCCGCCGCAGAACAAGCGGTCGACGCCAGCGCAACTGCCGCCGCGCCTGGCGCTGTGGTGGAAATTGCCACCCGCAAGACCCGCTCCTCGGTAGAGCTGGGCAAGAGCGACATGCAGAAAATCCTGCCGGGAATTAACCCACTGAAGGCGCTGCAAACCCTGCCGGGCGTGAGCTTCCAGACCGCCGACCCGTGGGGCAACAACGAACAAAACCTGTCGCTGTTCATCCACGGCTTCAGCGGCCAGCAACTGGGCTACACCATGGACGGCGTGCCGCTGGGTGACCAGCAGTACGGCAACTACAACGGCTTGTCGCCGCAGCGCGCCGTCATCAGCGAGAACGTCGGCAGCGTGATCCTGGCCGCCGGCGCCGGCGACCTGGCCACCGCGTCGACCAGCAACCTGGGCGGCACCATCGAGACCTTCTCCAGCGACCCGCAAGCGGTGCGCAACATCGCGCTGCAGCAAACCGTCGGCAGCTACGACACCTCGCGCACCTTCCTGCGCTTTGACACCGGCAACTTCGGCAACGGCAGCAGCGCCTACCTGTCGGCCGTGCACTATGAGCAGCGCGCCTGGGACTTCCAGGGCCGCCAGGGCGGTGACCAGGTCAACGCCAAGTTCGTCAACCACGGCGACGCCGGCAAGCTGACGCTGTTCTTCAACTACTCCGACAAGATCGAGCCGAACGAAGACAGCACCGTACACTCGGCCAGCGAGAAGTTCCAGCCTTACACCCGTCCATTCCAGTACCCGGACTTCCAGGCCGCGCTGAACTACCTGACGCCGGCCGGTAACACGCCTGCCGCCGACGGCAACAACTACCGCAACTACTATAGCGACGCGCAGCGCACCGACTACCTGGCCTACGCCAAGTTCGACGCCAACATCGGCGCCGACACCGTCTGGTCGAACCAGATCTACTTCCACAACGATGACGGGGGCGGCGTGGTGGCCGGTCCGATCGGCGTGGCGGGCCTGCCGGCGCTGTTCGCGGTCTACTATCCGAACCAGAACCTGAAGCAGGTGTTCGGCAATTCCGGCTACGCCACCCGCACCACCGAATACAGTATCAATCGCGGCGGCCTGCTGTCGAGCGTGCGCACCGAATTGGGCGAGCACCAACTGGAAGCGGGCCTGTGGCTGGAACATAACCGTTCCTCGGCCTACCGCCGCTGGTACGCGCTGGACGTAAACAATCCAAGCTCGCCATACGAGCGTCCAAGCAATCCGCTGATCACCCAATACGGCAGCGAGATCGACAACAAGGTCGCCCAGCTGCACCTGCAGGACGAGTGGAAGTTGCGCCCTGACCTGGCGCTGCAGGCCGGCTTCAAATCGTCGCTGCAGTTTGCCGACGGCGAGTTCCCGGTGCAGCCGGCCAAGGGCGCGATTGCCGGCGGCTCGCTGGCATTGCCGGTGGGCGAAATCATCACCAAGAAGTGGTTCCTGCCGCAGGCCGGCGCACGCTGGGACATCAGCGCGCAGGACGAAATGTTTATCAACGTGCAAAAGAACATGCGCCAGTTCGTCACCTACGGCGGCGGCGGCGCATCGCCGTGGAGCCTGGCCAGCCAGGGCGCGTTCGACCTGTTCAAGAACACCGCCAAGCCGGAGACTTCGGTCACCTATGAGCTGGGCCTGCGCACCAACCACCAGCTGGACCTGGGCGCGGTCACCGCGTTCGACGGCCAGGCCAGCCTGTATCACGTGGACTTCAAGGACCGCCTGCTGCAGATCAGCCCGACTCCGGTGATCTCGGCCATCATCGGCGGCAATCCGGTGCTGGCCAACGTCGGCAGCGTGAAGACCGACGGCATCGACCTGTCGGGCACCCTGCACTTCGGCCGCAGGTTCTCGTTCTACGATGCGCTGTCGTACAACCACTCGACCTACTCGGACAACTACAGCAACGGCAAGGACATCGTCGCCACCGCCGGCAAGGCCGTACCGGGCAGCCCGGAATGGCTGAACAAATTCGTCGCCACGCTGACCGTGGCCAATACCGAGTTCCAGCTGATCGGCGACTACGTGGGCAAGCGCTACGCCACCTATACCAACGACCTGGATGTGCCGAGCTACTTCCTGATGAGCCTTGGCGTTTCGGGCAAGCTGCCCTTCCTGAACGGTGGCGCCATCAAAAACGCGCGCTACCGCCTCAACGTCAGCAACCTGGCCAACCGCGAAGGCGCATTGAACGTGGTGGTCGGCGCCGCATCCGGCACCTACAACACCTTCCCGATCGCGCCGCGCCAGGGCTTCCTGACTCTGATGGCGGACTTCTGATGAGCACCTTGCTACTCCCATCGCGCCTGTCGCGGCGCGGCTTCATCCGGACGGCGGCAGCGGCCGGCGCGGCGCTGCTGGCGCCAGCGGCGGTGCTGGCGGCCGGCGCGGCTGCAACTACGTCCTCCGCCACGCCGCTGGTGTTCGGCCACCGCGGCGCCAGCGCGCTGCGGCCCGAGCACACGCTGGCCTCGTATGGCAAGGCGATTGCCGACGGCGCGGACTACGTCGAGCCGGACCTGGTCTGCACCAAGGACGGCGTGCTGGTCGCGCGCCATGAAGCCAACCTGACCGAGACCACCGACGTGGCCAGCCGCCCCGAGTTTGCCAGCCGCCGCGCGCGCAAGAGCATCGACGGCGAAACCCACGAAGGCTGGTTCGTCGACGACTTCACGCTGGCCGAACTGAAGACCTTGCGTGCGGTCGAGCGTCTGCCGCAGGTGCGCCCCGGCAGCGCGCAATACAACGGCATGTTCCAGGTGGCGACCTGGGAAGAGATCATCGACTTCGTCGCGGCCGAAGCGGCCACGCATGGACGCATCGTCGGCCTGGTGCCGGAGTTGAAAAGCTCGACCTACTTCGCCAGCGTCGGCCTGCCGCTGGAAGAGCGCTTCCTCGCCACGCTGGCGGCGAACCACTACACGCGCAGCAATCCGGTGGAGATCCAGTCGTTTGAAGTGGCCAACCTGAAGTATTTGCGCTCCAAGCTGGGCCAGCGCGCCAACCTGCGTTTGATGCAGCTGGTCGGGGTTGGTCCGGTGCGGCCAAGCGACGTGGCCGCAGCCGGCGGCACGCTGACCTTCGAGCAGATGTGCTCCCCGGCGGGCCTGCGCGACATCGCCGCATATGCCGACGTGGTGGCGCCGCCGACGCGCGCGCTGATCCCGCTGGACAAGGACGGCAAGCTGGGACAAACAGCCCCGCTGGTGGAGAATGCGCACCGGGCCGGGCTGCGGGTGGAAACCTGGACCTTCCGTCCGGAGAACCGCTTCCTCGCGGCCGACTTCCGCAACGGCGCCGGCGACAACGCCCGCAACGAAGCCGGTTCCATCGCCGAAATGAAGCGCTACCTCGCCACCGGCCTGGACGGCTTCTTCACCGACGACCCGGCGCTCGGTCGCGCCGCCGTCGCCGCTTGATTGCAACGCGGCGGGCTACATGCGCTATTTATGCGTGTACCTGCCGTCGAACGCCAGCGTCCAGTTGCCGGTGGCCTCGCTCGACTCCCACAGCTGACGCACGCTGCCGTCGGCGTTGGGAGACCAGGTGATGCGGTGTTTGGTGGCAGGCGCGTTGGGATTGACGCTCTGCCCCTCCATCACCATTTTTCCGGCAACGCTACGCCCTTCCAGCAGCAACAGCATGCCGCCGTCGTCCACCCAGGTCTGGTGCCACACTTTGCGCGTGGCGTCGTAGATACTCAGGCTTTCCCCGCTGTAGCCGCGCTCGGTGGTATAGCGTTCATGCAGCACGCAACCCCCCTGCACCTTCTCGATGCGATTCTGGCCCGCCAGCTTGCCGTCCGGCGTATGCACCTGCCACTGCCCCAGCCAGAAATCAAAGGCCCGATACTGCGCCTCCTCGCAAGCGGCCGCCGCGCTCCCCGCTACCACACTGCCAGCCAGGGCCAGCGGAACCAGCATAGCCGATGCGCTCACGATGCCGCCCTTGAAAATGCGCTGGCCCGAGCCAGCGCGGCGCGGGCCAGCAGCCGAGTGGAATCGAGCGTAGGCAGCGGCGAGTTGCTGTCGTTGAGGACCAGCGGCAGTTCGGTGCAGCCGAGGACCACGGCGTCGCAACCACCCTCGCCCAGCCGCGCGATCACGCGCTGCAGATAGGCCAGGCCTTCGGCGCTGTGTACGCCCATCACCAGTTCGTCCATGATGATGCTGGACACGCGGTCGCGCTCTTCGACCGGGGGCCGCAGGTAGTCGATACCGCGCTCGGACAGCTTGGATGGATAGACTTCGCTGTCGACCAGCCAGCGCGTGCCGGTGATGCCGACGCGCCGGAAGCCGCACCGGGCCGCTTCCTCCGCCACCACTGCGGCAATATGCAGCCAGGGCAAGGGCGACTGCGGCGCCACCAGATCGAAGGCCTGGTGAATGGTGTTATCCGGGCAGATCAGGAAATCGGCGCCGATGGCGGCCAGCTTGCGTGCGGAGGCCAGCATCAGCTCCGCCACGCCCTGCCGGTCGCCGCGCTCCAGGCAATCGACGTACAGCGCCATCGACGGCGTATGCATCGACAGCTCCGGATGCGCATGCGGCCCAAGCAGCGCCGCGCCTTCCGCGCAGATGATCCGGTAGCACAGCGCCGCACCTTCTGCGGAACAGCCGATGATGCCGATGTGCTGCGGCTTCACCGGCGCACTCATGCCGCCGGCTCGCGCGCGTAGCTGACGGTCAGCATTTCCCATGCGTGGCCGTCAGGTTCGTTCCAGTAGACGATGCTGCCGCCGTTGTAGCTGCCAACCTGGCAATCGACCTCGCCATGCACGCAACTGCGGTAGGCGATACCTCTGGCCTTCAGCCGTTCCAGCGTGGCGCCGAATTCGTCCGGCGTCATCCGGAAGCAGTAGTGGATGACCGGGAGCGGTTCGCTCCACTGGTCGAAATCCAGCGTCAACGTATCGCTGACATACACCGGTGCAAACGGCCCGATGCCGGTTACCGACCACGGCACGTCCAGCAATTCCCCCAGCAGTCTGGCGCCGGCGACCTTGTCGCGCGACGGCACCATCAGGTGGTCAAGTTCGATAGCCATCATGCCTCCCTGAAGCAGCGTCTAAATCAGGTCCTGCTGTTGATATAGGTGCTGTCGCCGTGCGGTGCGGCGGCGAATTCGGGCAACGCCTCGGCATGGCGCGAGAACGCCGCCAGCGTCGGATAGTCGGCCGCGTTGACCACGTCCGGCAGCATCTGCTCGATAAAGTGCCAGGTGATGGCGATGGCCACGCCGGCCTGGTCGATGCTGGCGCTGCTGATGGCCAACGGCCGCTGTTTCAGTTCCCGTTCCAGCACGCCCAGCGCGGCATGCAGCTGTTCGGTCACGCGCGTGATCCAGGGCTGGTGCTGCTTGTCGTCGGGACGCAGCTTGCACTCGTAGACCATCTGCACGCTCTTGTCGCAGGCGGCCAGCGCCACGCCGGTCAGGTGCAGCGACTGCAGCAGCGCTACGCGATCGGCCGGCGCCAGGCTGCGGCCGGCGGCGGCCAGCGTTTCGGCGTACTGCAGGATCAGCGTCGAGTCCATCAAGATGGTGCCGTCGTCGCAGACTACGGTCGGCGCCTTCACCACTGGATTGATCTGTTGGAATTGCGCATAGGTGCTGAACACCGATAGCGACTGATGCTGGAAGCGCACGCCCAGCAACTGCAACGACACCGCTACGCGGCGGACATAAGGTGAATCGAGCATACCTATCAGTTGCATCATTTCTCCCTGGGTGAGGATGGTTGGAACAGAGCATTCTACGCCAGTGCGGCCTTGCGCATGAAGACGCTGAGCGGATCGTCGCGGTAGTGGCCGAACGGGCCGCAGCGCTGGTAGCCGCTGCGCTCATACAAGGCCAGCGCCTCGGGTTGCAGCGTGCCCGTTTCCAGGTTCAGCGTGTTGCAGCCGCGCTGCGCTGCGCCGGCTTCCAGCGTGGCCAGCATCGCCTTCGCCACGCCCTTGCCGCGGGCGCGCGGCTGCACATACATGCGTTTAATCTCGCCGTACTGCGGATACAGCACGATGGCTCCGCATCCCAGCGCCCGCCGCGCCACATCGCGCGCGACCACGAACAGCACACGGGACTGCAGCAGCGAATTCAGGTCCAGCAGGTGGTTGCTTTCGGGGAGATAGAGCGCATGCTGGTAAGCATCCAGTTCGGCGATCAGTGCAAGGACTTCGGGCTGGTTGGGAGTTTCGACGGCGACGTGCATGGTTGAGCTGGAAGTGGTCAGGCAATTCGGCATGGCGAAGATTGTAATTCCTCGCGTAATATTTTACGCAGCATGGCCGCTGTCAGGGGCTGGCCAGCAATAGTGGATTTTCCTTCGCCGCTGATCGCGGTACGGAGCGCGGCGTTGATCGGGGTTTGATCACCCTGGCCCAACGCCTGGGCCAGAGCCTGGTACAGGCGACCGCGTCGTCATCAAGCATGATGACAATCCGCGTCTTGCCCGCAGGCGCCACGACCGCGCCCCGCAATCGGCACGCTGGGTTTCGTTTTCGATGGCGGCCAGGTAACCGTCCACGCTGGCATTGGTCGCCTTAGTTTTATTCTCAGCCATTGCCCTTCCTGCCGGCTGAAGGACGATTCATCAGAGCCAGACACGTCAAGATCAACGTCGACGGCTGGCAGATCGTTATCCAAGGCGTAGTATCCATCATGCATGGCCTCGACACGATCCAGATCCGTCAAACGTCTCGCGACAAAACGCCGCCGAAAAAACCGGTGCCGGCAGCGATACCGCATAGTAGCGCTTCATTGCCATGCGGCGCGCGGCCTGGCCAATCGAGTGCCGCCGCTACAAAGATCACGCCAAACAACAGGAATATGATTTTCCAGCGTCGCTCAAAGCGCAGCAACTCTTGCGCGCTCATCAAGCGATTCGCTGATGTTGTCATGAATTCAGCTGGTCGCTGAAGCAGGCATTCAATGCACCGCGCGGTCGGGCTCTTCGCAACTGGCGAACGGGCCGGTGAACAGGAACTCATCGTCCAGCGCGCCGATCACGCTGTCCTGCGATGGGAAGTCAAACACGAAATCGGGCCACGACTCATAGACGTAATCGTCCCATTTGTGCGGATCGAGCTCGTAAATCTTGCGGTCGGCAACATCGACGAAGCGGAAGCCGCGCCGGGTGACGCTCTTGACGGCCTTCACGGCAGCCGCCTCGTGATCGACGGCGCTGACGAAGATCGGGACGTAGGCCGCCGCCAATTCTTCCGGCATCTCATCATTGGAGCCACGCTCCACGTGCAGGGTAATACCGAACAGCTTGTTGGTCCGCGTTGCCGGCTCTGGTTTTGACAATCCAAACATGTGCTACCCCCATGGCAACGTGCTGCACGCAGCAACGTTAATCTTATTCAAGTTGAATACCAAGCCACTGTAGCACATTCATTTCAGGGAAAAATGCGCGGAAACTCACCGGCTTGCAAGTTAGAGCTTGTCCTCTGATTCCAAGCCCTGATTCGTCTCAGCCAAGCAACGGACGGCCGCAATCCGTTGCCAGCGTCGGCCTGTGACTAGGCTTGCAATATCACCGTGGCGCCGCGCGCGATGGCGTGCACGACTGCCATCACATCCCAGTTGGTCAGGCGGATGCAGCCATGCGACTGGCTCTTGCCGATCTGGCCCGGCTCCGGTGTACCGTGGATGCCGTAGTGATCCTTGCTCAATTCTATCCATGCCAGGCCGACCGGATTGTTCGGCCCCGGCGCGATCCTGGCCTTGGCCTCGCCCGCCCTGGCATCCCAGAACAGCTGCGGGTTGTAGCGGTATTCCGGATTGATGGCAACGCCGCGCACCTGCCAGCGCCCCAGCGGCAGCGGATCATGCTTGCTGCCGGTGCTGGCGGGGAATTGCGCGAACGGCATGCCGCCACTGTCGAGCAAGGTCAGCGTGCCATCCTTGGCGCCGACCAGTATCGAGGCCGCTTTCGGCAAGGGTTTGGCGGCGGCCACGTTCGGCACCAGCAACTGCACGCCGGCGCGCGCCAGTGATTTGCCGGGATTGAGCCGGCGCAACAGCTCCGGAGTGCAATGGAATTTTTCGCCTAGCGCTTCGGCCAGGCTGGCGTAGCGCAGCGCCGGCAGCTTGGCCTTGGCGGCCATCGTGGCGGGCACCGGCGCATAGGGCCCAGCGGCATCCTGGGCGGTGACGGTGTAGACATCGAGCACCGGCGCCTGGTCGTGCGCCAGCTCGGTCCAGGTGGCGGCATCGACCAGGCCGCTGACGGGCAGCCGGTGCAGCTTTTGGAATCCGCGGATTGCCTGACGCAGATTGCTGCCGTAGCTGCCATCGATTTCGCCGGAAGAGTAATGGGCGCGGTCCAGCAACACCTGCGCCCGCAACACCTGGTCGCCGCGCGTGTGCGGCCCGACAACGGCAGCCCCATGGGCCAGGCCGGCGGCAGCCAGCGATACAGCAAGGATGAGAACTTTCAAGCCAGACTCGGATAAAACGTGACGCCGCATTCTATCCTCTCGACAACGCTGAGCGCCGCACGCTTGCGCTTGGCAGGCGTTTCAATATGAGCGTGGCCAGGCGCGGCAAGGAAGACCGTCGCTTGCACGGCAAGGAGCGGCAACGACGCCACGGTCATTGTGCAACGCCGTCTTACTCGGCCTTCTGGTATTTTTGGATCACCTCACCCAGCCGGCCGCGATGGGCGCCCAGTCACGACCACAAGGCTTCGACCCGGTCGCGGTGCGCCAGGTAACAATTCTGCATGAACTTAGGGTTGGGGTGCTGCCGCAGCGGCCGGCGCTTGCGGGGCCGCTTGCCCCTTGCCGACGATCTGGATGAAGATTTCGTTTTGCTTGATCATGTTCAGCTCGTAGCGAGCACGCTCTTCGACCGCGCCGGTGCCGTCCTTCAGGTCGCGCACTTCGGAGTCCAGCTTGGCGTTGCGGGCGATCAGTTCCTCATTTTTCTTATGCGCCACCGCGACCTGGGCCTCGAAATCAGCCACGCGCAGCCAGCCGCCCTTCCCCAGCCACAGCGGGTACTGTATCAACAGCAGCAACGCTGCCAGTGCAAGGGTGATCAGACGCATTGATTCTCGGGTTGGCCGGATGGACAGCGGCCGGATCAGATCCGGCCGCCACTGCAGTTACAACAATTACTTCAGATTATAGAACGCGTCGCGGCCCGGGTAGCTAGCGATGTCGCCCAGGTCTTCCTCGATGCGCAGCAGCTGGTTGTACTTGGCCATGCGGTCCGAACGGGACATCGAGCCCGTCTTGATCTGCAGCGCATTCAGGCCCACGGCGATATCGGCGATGGTCGAATCTTCGGTTTCGCCCGAACGGTGGGAGATCACGGCGGTGTAGCCGGCGCGCTTGGCCATTTCGATGGCGGCGAAGGTTTCGGTCAGGGTGCCGATCTGGTTAATCTTGATCAGGATCGAGTTGGCGATGCCCTTCGAGATGCCTTCCTTCAGGATCTTGGTGTTGGTGACGTACAAATCGTCGCCGACCAGCTGCACCTTCTTGCCCAGTTCCTTGGTCAGGATCGCCCAGCCGTCCCAGTCGCCTTCGTGCATCGCGTCTTCGATCGAGATGATCGGGTACTTGTCGCACCAGGTCGCCAG
>FSZM01000135.1_pt1 | contig 37285 bp, 32 predicted proteins | sample 1638831 | NCBI WGS metagenome assembly FSZM01 (sample SAMEA3914813, study PRJEB12502) | metagenome | biome: forest; material: soil | place: Canada | collected 2011-07-07 | depth 0.3 m
GAATTCGGCCGCAAGCGCACCATCGACCAGTCGTCCTGCAACAAGGACTACTCGTGCGTGAAGGGCTTCTGCCCGAGCTTCGTCACGGTGGAAGGCGGCTCGCTGAAGAAATCGAAGACCGGCGTCACCAAGGACAACGCGGACGATGGCTTCGGCCCGCTGCCAGAACCCGTGCTGCCGGACTGCGAACAGCCATACAACATCCTGATCAACGGCATCGGCGGCACCGGCGTGATCACCGTCGGCGCGCTGATGGGCATGGCCGCGCACCTGGAAGGCAAAGGCGCGTCGGTGCTGGACATGACCGGCATGTCGCAGAAAAACGGTTCGGTGACCTCGCACGTCAAGGTCGCGCGTACCCCCGCGCACCTGCGCGCACAGCGCATCGCCACCGGCGAAGCAGACCTGATCCTGGGCTGCGACATGCTGACCGCCGGCGCAGCCGATGCGGTGTCGAAGATGCGTCCGGGCCGCACGCTGGCCGTGATCAACCTGCACGAGCAGCCGCCAGGCACCTTCGCGCAGAACGCCGACTGGCAGTATCCGGTGGAAGAAGTGCGCGCGCTGATCAGCGAATCGGTCGGCACCGACGCCCATCCAGGCAGCGCCGATTTCATCGACGCCACCAAGCTGGCCACCGCGCTGATGGGCGACTCCATCGCCGCCAACCTGTTCATGCTGGGCTACGCGTATCAAAAGGGCCGCATCCCGCTGAAGGAAGCGTCGCTGCTGCGCGCGATCGAACTCAATGGCGTCGGCATCGCCTCGAACAAGAAGAGCTTCCTATGGGGCCGCCGCGCCGCCGTGGACATGAAGCGCGTCGAACGCATCGCCACCCCGGCGCAGGCCATCGTGGTGCAGATGCCGCAAAGCCTGGAAACCGTCATCAACAAGCGCGTCGAATTTTTGACCGGCTACCAGAACGCCGCCTATGCCGCCACCTATGAAGAACTGGTGGCGCAAGTGCGCGCCAAGGAAAGCGCCCTGGGCTTGGGCAACAAGCTGTCCACCGCCGTGGCCAAGTACCACTTCAAGCTGATGGCCTACAAGGACGAATACGAAGTGGCGCGCCTGTACACCGACGGCCGTTTCGTCGAGCAGTTGAAGCAGCAGTTCGAAGGCGACTTCACGCTGAAGTTCAACCTGGCGCCGCCGCTGTTCGCCAAGAAGGATGCCAAGGGTCATCTGGTCAAGGCGCAATTCGGTTCGTGGATGTGGAGCGCGTTCAAGCTGCTGGCCAAGCTGAAAGGCCTGCGCGGCGGCGCCCTCGACGTCTTCGGCTACACCGAAGAGCGCAAGATGGAGCGCGCGCTGATCGCCGAGTACCGCGAGATGATAAAAGCGCTGCTGGCCAAGCTCACTGCCGAGAACCACGCGCTAGCGGTGGAGCTGGCCTCGCTGCCGGAAAAAGTGCGCGGCTACGGCCACGTGAAGGAAAGCGCCGTGGCTACCTTCCGCAGCGAGAAAACCCGCCTGCTGACGCAATTTAGCCAGCAACGCGCCGCGTAAGGCATAAATAACCGGGGACTGGCCAGGTTTTCCATGTTGTTCGGAAAACCTGGCCGGTCCCCGGTTTTCGAATTTCGCTTGACTTGACGTTAACGTAAACGTCATATAATAAACCGATAACGCCTAACCAGCACAAGGGACACCATGAACGACCTCTCCGCTCCGAAAATTGCGGCCGTGCCGGACCAGCCACGCTTGGCCAACAAAGTCCGCTTCGTCACCGCCGCCTCGCTGTTCGACGGCCATGACGCCTCGATCAACATCATGCGCCGCATTTTGCAATCGAACGGCGTGGAAGTCGTCCACCTGGGCCACAACCGCTCGGTCGACGAAGTCGTCACCGCGGCGCTGGCCGAGGACGTGCAAGGCATCGCCATCTCCAGCTACCAGGGTGGCCATGTCGAATACTTCAAATACATGATCGACCTGCTGCGCCAGCGCGGCGGTGCGCATATCAAGGTATTCGGCGGCGGCGGCGGCGTGATCGTCCCGCATGAAATCGAAGAACTGCATGCCTATGGCGTGACCAAGATCTTCAGCCCGGAAGACGGCCAGCGCATGGGCCTCGTCGGCATGATCCAGTCGATGGTGCAGCAGTGCGACATCGACCTGTCCCAGTACTCCCCGACTTCGCTGGCGCCGCTGCAGCAAGCAACCACGGGGGCTGACATTGCGGCGCGCCACCGCCCGCTGGCCCAGTTGATCACCGCGCTGGAAAATGACAAGGCCGCCCCTGCCCTGCGCGCCGAAATCCTGGCCGCGGCCGAAAACCTGGCCGTGCCGACCCTGGGCATCACCGGCACCGGCGGCGCCGGTAAATCCTCGCTGACCGACGAACTGATACGCCGCATCCGCCTCGACCAGGGCGACGCGCTGAACATCGCCATCATCTCGATCGACCCGTCGCGCCGCAAATCGGGCGGCGCGCTGCTGGGTGACCGTATCCGCATGAACGCCATCAATCCGTGGGCCGGCCAGGCGCGCGTATTCATGCGCTCGCTGGCCACGCGTGAAGCGGGCTCCGAAATTTCGCAAGCGCTGCCGGACGTGATCGCGGCCTGCAAAGTAGCGGGCTTCGACCTGGTGATCGTCGAAACCTCCGGCATCGGCCAGGGCGATGCCGCCATCGTGCCGCACGTCGACGTCTCCATGTACGTAATGACGCCGGAATTCGGCGCCGCTTCGCAGCTGGAAAAGATCGACATGCTCGATTTCGCCGACTTCATCGCCATCAACAAATTCGACCGCAAGGGTTCGCAGGACGCGCTGCGCGACGTCGCCAAGCAGTACCAGCGCAACCGCGAACTGTGGAGCAAGCGCCCGGAAGAAATGCCGGTCTACGGCACCCAGGCATCGCGCTTCAACGATGACGGCGTGACCTCGCTGTATCAGGGCCTGCTGCCCAAGCTGGCCGAATTCGGCCTGCCGGCCAAGCCGGGCAAACTGGCACCGATCGACGTGCGCTTCTCCAGCGGCAAAAATGTCATCGTGCCGCCGGCCCGTGCGCGCTACCTGGCCGAAATCGCCGACGCCGTGCGCGGCTACCACCGTTTCACCCGCAAGCAGGTGACGCTGGTGCGCGAACGCCAGCAGCTGGCCGAGGCCAAGCGCATGTTGGCCGTCGCCCACAAGAGCGCTGACTTCGACGATCTGATCGCCGAGCGCGATAACGAAATGGACGGCGGCGCCAAGAAGCTGCTGGCCCAGTGGCCTGACATGCAGGCCGCCTATTCCGGCGACGATTACGTGGTCAAAATCCGCGACAAGGAAATCCGCACCCGTTTGGTCCAGCACACGCTGTCCGGCACCAAGATCCGCAAGGTGGCGCTGCCACGCTATGAAGATCACGGCGAAATCCTGCGCTTCCTGATGCTGGAAAACGTCCCGGGCTCCTTCCCGTTCACGGCCGGCGTGTTCGCCTTCAAGCGCGAAGGCGAAGACCCGACCCGCATGTTTGCCGGCGAAGGCGACGCCTTCCGCACCAACCGCCGCTTCAAGCTGGTCTCCACCGGGATGGACGCCAAGCGTTTGTCGACCGCGTTCGACTCGGTAACCCTGTACGGCGCCGATCCGGCGCTGCGTCCCGACATCTACGGCAAGGTCGGCAACTCGGGCGTATCGATTGCCACGCTGGACGACATGAAAGTGCTGTACGACGGCTTCAACCTGTGCAGCCCAAACACCTCGGTCTCGATGACCATCAACGGCCCGGCGCCGACTATTCTGGCGATGTTCATGAACACCGCCATCGACCAGCAAGTCGAGAAATTCGCCGAAGAGAACAAGCGCCAGCCTAGCGCCGACGAAGCGGCCAAGATCAAGGACTGGGTGCTGCAAAACGTGCGCGGCACCGTGCAGGCCGACATCCTGAAAGAAGACCAGGGCCAGAACACCTGCATCTTCTCGACCGAGTTCTCGCTGAAGGTGATGGGCGATATCCAGGAATACTTCGTGCACCACCAGGTACGCAACTTCTACTCGGTGTCGATCTCCGGCTACCACATTGCCGAAGCGGGCGCAAACCCGATTTCGCAACTGGCGTTCACGCTCTCGAACGGCTTCACCTTTGTCGAGGCCTATCTGGCGCGCGGCATGCACATCGACGATTTCGCACCGAACCTGTCGTTCTTCTTCTCGAACGGCATGGACCCGGAATACACGGTACTGGGCCGTGTCGCCCGCCGCATCTGGGCGGTGGCGATGCGCGAAAAATACGGTGCCAACGACCGTTCGCAGAAGCTGAAGTACCACGTGCAGACCTCGGGCCGTTCGCTGCACGCGCAGGAAATCGACTTCAACGACATCCGCACCACGCTGCAGGCGCTGATCGCGATCTACGACAACTGCAACTCGCTGCATACCAACGCCTACGACGAAGCGATCACCACGCCAACCGACGAATCGGTGCGCCGCGCGCTGGCGATCCAGCTGATCATCAACCGCGAATGGGGCCTGGCGAAGAACGAGAATCCGAACCAGGGCTCGTTCATCATGGAAGAACTGACCGACATGGTCGAAGAAGCGGTGATGCAAGAGTTCGAACGCATCGCCGAACGCGGCGGCGTGCTGGGCGCGATGGAAACCGGCTACCAGCGCGGCAAGATCCAGGAAGAGTCGATGCTGTACGAGCACCAGAAGCACGACGGCACGCTGCCTATCATCGGCGTCAACACCTTCCGCAATCCGAAGGCCAGCGAAGCGCCGCAGACCATCGAGCTGGCGCGTTCGACCGACGATGAAAAGCAGTCGCAGTTGAAGCGCCTGGAAGAGTTCCACACCCGCCACGCAGACAAGGCGCCGCAAGCGCTGGCAGCGCTGCAGCAGGCGGCCATCGACAACGCCAACGTATTCGAGAAGCTGATGGATGCGGTGCGCGTCTGCTCGCTGGGCCAGGTCACCACCGCGCTGTTCGAGGTGGGCGGGCAGTACCGCCGTAACATGTAAGGAAACATTGACATTCCCGAAGGCCGCTCGATAATGAGTTAGGCCTTTCAAGGAAATCGTCATGAATCCGAACAAAGCATTGTGGGAAAAAGGCGACTTTACGCGCATCGCGCAGACCATGCGCAGGAGTGGGGAGTCGCTGGTGGACCGGCTGGGCATCAAGGCCGGTCAGCAGGTGCTGGACCTGGGCTGCGGCGATGGCACCACCGCCATTCCGGAAGCCCGGCTGGGCGCGCATGTACTGGGCGTGGACATCGCTAGCAATCTGGTTGCTGCCGGGAACAAGCGCGCGCAGGAAGCCGGTTTGAAGCATTGCCGCTTCCAGGAAGGCGACGCCACCAACCTGGAGGATCTGGAAGACGACTCGTTCGACTGGGTCGTCAGCATCTTCGGCGCCATGTTCGCGCCCAAGCCTTTCGATGTCGCCAAAGAGATGGTGCGCGTTGCGCGACCCGGCGGCGGTCGCATCGTCATGGGCAACTGGATCCCGAATGATCCGACACTGGTGGCGCAGATCCTGAAAATCAGCGCCGCCTATTCACCGCCACCTCCGGAAGGCTTCGTCAGTCCCATGACCTGGGGCGTGGAAAGCCATGTACTGGAGCGCTTCGGCGCCGCCGGCATCCCGGCCGCCAACGTCGCCTTTGAGCGCGACACCTTCACATTCGAATCGCCCGCAGCGCCGGCCAAATTGGTCGAGCAATTCCGCCACTACTACGGTCCGACCATGAACGCCTTCGACGCTGCCGAAAAGAGCGCCCATGCCGCCGATCTGCTGCGCGAACTGGAAGAGCTGTTCGTCAGCCAGAACCAGAGCGGCAATCCGAACGCGACGACGATCGCGGCAAGCTATCTGCGGGTGACGGTCACGGTGATTTGATCAGCACGGGTGGCAAGTGTTGCTGCGGTAGAAATAGAAGTTGCCGAAATTGAGAAACTCGACGCCGGCGCCAAAGCGGTAGACGATAGCGCGCCGCTTCGCATCATCGCCGGCCAGGCCGCCGCTATGCTTGGACAGCCGTTCCTGCTAGATGTCTACCGGGAACGGCGCCGATCCGCCCAGCGTGATGATCAGCGTAGCGCCATCCTGGGGATCGCGCCGCCATGCGCCGGGGCTGTAGAAGGCAAAGCCGCCACGCAACAGCAGGTTGCCGTCCGATTGCAACAGCATGCACATGGTCGGATATTCGGTGCCCGGATTTTCCAGGATCTGCACCGTACGCGCAGCCGGCCAGCAGCATGGCGACAGCGGAAACACCGAGGAAGCGTGGCATTTCATCAGTGAGGGAGCAGGGTCAGTGCCCACATGACCACATAAACTCAGCAGGAAACTGTTCAGTCCGTGTTCGAATGTGGGCACGGCCCCTCCCTGCGCGCGCTGCTTTACCTTAGGATGGCAAGGACCGTCTCTTTTTCTTCACGGCGCTCCTACCGTGGCGCCGGCGGTCAGTATTGGTTGCCATAGTTCCTGCAACTCGCAGGCCGGGGTGCCGTTGCTGAGGGCGAGCAGCATTTCAATCATGCGGGCGCCGGCTTTGCGGGGGTCGGGCTGGTCGATGGTGGTGACGTTGGCGCAGGCCAGCGTATCGGCCATGTTGCCCCAGACGATGACCGACATCTCTTGGCCGATCTCCACGCCCGCATCCACCAGCGCGCGCACCGCACCGACGCCGGACAGGTGGTTGTCGATGATGACCGCAGTCGGACGCGGCGAGCAGGCCAGCAGTTGCTGCATCGCCTGGTGTCCGGTACGGCGGTCGAAGGTGTTGTCGATCAGGTAGCGCGGATCGGCCGCCAGCCCGGCCTGCGACAGGCAGGCGACGAAGCTGTCGCGGCGCTGCCGGGCGAAGTTCAATTCCAGCGGCGCACTGACCAAGGCGATGCGCTGGTGTCCCAATTCAAGCAGGCGCTCCATCGCCATGCGAATGCCGGCGGCGTTGTCGTAGTCAAACCATGCGTACGGTGTCGACAGCTCGGTGCGCCCGTGCGCGATAAATGGAAAGCCGGCCTTGCTGAGAAAGGCGATGCGTTCGTCATGCACCATGGTGCGGCTGACCACCAGTCCATCCACCCGCCGTCCACGCACGATCTGCTGGTACGACGGCTGCTCGTTCTGCGGCGACACCGGCGCGATGATCAGATTCTGATTGACCGCTTCCAGCGCAGCCGACATGCCGCCCACCACCTCCAGAAACATCGGATCGCCCAAATCCGTGGGCAACAAGGGATAGATGATGCCAAATACATTGGTGCGCCCCAGCGCCAAGCTGCGCGCCATCGGGTTGGCCTGGTAGCCGGCTTCGCGCGCTGCCCGGAGCACCCGTTCGCGAGTCCGGCCGCTGACCTCCGGATAGCCGTTCAATGCGCGGCTGACCGTGGTTTTCGACATGCCGAGCATGCTGGCAAGGCTCTTGAGATTCATGAACAAGGGATTAATGTTGACCGCTGATTATAGCGGAGGCATCAAATTCCCCGCCGCCTCCATCGACTGCTTTTTTGAAAAAATACAACATAATCAGGATGATAGAGATCGGCACCAGTGTCAGGTAGAAGGCGAAATGGCCGCTGAAATTGCCGAACACATAGCCGGTAATGAGCGAACCGGTGGTGCCGCCCAGCGCCGAAAAAATCACCAGCAGGCCGGTCATGGCCGAGTGCTGGTTCTTCGGCAAAGAGCTGAGCATCACCGAATTGATGCCCGGATAGATGGGCGCCATGAACAGGCCTATCAGCGGGAACAAGAAGGTGGCCAGCGGCGCGCTGGACCAGCTGATGTCCGGATCCTGCACCACGTTGTGCGTCAGCGGCAGCGCCAGCAGCACCATGGCGCCCATGCCCAGCACGCACGCGTTCATCACCGGGTACCAGTTCAGGCGGCGCATCAACACGCCGGCCGACAGGCGCCCGATCGCCAGGCAGGCGGCAAAGATGCTGGTCACCTGCACGCTCATCGCTGCCGGCAGTTTGAGGATTTCGTTGTTAAAGGTCGGCAACCAAGTGCCTACGCTTTGCTCGATCAGCACATACAGGAAGGCGGTGATGACGAACACGTACACCAGCGGCTTGAGCATCAGCTTCAGCATGGCGGCGAAATCCTGCGCCAGGCTGCGGTCGGCGGGCAGCGCGGCCATGTCTTCGTTGAAGGCAGTGCTCAGCAGCAGCACGAAGGTCAGCACGCACATCGCGGCCAACACCCAGTACACCTGCAGCCAGCTTTGCGACTTCGGATGTTCGGAGTCGATGAAGTAGCTAAACACCCAGTAGGCGCTTAGCACGCCCAGCATGAAGACGCCTTCCAGCAAATTCATGGTACTGGCATGCTGGCGGCGGTCGGTGGCGATCAGGCCCAGCGTCGAGTACACCGACACCTTGACCAGCGCGAATGAGACGCCGACGCTGAGGAACAGCAGCTTGGCGGTCCAGAAGGCCGGCACGGCCGGCATCGCCACGCAGCCGCCGGTGACGATGGCCAGTGCGACCAGCATGGCCTTTTTGTAGCCCAGTCGCGGCAGGAAGGACGCTATCAGAAACGAGACGATGGCGATCGGCAGATCCTTGAAGCCTTCCAGAACGCTGGCGCTCGATTTGCTGACGTCATAGTTGTTGATGACCTGCAAGATCACCGTCCCCACGCTGTTCAGCAGGATGCCGAACATGAAGTAGATCAGGAACAGGGCCAATAGGATGCGCTGGTTCTTCATGCTGTCTCCGGAATTTTTATTTTATTTAGGGTGTTTTCAGATGGCCGCGAGTTTGAACTCGCTCAAGCCCGGTATCACTTTGTCGGCCTGCGTCAGCACCTCCGCCTTGCCGATGCCGAGCGCGTACATGCCTGCGCTCTTGATGGACGCCACCCCCGCCACCGCATCCTCCACACCCAGGCAATCGGCCGGCGCCACCCCCAGTTCCTGCGCGGCCTTGAGGAAAATCTCCGGATCCGGCTTGCCGCGCGCGATCCTGGCGGCGTCGACCACGTAGTCGAATTTGTCGGCGATACCCAAATGATCCAGCACCGTAAAGGCGTTCTTGCTGACCGACGCCAGCCCGATCTTCAAGCCCGCTGCGCGCACCGCATCGAGTGCCTGCACCGCGCCGGGCAACAGGTCCGCTGCCGACATGGTGTTGATCAGCGTCTTGTAGTGCTCATTCTTCTCGTCCGCCAGGGCCAGCTTCTCTTGCTGCGAGTAGCTGCGGCCGGCCGACGCCAGGATCAGCTCCAGCGATCCCATGCGGTCTATGCCCTTCAGGTTCTCATTGAAGGCGTGATCGAAATGCACGCCCTGCGATTGCGCCAGGCGCTGCCACGCCAGATAGTGATAGTGGGCGGTGTCAGTAATCACGCCATCGAGATCGAAGATGACGGCTTTGAATCGGCTAGACATGGTGCAACTCCTTAAATGGCGCGCGATTGAAGCGGTGCAGACAGCGTCAGCGCAAGCGCTTCGCCACGATGGCTGAAATCGAGCACCTCGCCGCGTAGCAGCCGGTATTCGACGCGGCCAGGTTCGACATGGACTTCCAGCAGCGCCCCCTGGAAGTGGATCTTGAAGGTGTAGTGCTGCCACTGCTTGGGCACCGTCGGCGCGAAATGCAGTTCGCCGTTCACCACACGCATGCCGGCGAAGCCGTAGGCCACGCCCATCCAGGTACCGGCCATCGCCGCCGTGTGCACACCGTAGTGCGTATTGCCGTGCGTGTCGTCGAGGTCGAGGCGCGCGGTCTCCATGAAGTAGTCGTAAGCCTTGTCGTGATAGCCCACTTCCGCCGCGATGATGCTGAAGATGCAGGACGACAGCGACGAATCGTGCGTGGTCACCGCTTCGTAGTAATCGAAGTCGCGGCGCTTGTCTTCCAGCGTGAACTGGTCGGACAGCAGCAGCAGCGCCAGCACCACGTCGGCCTGCTTGCAAACCTGATGGCGGTAGATCACCATCGGGTGATAGTGCAACAGCAGCGGATAGTTTTCCTTCGGCGTATTGGCGAAGTCCCATACCTTCTTCGACAGGAAGCTGTCGTCCTGCGCGTGGATCTGCAAGGCTGGGTCATACGGCAGATGCATCAGCGAGGCGGCGCGGCGCCAGGCGGCCGGTTCGTTCGCATCCAGTGCGGCCAGCTTAGCAATGCGCTCGAACTCCTGCGGATATTGCTGCACCAGACGCTCCGCAATCGACGCCGCGAAGTTCAGGTGCATCTGCGCCATCGCGTTGGTGTAGTAGTTGTTGTTGACCAGCGCCGTGTACTCGTCCGGTCCCGTCACCTGGTTGATGACGAAGCGGCCCTCGCGGTCGTAGCTGCCGATACCCATCCAGATGCGCGCCGTCTCCATGACGATTTCGGCGCCATGCAGGATCAGGTATTCGTCATCGTTGCTCGCTTCCATGTACAGCTTGATGGAATAGGCGATATCGGCGTTGATGTGGTACTGCGCGGTACCAGCCGGGAAGTAGGCCGAGCATTCCTCGCCGGCGATGGTACGCCACGGGTACAGCGCGCCGCTCGCATGCGACATCTGGCGCGCCCGCTCGCGGGCCTTCGGCAGGCCGGCGTAACGGTACTCCAGCAGCTTGCGCGCGATCTCCGGCTTCGAGTACAGGAAGAACGGGAAGATGTAGATTTCCGTGTCCCAGAAATAGTGGCCCTCGTAGCCCTCGCCCGTCACGCCCTTGGCCGAGATATTGGTCTGGCCGTCGCGGCCCACCGATTGCAGCAGATGGAACTGGTTGAAGTGGATGCCCTGTTGTAGCGCGTCGTCGCCGGCGATCTGCACGTCGGCCTGCTGCCAGAAGTCGGCCAGGTACTGCTGCTGTTCCAGCCGCAGCGCTTCGAAGCCGGCTGCGCGCGCGCGCGCCAGCGTGTCTTTGCTACGCCACATCAGCTCCGATTCCGCGTAATCGCGCGACGAGAAGTAGCTGCCAAACTTGGTCAGCGTGATGGCCTGGCCGGGCTGCGCCTGCAGTGCGTAGCTTTGCGTCAGGCGCTGCTCCACTTGCGCGATGGTGAGGCTGGCCTCGGCGCCTGCCAGTTCGGTCTCGGTGGCGCTGACCAGCATGAAACCGCTGTTATGGGTACGCTGCACCAGCGCCGCGAAGCCGACGTTCTGCTCGTGTCCGACCATGTGCAGCGACTGGCCGGAGATCGCCGAGCCGACGCGCGGATCGTCGCCCGCTTCCAGGTTCTGCACCGCGCCGTTGAGCTGCGACACCAGTTTCAGGGCGCCGCCGAAATTGAGCGGCGTAACCTGGTACTCGATCGCGAACAGATGCTTGTTCTCGAAGCAGACCATGCGCCGGCTGCGCAGCGCAATGCGGCGCCCTTGCGGCGAGGTCCATGCCAGCGTGCGGCTCAGCACGCCGGTGCGCAAGTCCAGCACCCGCTCGTACTGCTGCACGCTGCCTTGCAACAGATCGAAGCGCTCATCCTCCAGCCATAGCTCGATACCCTTGGCGTTCGGCACGTTCAGCATGAATTGGTTGGTCTTGGCCAGGCCGTAGGCCGCTTCCGGATACTGGATGGGCTCCGATTCGTAAAAGCCGTTCAGGTAAGTGCCGTCCAGCGAGGTACCGGACGGGCCGCTATAGCCTTCCTCGTGCGTGCCGCGCAGGCCGATGTAGCCGTTGCCCAGCGCGAACAGCGTCTCATCCAGGAAATGCGAGGCGGTATCGAAGGTGGTTTCCCGAATGCACCATGCTTCGAGCGGGTAAGTGGGGGTTGGGCGGGCAGGCTGCTGCACAGGGCAATCCTTTAAAACACGTTATTTAGAGTGAAAAACGCGATCCAAAGCGGTTTGGATTTTATAAAACAGTCAAACCGTGCAATTTCCTGCGTTTTCTGTCAACAAGCTAGGGGAAAACCAGCGGTACGCCCTCAGGTCTGGCGCACCATCAACATGGTCGGCAACATCTCGGACTGCACGGGGTGGCCGTCTATCAGTCCCAATATCTTCTTCGCCAGTAACACGCCGCCGTCGCGCAGATACTGGTGCACGCTGGTCAGCGGCGGCACAAAGCTGGCCGCGCTGGGCGTGTCGTCGTAGCCGATGACGGAAACGTTCTCCGGCACCCGCAAATTCTTTTCCGCCAGCGCGCGGATCGCGCCCATCGCCAGCAAGTCGCTGGCGGCAAACACGCCGTCGTAACTGACGCCCTTCTTCTTCAACAGCGCGGCTATGCTGTCGAAGCCGGCCTCGAAGGTGAAGGCCTTGGGGCGGATGATGTGCACCGTCGCCTGGCCGCCCATCGCCTCGATAAAGCCGGCGCAGCGTTCCTGCACCTCGGCGTGGTCGACGTCGCCCAGGAACACCAGCTTTTGCCGGCCCTGCGCGATGAAGCGCTCGGCCGCGCTGATGCCGCCTTTGCGGTTGTCGGAGCCGACCACGATGTAATCCGTCTCCGGCTCCGGCGCGCCCCACACCACCAGCGGCATGCCGGTCTGCTGCAAGGTGCGCACCGCTTCGCCGTGCGAGCCCTGGCCCAGCAGGATCAGGCCGTCGGCGCCCTGCACCGGCGCCGTATTCATCAACTGTTTCGAGGTCAACACCACGCTATAGCCGGCCGTGGTCAGCTCTTGCGTGATGCCGCCCAACAGTTCCAGCGGATACGGGTCCGACATCGGCCGTCCCCGCACCGGTGTCATTTCCACCACAACCGCCACCGAATAACTGCGCCGCATGCGCAGATTGCGCGCGCTGATGTTGAGGCGGTAGCCTTGTTCGCTGGCCAGCTGGCGTATCTTTTCCCGCGTTTCCGGCGTGACCAGCGGACTGTCGCGCAGTGCCCGCGAGACGGTGATCTTGGACACGCCAGCGAGCTTGGCCAAGTCTTCCATGGTCAATGCCGACTCAGTTTTGCGGGCTCCAACTTTGTTCGAAGGCATGGATCACTCATCAGTAAAAACACGGTAGGCGGACGCATTATGCCAGATTTTTTAATTTTGTCGCAAAAAATGACATCGATAACATTTCAATTGACATCGATAACATTTCTTGTTTCAATGGCCATTCCTCAACTAATGCCAGCATTTCTTGACATTACTGAGGATGGGGATGGAACTGCCTTTTTTGGAGGTGGCACGCTGTCCGGAGACGACATGATTCATACCAATAAGAAAGCACAGCACAATGAAAACCCAGAACAAGTTTTTGCTATCCTCGATTTCCCTCGCCGTACTGACCCTGGCCAACCAGGCCGCCGCCCAGCAGGCTGCCGATGCCAAACCGGCCAAGGACAGCGTCGCCACTGAAATCCAGCAAGTGATCGTGACCGGTTCCGCCACCGGCGGCACCCGCAAGATCGATGCCTCGTACTCGATCACCACCGCCTCCGAAGAACAAATCAAGCAAGCCGCGCCCAGCAGCACCGCCGACCTGCTGAAAGTCGTGCCGGGCGTGTACGCCGAATCGAGCGGCGGCAATGCCGGCGCCAACATTGAAGTGCGCGGCTTCCCGTCCGGCGGCGACGCGCCGTTCGTCACGGTGCAGATGATGGGCTCGCCGCTGTATCCTACCCCGACCCTGTCGTTCATGGAAAACTCGTCGCTGTTCCGCATCGACGACACGGTCGAGCGCGTCGAAGTGTTGCGCGGCGGCCCGAGCACGATCTACTCGAACGCCCAGCCCGGCGCCACCGTCAACTTCCTGCTGAAAAAAGGCGGCGACACGCCGGAAGGCAGCCTGCGCGTGACCACCGGCACCGGCAGCACCCGCCGCGTCGACGGCTACTACGGCGGCAAGATCGCCGATGGCTGGTATGGCAGCGTGGGCGGCTTCACCCGCACCAGCCAAGGCGTGCGCGACGGCCAGTTCCCGGCCGATGACGGCAGCCAGCTGACCGCTACCCTGACCCGCAAACTGGAGCAGGGCGAACTGACCTTCTACGCCCGCACCACCGATGACAAGAACGCCTTCTACACCGGCGTGCCGCTGATTAGCGCCAGCACCAACGGCGGCAAGCCATCGGCCTTCCCCGGCTTTGATCCGCTGACGGGCACCCCGCTCAGCAACGAATTGCGCAACGTGACCCTGGAAGTCGCCCCCGGCCAGACCGTGCAGAAAGACTTGGCCGACGGCCGCGGCCTGCACGCCAATGTGTTCGGCGCCGATTTCGACCAGAACATCGAAGGCTGGCAGGTCAGCAACAAGTTCAACCACTTCAGCGGCGATGTGCCGACGCTGGCCCTGTTTACCGGCAATGCGCCGCTGACCATGAACGCCTACCTGGCCAACGCCATCGCCACCGCCAACGCCGATGCGGGCGTGACGGCAGCGGCCGGCAAGCCTGCCACCAAGGGCAGCGCGGTATATGCCGCCGACGGCACGCCAGTCGCCGGCAACCAGCAGGTGATGCAGGCCGGCATCTGGTCGGTGGAGAAAAACCTGAAATCGACCACCGATGAATTGCGCGTCAGCAAGGAAGTCGTGCCGCATCACACCGTCACCGCCGGTGTCTACTTTGCCGACTACTCGTCGCACGACCTGTGGTACCTGGGTAATAGCACGCTGATGACCGCGACCAGCAACGCCCGTCCGATCAGCGTCAAGCTGGACAACGGCGTCATCGTCGCCAATGCGGCCGGCCGCGACGGCCCCACTTTCTACGCCGTCAACGCCAACTACAACGGCCACAATACCGCGGCCTTCATCTCGGACGACTGGAAGATCAACGAGGTGATCCGGGTCGACGCCGGCGTGCGCCGCGAACGCCAGCGCCTGAACGGCTCGCTGGCCAACCTGACCACCGGCGACACCGACAACAACCCGCTGACCATCTACAACAACAACACCTCGATGACCACGGCCGCCACCACCGGCCTGACCCGCAGCGACAACGCCACCTCGTACACGCTGGGCGGCAATTACAAGCTGGCCAAGGACTTCAGCATCTTCGCCCGCGCCAACTCGGGCCACGGCTTGCCGACCTTTGAAGACTTGCGCAACAACGGCACCCAGGCCAACGTCAACAACACCACGCTGCTGCCGCAGGTGGACGTCAAACAGTACGAGCTGGGCCTGAAAACCGTGGGCAGCCTGTACAGCGCCTACCTGACCTACTTCCACAACACCTTCACCGGTGTGCCTTACCAGCAGTTCCTGGCCGATGGCACCAAGATCGCATCGGTGGGCGGCTCGAAGGCGGACGGCATGGAATTCGAACTGGCGGTGCGTCCTATCACCGACCTGCAAGTGACACTGTCGGGCGACTACCAGGATTCCACCTACAAGGACTTCGGCACCAACAGCGGCAACCGCGTGCAGCGCCAGCCCAAGCTGCAATTCCGCCTGACCCCGACCTACCGCATCCCCTTCGGCGACAACCACAACGCCAAGCTGTATGCGACCTATACCTCGGTCGGCGAACGCTACTCGGACATCGAAAACCAGCAGGTGCTGCCGCGTTACCACACCGTCGACGCCGGCGTGCTGGTCAGCCTGGGCGAGAAGGTCGAGCTGCGCCTGTCCGGCAACAACCTGAGCAACGAACTCGGCCTGACCGAGGGCAATGCCCGCATCATCGGCGCCGGCGCCGGCGGCACGGTGTTTGCCCGTCCGATCTTCGGCCGTTCGTGGGAAGCATCGGTGCTGTACCGCTTCTGATTTGCTGCGGCAAGTTGTTTAACTCTCCCTCATTCGCCGGCCGGGTTCGCCCGCCGGCTTTTTTTTATTTTAAACATCAGCCCGGGATCAGACCCAAGGGTCCGTCCCCACGACTAACGATGAAACTTTTTGCGATTTGCCTATTGGCGCTGCCGCTGCTGGCTGGGGCAGCCGACGATAACGACGGCTGGAACATCAGCGCAGCACCGGTCGCCGGTGCGCCGTATTACGGCGTCACCATGGCCAACGGCATGATCGGCCTGGTGTCCTCGCGCGAGCCGATGAAGCTGGGCGAGACCGTGCTCAACGGCGCCTACGACAACTATGGCCGCGGCCGCGTCGACAACATCCTCAAGGGCTTCAACTTCATGAACCTGACGCTCGATGTCGACGGACGCCGCATCGATGCCGCGTCCGTCAGCGGCCTGCACCAACGGCTAGACATGCGGGGCGCGCAGCTGGTCACCGAATTCGACTTGCCCAACAAGCTGCACGTGCGCCATACGGTGGCCGCACTGCGCCAGCTGCCATACAGCGCCATCGCCACCGTCGACCTGAGCGCGGCGGCCGATGTGACGGTGACGCCGGCCAGCGTGATCGAAGCGCCCGACGTGCTGCGCGATGTGCATAACTTATACGCCTTGATCGATCGCCCGCACGCCAGCATCGGCCTGACCACGTCGGTAGCGAACAGCCCGTCCGGCAAGCACACGCTGGCCGCTTCCACCGCCTTCGTGTTTGACGGCGCTGAACGGCCCGCGCTGGTCCACGAAGACTGGGACTACTCGATGCACGCCACCAAATTCACCCGCAAGCTCAAGGCCGGCGAGCATTACAGCTTCTCGGTGGTCGGCTCGATGATCTCCTCGGCCCAGGTCGCCGATCCGCATAACGAAGCCGAGCGCCTGACCTTGTACGCCGCGCTGGAAGGCCGCGAACGCCTGCTGGCCGCACACCGCCGCGCCTGGGCGCAGCTGTGGCAAGGTGACATCGTCATCGACGGCGACCCGGTCGTGCAGCGCGATGTGCGCATGATGCTATACCACCTGTACTCCTTCGTGCGCGCCGGCACCGCCTACAGCCTGTCGCCGATGGGCTTATCCGGCCTGGGCTATAACGGCCACATCTTCTGGGATGCCGACGTGTGGATGTTCCGTCCGCTGCTGGCCTTGCAACCAGAACTGGCGCGCTCGATGCTGGAATACCGCTATCGACGGCTGGACGCGGCCAGGCAGAATGCCTTCAGCCACGGCTACCAAGGCGCGATGTTCCCGTGGGAGTCGGCCAGCGAGGGCCAGGAAAGTACGCCGGTGTGGGCGCTGACGGGACCGTTCCAGCAACACATCAGCGGCAGCGTCGGCTGGGCCTTCTGGCAGTACTACCTGGTCACGCATGACCGCGAGTGGCTGCGCACGCGCGGCTATCCGGTGCTCAAGGAAGTGGCCGACTTCTGGGCCAGCCGGGTCGAGCGCAAGGGGCCAGGCCGCTACGAAATCAACAACGTCATCGGTGCCAACGAGTGGCAAGAGAATGTCGACAACAATGCCTACACCAACGGCATGGCGATCACCGTGCTGCGCAATGCCACGGCGGCGGCGCGCGCGCTGGGCCTCGCGCCCGATCCGGACTGGGAACAGGTGGCCGCCAACATCCCTATCCTGACCTTTGCCGACGGCACCACGCGCGAGAACGCAACTTATGACGGCGTGCCCATCAAGCAGGCCGACGCCAACCTGCTGGCCTACCCGCTGGCCATCGTCAGCGCGCCGGAGCGCATCGCCCAAGACCTGGCCTACTACGAGCCGCGCATCTCGCCCGAAGGCCCGGCCATGTCGTACTCGATCCTGGCCACCTTGTACGCGCGCAGCGGCAAGCCGGAACCCGCTTACCAGCTGTTCTTGCACAGCTACCGGCCCAACCAGCTGGCGCCGTTCGGCGTGCTGGCCGAGACGGCCGGCGGCAGCAATCCCTACTTCGCCACCGGCGCCGGCGGCGCGCTGCAAGCGGTGCTGTTCGGCTACGGCGGACTGGAGATCACCCAGGCGGGGCTGGTGCAGCGCAACAGCGTGCTGCCGGCCCACTGGCGCAAGCTGGAAATCCGCGGCGCGGGGCCGCAACGGCGCAGTTACACGGTGCAAGCACGCTAAATTGCAGATACCGCTGGCGTCCTGGACGATTTTGACCTACGCTTTAGTTACTTGATCGATAGCGATCTTGCATCTTTGCGTCCAGAGAGCGGGTTTGTTACTGAGGAGAAAATCGTGGCATCCGTGTCGTCCGTCAACGCCTTGCAGGCATCGGTTACATTTGCTGAGCGGCAAGTGCAACAAGACCAGACGCGCGTCACTCAGGACGCCAGCCGCCTCGAACAAAGCCGCTCGCAGCTGAGCAAGGACAAGCAGGAACTGAGCGACAACCAGCAGCAAAGCCGGGTCGCCCAAGCGCCCCCGCTGACGGCCGCGCCGGCCGTGCGGCTGGACAATGCCATTGAAAATCCCCCGCCATCCCAGCAAATTCTGCCGGCCGACCTGGTCCAGCCCAAGCCGCAGCTGAACGCCCAGGGTCAGACCATCGGCAAGCTGATCAATATCGTAGCTTAGCGGGGTTAGCGGGTACCCAGGCCGGGGACGCCGTCGCCGCCCGTGGCTCGGCGTTGCGCGTCGTTGGCTGCGCCGTTTTCCATGGCCAGTTCCGCCGCCCGCACCCGCTGCCACCAGGCATCGCCATGTTCCGGCGCACGCAAATCGAGCCGCAGACCGATTTCCGGCGTGGCCAGCGGCAGGCGCCGCTCGGCCGCCAGCGCGCTGATGCGCTCGAACGGATCGCTCCACGCATGCAGCGACAGGTCGAAAGTGCCATTGTGAATCGGCAGCATGACCTTGCCACGCAAGTCGATATGCGCCTGCAGCGATTCTTCCGGCTGCATGTGCACGTCCGGCCATTGCGGATCATAGGCGCCGGTTTCCACCATGGTCAGGTCGAAGGGGCCGAATTTTTCGCCGATGTCCTTGAAGCCCATGAAATAGCCGCTGTCGCCGCTGAAGAAGATGCGCTGCTCGCCGCTGTCGATGACCCACGATGCCCACAAGCTCTGGTTGCCGTCGAACAGGCCGCGGCCGGAGAAGTGCTGGGCCGGAGTGGCACTCAGCTTCAGGCCAGCCACCTGGGTGCTCTCCCACCATGAAAGTTGCCGTACTTTTGCTGCTGGAATACCCCATTTCACCAGTGTATCGCCCACACCCAGCGGGGTGATGAAATGCTCGGTCTTGGCGGCCAGTTCCAGCACGGCGGCGTGGTCCAGATGGTCGTAATGGTCATGCGACAGGATCACGCCGGTAATCGGCGGCAGCTCGGCGATGCTGATCGGCGGCGCGTGGAAACGCTGCGGGCCGGCCCATTGCACCGGCGAGGCGCGCTGGGAAAACACCGGGTCGGTCAGCCAGAACTGGCCGTTGAGCTTCAGCAGCACGGTCGAGTGGCCGAGGCGGAACAGGCTGTGGTCGGGCGCGGCCAGCAAGTCGGCGCGGCTCAGCGCCTGCACGGGTATAGGCTGGCGCGGCACCGTGTCGGCCGGCTTGTCGAATAGAAAGCGCAGCATGATGCCCAGGCCCTTGAAAAAGCCCATCTTATGCATGCGTACGGGATTGCGGAATTTGCCAGCCATGATTGCTCCCAAAGGAAAACACAATGTACACTACACAGTGTAGTTCTATTTTTTGAAAAAGTAAACTATCCGGTGTAAAATAATCGCATGGCTACCCTACCCACCCCGCAACGCCTGACCGACCGCAAGCGCCAGGCCATCGTCGATGCCGCCATCGCCGAATTTCGCGCCAGCGGTTTCGAGGCGACCAGCATGGACAAGATCGCCGCCACGGCCGGCGTGTCCAAACGCACCGTCTACAACCACTTCCCCAGTAAGGACGAACTGTTCGTACAGATCTTGCATCAGCTGTGGGAAAGCAGCGCGGCGCAGATGGCCATTGCCTACCGGGCCGGCCTGCCGCTGCGCGCGCAGTTGCTGGAATTGCTGGGCCAGAAAATGCAGCTGCTGCAAGACGGGTATTTCCTGGACCTGGCGCGGGTGGCCATTGCCGAAGCGATCCACTCGCCGCAACGGGCGCAAGACATGGTGGCGCGGCTCAACGACAAGGAAGAAGGCGTGACCGTCTGGCTGCGCGGCGCGCAGGCCGACGGCAAGCTGCTGAAGGCCGATCCGGCCTTCGCATCGCATCTGCTGCAGGGGCAGTTGAAGACCTTTGCGTTCTGGCCGCAAGTGACCATGGGCCAGCCGCCGCTGGCCCCGGCCGTCCAGCAGCAGGTGCTGGCGACGGTGGTCGATATGTTCCTGGCCTATTACGGCTAGGCAAACGCCACCGAATAAATCGGCGGCAAGGTGGTGCAGAGCGTGCGCCACTGCGCGCCGCCGTCCTCCGACAGCCACGCGCCACCGGTGGTCGATCCCATCAGCAGCGTACGGCCGTCATCGCCGACCGCCAGACCGTGGCGATAAATCAAATCGTAGCAATGCTGCTGCGGCAGGCCGCTACGCAGAGCGCTGAAGGTGGCACCGCCATCGCAGGTGCGGGTCACGGCCAGCGCGGCGTCGGACGGAATGCGGCGCGAGTCCGCTTCGGCCGGCACGAACCACGCGGTCTCGCCATCCTGCGGATGCACCGCCGTCACAAAACCGAAGTTCGACAGCGGTGCCGATTGCACCTCGGTCCAGTGGGCGCCGTTATCGACCGTGCGCCAGATGCCGTTATGGTGCTGGCACCACAGCTTGTCCGGCTCCGATGGACAGCGCACGATGCGGTGCGGGTCCTGCACCGCTTCAGTGGCGGCCAGTTCCGGCGGCATGTAGCTGGCGTTCATGCCTTTCGCCCGCAAGTTCCAGGTCGCGCCGCCATCGTCAGTGAGCCATGCGCCGCCGCAGGAAATGCCGACCAGCACAGAATTGCTGTCGCGCGGATCGACGCAAATGCTGTGGATGCCCGGCACATCGTAGCCGCCGCCAAAGAACTGGCTGCGCTCCGGCACGTTCCACAAGGACTCCACCAGTTCCCAGCTGTCGCCGCGGTCGCGCGAGCGGAACAAGCCGCCGGGCAGCGTGCCGGCCCACAGCACGCCCGGCTGGTCGGCGCCGCCCGCCGCCAGCGACCAGATCTGGCGCAGCTTCCATTCGAGCTTGTCTTCGCTGTCGGCCGGCTTGGCCGGATAGCTGGGCACCGCGACTTCGCTCCAGAGCTCGCTGCCCGCGTCGCGCCGGTGCAGCTTGGCGCCGAAGTGGCCCAGGTTCAGCGCCGCGTACAGCGTGCCGTCGCGCCGGTCCGACAAGATCATCGACACCGGATCGCCGGGAAATTGCGGATGGCCCAGCTGCCAATCGGCGCCGTCGCGGCGCAATTCAAACAAACCCTTGCGGGTGCCCAGGAACGCACGCTCAGACATATCAGCCTCCGGATAACGCTTGCAGAATATAGACTCGGGAATCGGGCGCCAGCGCATCGTCTAGCAGCCGGGGATCGCGGCTGCGCTTGCCGTCGATGAAGATGACGACGTTCTGGCGCAGGTGACCCTGCTCGTCGAGCACATAGCCGCGCAACCGCGGCTGGCCGGCAAACGCCGCCTCCAGCGCGCTGCGCAGATCGGCCGCCGCCGTCGCCACTTCGGGCACGGGCAGGAAGCGGGCCAGTTGCTGGGTGAAGATCAGTTGCGCCATGGTGCGATTCTAGCGCGAAATGGCAACGCTTTCGCCTAAAATGAAAACGGCCCAACAAACGGAGCAACCATGTCGATTACCCCGCAAGATCTGGCAGTACTGATGCAGGAAGTGGAGAAGGAAGACCCGATCGATTTCGCCGACCTGCCCTTCGATGAGCAGGATTTGCGCGGCCTGATCGCCAACCATCTGTGCGAGATGGCCGAGGCGATGGACCATTTCAGCGAGGAAGACCGGCAACTGACCATGCTGGCCGTGGCGGCCAAGCTGGTGCTGGAAAATCTGGTATTGAACATCCAGCTGCTGCGGCGCCACGGCACGCCGCTGACGGCGTCGACCGAGGCGCTGCTCAGCCGCCTGCGCAAGGGCGGCGGCTGAGCGTTTCAGCTTAGGCTAGCGCTGGGAAGTCCAGCGTGGTGTCGTTGATGCGGTTGAACAGATTGGTCAGCGTGATGGCGGCGATGGCCAGCGTGATATCGGCCAGCTGCGCATCGCTCACGCCGGCTGCCTTGACCGCGGTGATGGCTGCGGCCGGCACGGTGCCCTTGCTCGTGACCAGCGTGTGGACCAAGGTGCTCAGCGCATCGGCACGCATGTCGCCGCTGCTGGTGCCGGCACGCGCGGCGCGCATCGCATCCGCGCTCAGGCCGGCCATGCCGCCTATCATGGTGTGCGCGGCGATGCAGTAGTCACAACCGGCTGTTTCGCTCACTGCCAGCTTGATCACTTCGACATCCTTGGCGCTCAAGCTGCTTTTTTTCAGCGCGCCGTCCAGGTTCAGCGCGGCTTCCAGCGCGACCGGGCTGTTGTTGCCCAGGGCGAGGTAGGCATTCGGCACTTTACCGATGGCGCCTTGGATGGCGGCAAACAGTTGGGCGGCGGCGCCGGTGGCTGCCGAGGCGGGTTGGGTGAACAGACGGTCCATGATAATTCCTTTCGGTTTTTGAGGGATTTGGTCCACATCGTGGTCCGATGTCGATGCCATGCAGAGCAGTTTAGGGCGCCAGCATGAATTTTTTAATGCCTTAAATGCGCTATAATTTGCTTATTCGTCTCAAAACCAGTTTGCTGCCATGGATGCGCTCAGCCGCCTGCTTACCCTCTATCCGCTGCGCACCGCGCTCGACGTGCGCTGCCATTTCGGCGCGCCGTGGCAGCTCGACCATCCAGCCGCCACGCCGGGCGTCGCCCCCTATCACCTGATCGTGCAGGGCAGCGCCGTGCTGGACGTGGGCGAACAGCGCGGCGTGCCGCTGCAAGCCGGCGACATCGTGGTCTTCCCCCAAGGTGCCGCGCACCAGCTGTCGCTGGGCGATGCGGCGCAGGCCTCGCCGCTGCACCTGCTGCCCGGCGAACACCTGCTGCGCGAAGTGCGCAACGGCGGCGACGGCCTCGCAACCGACATCCTGTGCGGCGAGTTCCGCTTCGATGTGGTCGCCGACGGCGGCCGCGGCCTGCTGGCCACGCTGCCGCCGGTGGTGATCGTGCGCAGCGCCGAGCAGCCGAATGCATCGAGCCTGCGCAACCTGATCGCCATGTTGCAATCGGAAGCGGAAGCGCCACGCCCCGGATCGAGCGCCATCCTAGGCCAGCTGGCATCGGCCCTGTTCGCGCTGCTGATACGGGCCTGGATGGAACAGTCGATGACGGTGCCGGGACTGTTCGCGCTGATGGCCGAGCGCCGCCTGCAAGCCGCGCTGCAAGGCATGCTGGCGCAACCTGAACGGGCCTGGGATCTGGAACAACTGGCAGCGATCTGCCACATGTCGCGCGCCACGTTCGCACGGCTGTTCAAGCAGGCCGCCGGCGCCACCCCGGCTGACGTGCTGACCCGGTTGCGCATGGCGCAGGCGGCGCGCCTGCTGGATCAGGGCAGGCAGGCGGTGGGCAGCATCGCCGATGCGGTGGGCTACCAGTCCGAGGCAGCCTTCAACCGCGCCTTCAAGCGCCAGTACGGCGTCGGCCCCGGTGCGTATCGCAAACGTGACCACGCCGCCGCGCTGGCATGACAGCCAGGCCTGCGCTACTCAAACCATCACCGCAAGCGGCAAGGTCGTGGCCGGCGCGGGCAGCCAGCAATTCAAGGGCTTGTTTGGCAACAGTCTGAACACCTGCGACTTCGCCCTCCGGCTGTATCCGAACCGGCTGCACCGCTGGGGCAATGCCGACGGCGTGAAGTACTGAAGCGACGCGCTGCTCGGCGTCATCGGCAACGGCTTTACCCTCATCGACTACAACTGATCGCCGGCTACTCCCACGCCATCGCCCTGGCGGCGGGTGCGACCAGCGTCAGGTCGGCCGTGGCGATGGCCACGCAGGGCAGGATGTAGCCTTCGCGCTTTTCATCGAGGCTCAGGCCCGGCCACTCGATGCGGTAGCGCACATCGCCGCTGGCCATCAGGCAGATGCAGGTGCGGCAGGTACCGTTGCGGCAGGAGCTGGGCATGACCACGCCGCTCAGTTCCGCCGCCTGCAGCACGGTGGAGGCGCCGTCGGTCTCAAACACCAGTCCCTTGGGTTCCACTGTCACCTGCCATACTTTGTCGTCCATGAAGTCATCGCCCTTGAAGTTCACGATGAGCTTACACTGTATAGCAGGAGGTGTCCCATGAGCGAGCGGATCGCTGCCTGTTGTTGCGGGCAGCTCAGCATTCAAGTCCATGGCGAGCCGCGCGGCGTCGGCGTCTGCCATTGCCTGGCCTGCCAGCGCCGCACCGGCAGCGTGTTTGCCGCGCTGGCCAGCTTCGCCGTGCCCTACGAAGTGACCGGCCAGGCCAGCGCCTATGTGCGCACCGGCGACCAGGGCGCGCGCTTCACCTTCCACTTCTGCCCCATGTGCGGTACCACGCTCTACCAGACCGAAGCAGGCTACGCGGACGCGGTCAGCGTCGCCGTCGGCGCGTTCGCCGACCCCGGCTTCCCGCCGCCGCAGGTGTCGGTGTACGATTGCCGGCGGCACCCGTGGGTCCAGCTGCCGCCGGGGACGCGCACCTTCGACCGGGACCCGGTCTAGTGTGAGCGGCCGTCGTAGTGCTGCACCGGGATGGGCTCCAGGTCGATGCCCTCGATGCAGCGGATGTTGATGGCGGCCATGGGATTGCCCTTGGCGTCCGTGCCTTCGGCATAGGGGTGGATGCCGCAGTTGGCGCAGAAGCGGTGCTCGATGTGGTGCTTGTTGAACAGATAGGTGCTGGCCGCATCCTCCGGCGTGAGCAGGTGGAACTGGTCGCGCGGGACAAACCACAACAGCGATCCCTTGCGCTGGCACATCGAACAATTGCAGGCCATTGCCCCGTCGATCTCCCCTTCCACCTGATATGCCACCCTGCCGCAGTGGCAGCTGCCTTGGTATTTCATGGCCTTCTCCCTGGTTCGTGCGATGAAGCGACCATGGTACTCCAGCGGCAGCGGCGCACGCAGGGCCGCAATTAATTCTGGCGGCGTGCGCGCATTTCGGGCCGGGCTGGATCATAATTGCGGACGGGCACGCTTCGTCTTACCTACAGGAGAATGAGAGTGGCTACGCGCAAAAGGTCCTGGGGAGCTTTGCTGATTGCCGTTTGCTGGCTGGCCAGTTGCGGCGGCGGGGGCGGCAGCAGCAGCCCGGCGCTCACACAGACAGCCACACCGCCAACGACCCAGCCGGTCACCCCGCCGGTGCCCGGCGAATACTTTGATCCGAACAGCTACGCCAGCACTGCCGGCGGCTCGCTGGCGACGCCGAACGAAAACGCCGCCATCATCCCGGCGCACATCCAGCTCAATGGCAAGCAGTTCAACTACGTCGCCACCAGCGGCCACCTGACAGCCAACGACGTGCGCACCGGCGCGGCCATGGTCTCCTTCTTCTACGTGGCCTACACCACCGGCTCGGCCGGCGACGACTTGAGCAAGCGGCCAGTCACCTTCTTTTACAACGGCGGGCCGGGATCGGCCTCGATCTGGCTGCACCTGGGCTCCTTCGGGCCACGGCGGCTGGTCAGCACCATCCCCAGCGCCATCATCGCGCCGGTGCAGCTGGTCGACAACCAGGAGACCTTGCTGGAGCGCTCGGACCTGGTGTTCGTGGACGCCGTCGGCACCGGCTATTCGGCCGCCATCGCACCGCATACCAACCAGCAATTCTGGGGCGTGGACCAGGACGCCGCCGCCTTCCGCGATTTCGTGCGGCGCTACGTCGCGGTCAACAAGCGCGATGCCTCGCCCAAGTTCCTGTATGGCGAATCGTATGGCGCGCCGCGCACCGCGGTGCTGGCCAACCTGCTCGAGTCGGCCGGCGTGCAGCTTGACGGCATCGTGCTGCAATCGTCGATCATGAACTACAACAGCAACTGCGGCGTGCTCGATCCTGATACCATCAGCTGCGAAGGCTATGTGCCGACCTATGCGGCCACCGGCGCCTACTACCAGCGCAGCACGCCGCCGCTGCCGTCCGACTTCAGCGCCTACCTTGAGCAGGCGCGGGCCTTCGCTGGCGGCAACTACCGTGACGCAATGACCTCCTGGCTGGCCAGCCACGGTACGCCGCCGGCCGGCGTGGTGACGCAGCTGGTCAACTTCACCGGTATCCCGACGGCCACCTGGCTGCAGGACTTCGACCTGGGCCCGGACCAGTTCCAGAACAACGCCCTGCCCGGCCAGCTGGTCGGCCGCTACGACACGCGCGTCTCGGCACCGCCCGGCAGCGCGCTGGCGCAGGGCGGCGATCCATCGCTGTCAGTGGTCAACAACGCCTTCACCGGCGGCATCATCACCTACCTGGCCGGCGAACTGCATTACACGGCCAGGTCGGCGTATGTCAGCTTGATCGATATCACCGCCAACTGGGACTTCAGCCACGACGGCAAGAACTTGCCGGACACCATCCCCGACCTGGCGGCGGCGCTGACGCAAAATCCGGCCATGAAGGTGCTGAGCCTGAACGGCTATTACGACCTGGCGACGCCGTTCCGCCAGACCGAGCTCGATCTGGCGCGGCTGGGCGCGGCGCCTACGCTGCAGTACAAGTACTACAGCAGCGGCCACATGAGCTATCTGGACGACACCGCGCGGCGCGCGCAGCAGCTGGACTTGTTCAGCTTTATCGGCAACGCCCAATAGGCGGCAAGGAGCATAGGATGAATTTCTCTCTAAACCCATGGCGCGGCAGCAGCCTGCTGGGCATGACGCTGCTGGCCGCTTGCATGACGGCCGCCGGCACCCGTGCCAGCGCACAAGCCCCGCAAGCGGCGCCCGCCGCATCGACGTCCCAGCTGCCGCCCCATCCCGGCCCGTATCTGCCGCCGGACAAGCGCCAGCCCTCGACCGAGCCGCCGGCCTCCGGCGAGGCCCTGCGCGCGCAGGCGATGCAGAAATTGAAGCAGCGTTTCGAGCAAGCCGACCTGGATGCCAGCGGCAGCCTGAGCAAGGAGGAAGCCCGTAAGGCGGGGTTGGGATTCGTGGTAAAGAACTTCGAGCGCATCGACACCAAGCACCGCGGGGTGGTCAGCTTCGACGACTTGAAAGCCTACTTGCAGCAGCGCCGCAAGGAGGCGATGGCTCAGTAACGTAGTTATGAACCGAGTAACTTACCATCTGCAAGCTACTCGACTTCAGCGTGGCATCAATTGACAATGATGCGCGTTAGTCGTTACCCGACAGCAGGAAGATGATCATGCTATTGGTGGTTTCCAGCCGCTCTTGCAGCACACTTTGATCAGCTACGACACTGCCCTTCGACGGCAGGCTGCGCTCGGCCGGTACTCGCGACGGATCAAGCTTGATGCCCAGGTTGGCAAGAGTGGCAACTGGATCAGCCAGCAAACGCTCACGAAAATCATCATCACTAGCCAGCTTATCGAGTACGGCGATGAGTTCGCTCGAAGTATGAGGGGTCCGTGCTGTCAGCTTGTCGAGCACCGCGCTGAATTCGTTAGGGATTTGCTTGGTCATGATTATCATTCCTTATTCAAATGAAGTGAGGAGAAGCGCGGACAACAAGCTCGCAGGCACCGCGGCGCCGCGAACAAATAGGAGGTGAAACAGATGTATTACGCGCCGCCGCCAGACAGAAGGAACAGGACCATGGTATCGGTACTTTCCAGCTTACTCTGCAGCGCGCTTTGGTCAGCCGATATACTGGCCTTGGAAGGCAGACTACGCACCGCAGGCACTTGTTCCGGATGCAGCGCAATGCCGAGATCGCCAAGCGCGCCGACCGGGTCGCCCAAAAGTCGTTCGCGGAAGCCGTCGTCGTTAGCCAGTTTATCCAGCACTGCACTGAGATCGCTAGAGGTATGCATTATTGTTAGCCCTAAGTTTTGGTGAATTGTGGAGGAGCACACGCGGTATCTATTGCCGGGCCATGCTACGGTAAACTTCTTCCATTGCCAAGCAACTTTTCACGGCACAAGTAACGGTCCCGCCCACATAGAAAATACGCTAGACTCCATCTCGCGCCTTGCCGTGCGCGCCCCAACCCGCCCCTTTGTTAAAGCGATTTCCTCATGAAGATACGACGTTGCGCCGTGCTGTACATCGAACCCCGCGAAGAACTGGCTATCGACTGGTCCACCCTGCTTGCCGGCGGCAGTACGCTAGCGGCTACCATGCACTGGCTGACGATGGCGCCACATCTAGACCGTGAAATCGAAGTCGACGCCGCCGAGTTGATGGCCTTGGGCGGCATGAGCCAGACGATCTGGAGCGAACAAGGCGAATGCGAGCAGCGCTTCGGGGCGGCCAGCATCGCCCGCCTGCTGGAGCTGGGCCTGCTGATCGGGGACAGCCCTGAACATGCGGCCATGCGCGAACGCGACGACACGTTGCGCGCCCACCATTGGCGGCCGCTGTCGGCATTGGCCCATACCTTCAGTCGCTGGCGCGACGTCCGGACCGAGACCGGCATGCAGGCTCCCAGCTTCCAGGAACTGCTGGACAGCTATGGTCCGCCGCCACCGTCCACGGTGGAACATGACGGAAGCGGGCCCGCGCTCAAATTGCCGGCCGTCGCCAGTGACCGCCTCGACGAGATCCTGTTCCAGCGCTACACCGGCCGCAATTTCGACACGCAAGCCACGCTACCGTTGCCGGTGGCGGCGCGCCTGCTGCAACGCGCTTTCGGCGCGCAGGAAGAGCGCCAAGTCGGCCCGCACGCCAATGTGCTGAAGAAGACCAGTCCTTCAGGTGGCAGCCTGCATCCGGTGGAAGCCTATCTGCTGGCGCAGCGCATCGACGGCGTGACGCCAGGCTTGTACCATTACCATCCGCTGGCGCACGAACTGCGTCCACTGCAGACCATGGACAGCGAACAGGCCGCCGCGCTGGCGCTGCAGATGGTGGCTGACCAGCAGTGGTTTGCCGACGCGCCGATGCAGGTGGTGATGGTGGCACGGCTGGAGCGCAGTTTCTGGAAGTACCGCAACCACCACAAGGCATACAAGGCGCTCGCGCTTGATGCCGGCCACTTGTCGCAGACCTTCTACCTGTTGGCTACCGAGGCCGGCATGCCGGCGTTTATCACGGCCGCCGTCAACGATATCGATATCGAACGCGTACTGGGACTGGACCATCTGCGTCATGCCGTGATCGCCGTCTGCGGCTGCGGTCCAGCGGGCAGCGCGCGCAAGATGGTGGAACTGCGCTACGGCGAGACCAGCACGGTTTGACGCAGGGCCGCGCGGTCCAGCGCCTGCACGCCGTCGATGACCGTCTCCAGGGCGGCGCCAAAGGACGCCAGCGCCTCATCCAGCCGGCCGGGCCGGGGCGACTGCAGCAGTTGCTCCAGCTCGCTGGCAGTACGGTGCAAATCGCCCATCGACAAATTGCCGGCCGCGCCGCGCACCTTGTGCACCAGCAGTGCGGCCTGCTCCAGCGCACCCTGCTCGATGGCGGCCAGCAGCCGCTGCGGACTCGGTTCAAATTCTTCGACAAATTTATTCAGTAGGCTGGCCAGCAAATGGCTGTTGCCTCCCAGCCGCGCCAGCGCCGCCGCCATGTCGATGCCGGGCACGGCGGGCAACACCTCGCCCTCTACTGCAGCCGGCATGGCCGCAGCGGCGCGCTGCGGGTCCAGCCGGATCCAGCTGGCCAGCACCGCAAACAGGCGCTCAGGCTCGATCGGCTTGGTGACGTAATCGTTCATGCCCATCGCCAGGCTGTTCTCGCGGAAGCCGGCCACCGCGTGCGCCGTCATGGCGATCACCGGCAGGCGCGCATGCTGCTGGCGGGCCCGGATGCGGGCGGTGGCTTCGTAGCCGTCCATTTCCGGCATCTGGATATCCATCAGCACCGCGTCGTAGCTACCGTGGTCGATCAGGTGCAGCGCGTCGCTGCCGTTGCTGGCCAGTTCGACATGCACGCCGGCGCGCAGCAGCACCTCGCGCGCCACTTGCTGGTTGATGACGTTATCGTCGACCACCAGCACGCGCGCACCGGTGATGCGCGCCGCCGCCTCGGACAAGGCAGCGGAAGCGACGCCCGCTTCGGGCAGGTGAGCCGCTTCGAAGCCCAGCGCGACCAAGACGGCGCTCAACAGCTGGACCGCACTGATGGGCTTGGCTAGGCAGGCGCTGATGCCGGCCAGCGCGGCGGCCTGTGCGATCGGCTCGCGCGCGAATTCGGTCACCATCAGCACCACCGGCAAGGCCGTCCGCGCCGGATCGCTGTAGATGCGGCGCGCCGTCGCGACACCATCTCGCTCCGGCATGTCCCAATCCATCAGCACCAGGTCGACCGATTCGGTTTGCAGCAGTTGCAGCGCGGCGGCGCCGGAGTCCACGGCGCGCGCGGCGAAGCCATAGCTGCGCAGCAGCCGTTCCAGCATGCTGCGCATCGGCGCGCTATCGTCCACGATCAGCACCTGCTTGCCCTGCGCGGCAGCCGGCGCTTGCAGCAGTGAGGCTGCCGGCGACGGCAGGCTGCGCAGCACCAGGCTGAAATGGAAGCAGCTGCCCGTTTCGGGCTGGCTGTCGATCGCGATCACACCGTCCATCGCTTGCACCAGTTGCTGTGAAATGGCCAGTCCCAATCCGGTGCCGCCGTACAGGCGCGTGGTGCTGGTGTCGGCTTGGGTGAAGGCGTGGAACAAGCGCGCCTGCTGATCGGCGCTGATGCCCACGCCCGAGTCTTCCACCGCAAAGCGCAGGCGCACAGGCTGGCCGGGCTCGGTGGCTTTTCCGGCCAGTTCCACCCGCAGCACGATGTGGCCGCTGGTGGTAAATTTCAGCGCATTGCCGACCAGATTGACCAGCACTTGACTCAGGCGCAGCGGGTCGCCGACCAGATGGCTCGGGACGTCGGGCGCGGCCCATACCAGCAGCTCCAGGCCCTTCTCAGCAGCGCGCCACGAGAACAGGTCGGCGATCTGACTCAGCAGATCAGCCAGCGCGAACGGCACGGCTTCCAGCTCCAGCTTGCCGGATTCGATCTTGGAAAAGTCCAGCACATCGTCGATGATGCCCAGCAGGTTCTGCCCGGCCCGGCCGATCTTGCTGAAATATTCGCGCGGCTTGGGCGGCAGGTCGAGATGGGTACCCAGACCGGCAAAGCCGAGGATGGCGTTCATCGGCGTGCGGATTTCGTGGCTGATATTGGCCAGGAAGTCGCTCTTGGCGCGGGTCGACGCCTCGGCATCGGCGCGCGCGCGCTGGATGGCGCCGATCGCGTTGGCCTTTTGGAAGGCCGACACGAACGGTTCCTTCAGCGATTTGAACATGTCGAGGTCGCCGGCGGCGAACGGGGTGTTCTGCTCGAACACCAGATAGCCTTGTACCTGCTCTTCGACGCAGATGCGCACGGCCAGCACCGCGCCACTGCCGCCGCTGAGGAACATATCCGGTGCGATGTTATCGGTGGCCTTGACGAAGCGCCCTTCAGCCTCGGCCAGGGTCATGCCCTGGCGTGCGCGTGGCGCGCCGTCGCACTGCCAGCTGGCGCGCACTTCCAGTGTCTCGCCGTCGGCCTGGCATATCAAGGCATAGGCCGCGCTGACCTGGCCGATCTCGCTCGATTCGCGCAATATGGTGCGCAGCAGGGCATCGAAGTCGAGCTGTTCATTGATCGACTTGACGATGGCGTGGACTTTTTCCAGGTGCAGCGTGCGTGAACGCACCTGCCGTTGCAGCACCACTTGCGTGCGCTGCAGATGGCGCACACGCCAGCGATACAGGCCCCAGCCCAGCGCCAGCGCCGCCAGGCCGGCACCCAGGCGCGCCCACCAGGTCTGGTACCAGGCCGGCAGGAACTGCAACTCCATGGTCAGTTCATGCGGACTCCACACGCCGTCGCGGTTGCTGCCGCGCGCATGCAGGCGGTAGTGACCAGGTGCCACGTTGGCATAGGTGGCAATGCGATGGTTGGCATCCGTCTCGACCCAGTCCTTGTCGTAGCCGTCCAGCCGGAAGGCATAGCGGTTGCGCTGGCTGGCTGAAAAGTCGAGCGCCGCCACTTCGATTTCCACATTGCGGGTGCCGGCCGGGATGCTCAGGCCCGATCCGCCCGGCGCCAGTAGCGGCGCCGCAGCCACGGCCTGCCTGTCCAGCCGCACCGAGCTGACCGCCAGTGGCGGCTGGTAACGCCAACGGTCAGGCAAATCTGGATGCACGACGGCATAGCCGCCGGACGTCCCGAACACAATGTCACCCTGTGCCGTCTGTCCCGCAGCACCACCGTAATAGGCCTGGAATACCAAGCCATCCGCGCGGCCCAGCGCTTGCGCGCGTCGTGTCGTGATATCGATGGCGGCGACGCCGTCGGCGGTCGAAGCCCAAATCTTGCCGGTCGAGTCAGCGCGCAGGCCATTGATGAAAATGCTCGGCAGACCGTCCGCCATACCAAGCCGAAGGAAGCGGCGGCTACCGTCCGGTGCCCGACCATCCAGGACCGCAATGCCGCCGCTATTGGTACCCACCCAGAGCCGGCCCTGGGCATCGAAGGCCATCGAATTGATAAAACCCTGTGGCAGCGCAGTGCCGTGCTCTGGCGCGGGCAGCATCTGTTCAACCTTGCCGCTAGCCGGATCAAAGCGGTTCAAGCCATTGCGCGTGCCTATCCACAGCGCACCATCAGGTCCGGCCAGCATAGTAGTGATGCGACCGTCGCTGAGGCCACCTGCCTGTGCCGGACCCTGCCCATAGTTTTTTACGGTGCCCACCTGCAGATCGTAACGCAGCAGGCCATTTGGCGTTCCCAGCCACAGCAAGCCCCCTAGGCGCACGATGCTACCGATGCGCGGCAATGGATCTCCCTGCGGCAATGGCACCCGTGTCACGCGGCTGCCGCGGCCACTGGTGTGATACAGGCCCAGTAAAGTGCCTATCCATGCTTCCTGCGGCTCAGCCTCGGCCATGGCCAAAACCAGGCGGTTGGGCAGCGCAGTATCCAAATGGGCCGGGTCGGGACGCAGGCCGGCTGTGCGCGTGCCGTCGGGCACGATCAGATCGATGCCCTGATCGGCCAGTCCGACCCACAGCCTGCCGGCGGAATCGGTCATGAAGGTCGATGCGGAAATTTCCGGCAGCCCAGCACCGTCCAGTACCGTGTCAACGGTGCGGTTGCCCGGATTGTGCACATCGATGCCACGCTCGTCGGCGACCCATACCAGGCCGCTGCGGTCACGCCACAAAGCCGCCACCCGGTCATGGGCCAGGCTGGTCTGGATGGCGGGACGGTGCACGATGCGGCGGCTGCGGCCGCTGGCGTCGAATTCGATGATGCCACCACCGTAGGTCGCGGCCCACCACTGGCCAGGCAGGGTTTCGGTCAGCGACAGCACCATCGAGGTGTTGGCGTCCCTGACCAGGTCCAGCGTCAGAATGCGCGCGCCGACCGCGCCGGCATGGATGCCGGCCAATCCGACGCCGCTCTTCAGCGTGCCGAACACGACTTCACCGCGCGCGTTGCCGGCCAGCGACAGCACGGCATCGCTGACGCCATTGGCGATGCTGACATCTTCGATAAGGTTGTTGGCGGCATCGCGCCAGGCCAGGCCGGCATTCGAGCCTATCCACAAATTGCCGCCGTGGTCGACCAGCAAGGCGCGAATCTGGTTGCTACGCGGTCCGCCGGTGTCACGCGAATGATGGCTGATGGCGTTGCCATGCGCAGTATCGATGTAGTCCAGGCCAGCGGCGGTGCCGATCCAGACGCCGCCGCGTTTATCGCTGGTGATGGCACTGATGGCCGGACTGCTCAAGCCTTTCGGCCCGGCCGGGTAGCGCACAAACTGCTCCGTCTGCTTATCGTACATGGCCACGCCGTCTGTGGTGGTACCGATCCACAGCCGGCCTTGGCCATCCACATGCAAGGTCTGGACAAAATCTCCGGGCAGCGAACGGGGATCGTCCTTGTTGAAGAAGAAGTTGCGCATGCGGTAGCCGTCCCAGCGCCCCAGGCCGGCTTGGGTGCCGAACCAAATGAAGCCGTCGCCGTCCTGGATTACGCTCATCGTGATCGGGCTGGGGAAGCCCTTCTCCGCCGGCACCAGATGCTCGAACATGGCCGGCGCCAGCGCCTGCCACGGGTTCGGCCCGGCAGCAGCCGCGACACGCGCGCCGGGCACACAGGCCAGCAGCGCGGCAACAGCCATGCTGTGCAGGGTCAGCGGACGCCGCAAGCCGGTACCAGCAACAGTTGAAGGAGCGATAAGATTACGCACAAACGATGAGCCGTGAAGCTTGCCATAGGTTTCCCCATGCCTGGTAGCAATGGGCATTGCGTCGCAAAGCATACGGAATTGTTAGCCACCTGTCTATTTTTTGAAGAAAAGCCGGGCAAACTTGTACGCCAGCAGCGGCCGCGACGATAGCCGCATCTGGCGACAAACTGAGTGGGTCAATTCAGCGCGCAAAAGAACCTACAGAACGCAAAGCAAATACCTTGGCATCCAGACGATGGCAATGGTGTGCATGAGTATGAATAGCGTGTCCAGTGTGCCAAACAAACGACAGGACACCGGGTAGGCGTGACAAAAATTGGGCACAGTCGTGGTGCCAAATAATGCAAAACAATGCACAATTGCGCAACCTATTGCAACATTTAAGTTGAGACAGGAGTCATCTTCTTGCGCAGCGCAGGAACCATATTTCTGCGTTTCCAACACAAATTGGGCTATTTTTTTGCGACGCGAGTGCATAAAGGAAACGATGTTCTTGCACTTTATCCAAAAGTGAAGGATTTCGATACACTTTGTCAAAAGTGCGACAAAAGGAGGACGCAAGTCAACTTGAACAGGCTTCGAGATCGCGGTCGTAGTATGCTGCTGCAATAAGGGTACCTCGATTCATTGGCGCATAGCCGCGTTCCTGGTTTGTCTTACGAAGATTGGGTTTGCTGAAGAAAATTCCAACATCCGCGTCCCGCTATTCCGTATAACGTAGCGATGCGCCTGGGACGTGCCGTGATGAAACGGGGATAACGCGGTGGGCACGCCATCGACCGAAAGCCGGCGGCAAATAGCGACCTGATCCGGATCGGCCTGCACATCACCAAGGATAGCCCTTCCAGGGCCGGCAGGATACCCGACCGCATTGAGGCCATCGTGATGCCGCTGGCCTCCGATCCACTGCGCGACCAGCCTGGCCATACCTCACCGATGCACCGCGCATCCAGCCCCACGACCTTATCCTCCATCGGGTACCCGGCGATCATATCGATCCTGTGCGTCAGCCACCCCGTGTACCCGTGGCCGCAGCACGGACCACGCAGCGCCAGACGATGGTGTGTTCATTTGCGCACCGATTTGACCCGGTATGATTGACCCGCCTTTTACGCCAACAAGCCTACGAAGGGATGCTCTATGCCCCAACCCACAGGGGGCAATCGGCAATGCAAATCTATGCCTGAGGTTGGGTCAAAAGAGCATGCAAATCAACAAATTGAGGACTGTAAAACTTCCCAGTCCTTGGCCGGCACGGTAGGCGCGGGTCAGCGCGGCGCGTAGCCGGCGGCGGCAAGGGCGGCGCGCAGGCGTTCGCCGGCCGAGAGCATGTCCCGCCTCATCGACGTCGACGGCCAGGCAGCGATAGTCCTCCAGGCCGACCCGCTTGAGGAACTGCGCCAGCGCCAGGGCTTCGTGGGGCGCGAGGTCGAGCGCGATACGTACCGGTGACTGCATGTCAGTCCTCCTCACCCGCCTCGGCGTCGAGCATAGCCAGCAAGGTGTCCCGTTCGCAGACGCCCTGCCCAGCCGGCGCGTGCGCGCCCTCGATCAGCCGCGCACGCGGTAGCGGCGCTCACCGTAGGCCAGCACCAGGTCGGTGTCGTTCTGCTCGGCCGGCGTATCGGCCGGCGGGGCCGGTGGCTGCGGGCTGGCCAGCGTGGGTTCGGGCAGAGTCGCCGCTGCCAGCGCGGGCGTATCAACTTCCACCCCGGCGGCTAAGGAAGGGCCTGGCACGCGAATGCCAAACCATACCCCGTTGCGCTAATTCATCCCCGAGAGCGCATCTCTAATATTTGACAAATTCTCATATAGAAATTTCTCGAAGCTCTGCAACCAGTGTCCGCACACCAGAGCCGCGTCCTTCTCTGTAGCTGCGATGCCTATAGTGCTCGAAGTACTAGCAATAATCGAATTGTTATAATTGCAAATGTCAACATCGACCAACAACCCTACTTGATTATTTCTGACATCAACGGTAATAGCGACTTCATCGCCATTCTTGTCTTTTAAAAACGAAAGGTACGCCCTGAGCAGAAACTCTTCGTTCTCACTACTGCCAACACTCCACATTAACCCAGGCTCCGATGCTGAGATCTCCTCTGCAAATTGCCTTAGCGACTTTTCCAAACCTGATCGTAGAACTTCCATAATCCCCCCTTACTTCCTTGCCGTTCCGACAACTGCATCCATAAGCTCTTGCGTCAAAGGATGTATTTCCGTGCCACCTCTGCTAGAAATCCAACCTGGCATCATGCCCATGTTCTTCGGGTATATCGAAACGTGCCCTGTTGCCAAGTTATCGCAAATGGCACATAGATTTGTCAGTTTTGAAGTGTCAATGATTTGAATCTTTCCACTCAACGCTTTCGACTCCAAGGAGGTAGCTGCGGATAAGCCGTTCACATCAACCAGCCGTGGAGTCAAACTGGATGGAGTCCCCGACGCTGCCCGATAAATAAGGCCTTCAGCCTCCACGACCTTCGGGCCAGCCATCGCTAGATCAACCACTTCGCCGCCGGGTCCACCAAGGGCGAGCAGCAGTAAATCAGCCGACTGTGACTCCACTCTACCGGTCGCCAAATATGCATGCGCATTATTATTGCGAATTGCTACCTGAGCCTCATGTATAACTTGGCGAGTCGATTTCTGTGCTGGCGCGAGAGCTAAATTATCGAAGTACGTTCTAGTATTTCCGTTATATTTAATCGACGGATATTGCCGTTGGCCGGTTATAACCACGCAAGGCATTTCGTCGCTACAGCCCTCGCTTGCAGGTTGGCCAGCCCTAATGCCACTATCTGCCGACAATCCGCCATCTTTGGGGCTATTCGAATTGGTGTTTGACGAGTTGATTCGCTGCCCCGATGCCGACGCAGCGTTCGACGTCGCGTTCTCCTTTCTATCGGCAGCCTCCGCAGACGATCCCCAACCCATCGCCAGTTGGAACGACCGCCAGTCAAACCCCGTCGGGTCCGTCAGATTGGTCGGATTGTTCAGCACATAGCTGTAACGGTTGTAGTTCTGGCCGTTGGTCGGATCTGTCACATGCGGATCGGCTGACAGGAACCTGGCCGTGTACGGATCGTACACCCGCCCATTCATGTGAATAGTGCGGCCCACTGCATCCTGTCGTACCGAAACGGCCGGAACCTAGCATCTATACGGCTTCCCGCGCCATGCGCAGGCTGAAATAGCAAGTTAAAAGAGCGAGACCCCCTAGTGCGTTTTTTAGTCTACCCTGATCGCCTGCTCGTTACAGTTGAACCCGTGTCAGGATTCCGGCCCCGACCTCGTCGCGCTCTTAATTATTAATGGCGATTACGCGCCATCTATATATTCCATCGTTATTTTTCACATTAAGCCACAGCTCTCCACGCCCCACTAC
>FSZM01000024.1_pt1 | contig 36331 bp, 36 predicted proteins | sample 1638831 | NCBI WGS metagenome assembly FSZM01 (sample SAMEA3914813, study PRJEB12502) | metagenome | biome: forest; material: soil | place: Canada | collected 2011-07-07 | depth 0.3 m
GGATCGACGAGATGAACGCCAACCCGGTTCGCTTTCAGTGGAAGAGTTTTGACTCAATCATGACGGATTAGTAAATATTTTAGCGAAACGAACTACTAGCGCCATTCAGCCCTCATCTCACGTTGGTATTCCAGGCCGTCGGCAGGAATGTCCTTGCGGTTCGCCCACATGCCGGAGACTTTGCGCAGGGCGGCCATACGACGCTCCCGGCGCTCCTCGACCGTATCCGTAGTGGCGGCCGGCTTCGCGGTCGCATCGCGGCCGGCGTTTTCAACCGGGTGTTGCATGGTGGCCATGTCAGACTCCCTTTGCTCAAATTTGATGATGTAACCAGTGTAGCGCATTCCCCTTGGACTGTCGTCATGGCGGTGTTGTTGCCTGCAGGAAACCGCAAATATTGTTTTCCCTATAATCACCTTGCCGTGTAGGCTTAAATAAGGGAACGGGCGCGAAGATCATGCGCACTCTTGGCAAAATCCCGCTTTAGGTTTCCCCCTCAATAGCGGAATCGTGCCCTATTGTGGATGCGTCATATGCTGCCGCATCCATTCTTAGGTGCCTCGGCCACCAACCGCACTGGCCAGACTGCGATGGAGGTGGCGTTCGCCCACGGCCACACGGGCATCGCCGCGTTGCTCGCGACGGCCATGCCCAGCGAGGCGGGGAAACGCGACGAAGTGCCGGAACTTGGGATCCCGCGCGGACAGCGACGGCGAGGTTGAGCCCTCCAGGGCAGCATCCTTTTCCATGGTTGTAAATTAGACGACTAGTTGATTATCCGCGAGATCGAATCCACAAAACGCTGGAGGTCAGCCCAAACACCTCTCTCCTCGTTGCCCAAAGATCCCGGGCCGCGCCACCATGCGCGCCACTTGGTCGCCCCCATGTGCATCTCTGCCGTCCAGCGAAGCAATGTCAGGAATGTCTCAGGGCTGTCGATATTGCCCGTCACGCACGCGGCGCTAAAATTGAGGCAGTTGTTGAAGACGACGTTGTAGTCCTTGGGGTGGCCCGAGCGCTCCCACGCGATCGCGCGCTTGGCCGCCTCGGGGTCGCCCACCGGGCCATCTGGCCCGCAGCCGACGTAAATGGCCGGATGCGTCGCTTTGGACGTGAAGGCCTCGGGCGTGACGCGCTCGACGATGCCATGGCGGTTGAAGTGGATGATCATCCCGCCGCCGATGTAGATGCCGCTGTGCTCCACCACGCCCGCCAAGTCGCAATACACCACGGAGCCAATCGCCGGCTCCATGACGGACTGCAAAAACGGCGACATTGTGAGCTTCTCCACGAAGAAGTCGACGTCCAACTGAAACAAAGAAGGATCCATGTCGCGTCCCGTCAAGAAGCTTGGCCAGAGCCAGTGTCGACAATGTCGATCTCCGCGAGCTGCCTGCCGACATCGAGCGACTTGACGCGCGCTAAAACGCGGACGCCGATCTTGACGCCACGCCACGCGTCGGCCTGCTCCACGGTGAGGCTGCCGTGGCCGGGGCCGCCCGGGCGAGCAAGCGCGTCGCGGCGCTTGCCTCCCGCCGTCTCGACACCGACATCGACGAACGCGCCTCGACGGCCCAAAAATTTGACCTTCCCCGTCAACAGCATGCCCACCGCCAGCTCGCCGAAGTGGAGGCGCGTCTTGGCCCTCTTCTCGTAGCCGAACTCGATTGATACGACGCTGCCTACGGGGAGGATTGTTCGACGGCTCGGCGAAGCGGCACCGCGTCTGGCGCCGGTGAAGAGGTTGGCGGGGGCGTCCGCGCGCCCTTCACGCTGCCGGGGCGGCCAGAACTGGAGGAGTTCTTCAACGAGCATGTAGTCGACATCATCCTTCACAAAAAGTGCTATGAGGCGCTCGGCGTTGCGTTCCCGGCAGCGGTCGTCCTGCACGGCCCGCCAGGATGCGGCAAGACTTTCGCGGTCGAGCGGCTCGTCGATTACCTCGGCTGGCCGAGCTTCCAAATCGACGCGTCGAGCGTGGCCAGTCCCTACATCCACGAGACGAGCAAAAAGGTCGCCGAAGTGTTCGAGAAGGCGATGCAAAACGCGCCCTCGGTCCTGGTCATCGACGAGATGGAGTCGTTCCTCGCCGACAGGTCCATGGGCGGCGGCGGAAGCCACCACCGCGTCGAGGAGGTCGCGGAGTTCCTGCGCCGGATACCCGAGGCGGCCGCCAACGAAGTGCTGATCGTCGCGATGACGAACCGCATCGAGATGATCGACCCGGCCATCATGAGAAGAGGGCGGTTCGACCACGTGGTCAAGGTCGACTATGCGAGCGCCGAAGAGGTGCTGGCCCTGCTCGGTAAGTTGCTCCAAGCTCTGCCCCAAGACGGGACCGTCGATCCGGGGCCGTTGGCCGAGAGGCTCGCGGGTCGCCCGCTTTCGGACGTGGCGTTTGTGGCGCGCGAGGGGGCACGGCTCGCCGCGAGGGCGGGGAACGACAAGCTTGGCCAGTCCTTTTTGCTTGCTGCTCTTGACGACGCGCCGTCGCGAACCGGCGAAGAACCCGGCCGGCGCATCGGCTTTGTTTGATTGGGGTTTACCATGACTGATTTCGAATCGAACAAAAAAGGCGCGAGGGGATTCGCCGGGTTGTCGTCGATAGTATCCGACGTCTCCGAGGATGCTGCGCCGGCCGCCAAGGCGCAGCAAGCCGTCCCGCCAGCGCCGGCCGTCGACCCCCCCCACGCCGCAGCATGCGCGCGTCGACCAACATGCGAGGGGATTCGCCGGGTTGTCGTCGAAGGTGTCCGACGTCTCCGAGGATGCCGCGCGGGCGTCCGAGGCGCAGCAAGCCGCCCCGTCGGTGTCGTCGGCCGCAGGCTCGGTGTCGCCGAAGCCCGCGCGCGCGGAACCGAAGCCTGCCCAGGCCGAATCGCCCCCGCTCCCGAGTCCGGCAAAACCGGTCTGGCATGGATCGTCGTCGTCGTCGTCGCGGTGTTCGTGATCTGGATGGCCAACTCCGGCTCCGGAGACCATGGACAGACTTCCTCCACGCAAAGCCCGACGACTACATCCACCTTGCCCGTGGCCCCGGCTGGGTCGGCGATGGATGGCGTTGCGCCGATAGTGTCGGATGAGCAAATGCCTCCCGTGGGCCGCAACAATGTTCTAGACATCACGCAGATCCGTTGGTGCAGGCGCGAGAAGATTCGGATCGACGCGATTGAAGGACTCATCAACAATGCCTACGAACGCGAGGTGAGCACCTTCAATGCCAAGGTCGACGATTACAACAGTCGTTGCGTCGAGTTCAGGTATCGTCGGGGCCAGGTGGAGCAGGTTGAGCGCGAGCTGGTGGGCCAACGGGGGGGGGATCGTGGCGACGTCGCAGATGCAATGGTCTCAGGCGTGGGCGCAGGCTCCAGACGCCCGTGTCGCCGCGCGCAATGACGAGTCGGAGCCATTCTCGCTCGGTCGGGCGCATGGAGAGAGCCCAGAACCAGCTTCGCAAGTGGCCGCTCCGCAAATCGTTTATCTGAAAAGGCGTAATTAGTCGAGGAGCAGAAGGGAGTTCTGCTCCGGCCAGTTACATTGACACTTCGAACCCGGTTTGTATGATAATCGTCAGTGAGCGGAATTCTTGCTCAACTCTGTCTCAACAGCAGAGTCAAAACATAAACTAAACGAGTTGATCGGCATGCAGTGTCGCCAAATGCAAAAAGCCCCTAAGCGTTTGATTTCTTAGGGGCTTCTACAGATATTCTTTGGTGGTGATAGGTGGACTTGAACCACCGACCCCAGCATTATGAATGCTGTGCTCTAACCAACTGAGCTATATCACCTGCAACGCCCAGCATTATCGGGGTTGGCGCCGGAGCTGTCAAGGCTGGTTCAAAATTTTTTATACTTTTTTCGCCGCCGGCCAGGCGGGGTTTTAATATTGTTATTTTTGCTTCGCGGCGATTTGACGCAGCATGGTGGCCGCCGGATCGGCCGCCAGGCAGTCGAGTACCACGCGCTGCGGCATGGAACGCAGCCAGGTCAGCTGGCGCTTGGCCAGCTGGCGGGTGGCGATGATGCCGGTCTCGCGCATGCTCTGGTAATCGATGCGGCCGTCCAGGTATTCCCACGCCTGGCGGTAGCCGACGCAGCGCATCGACGGCAGCCCCGGATGCAGGTCGCCGCGGCGGCGCAGCGTTGCCACTTCGCTCAGCAGGTTGCCGTCGTCGCTGTCGGCCAGCATGATGTCGAAGCGGCGTGCGATGCGCTGGTGCAGTACGGCGCGGTCGGACGGCTCCAGCGCAAACGACAGCAGTTCGAACGGCAGTTCGGTCTTTGCGCGCAGGGCCAGCAGCTCGGACATGGGCTTGCCGCTCAAGGCACAGATCTCTAGCGCGCGCTGGATGCGCTGCGCGTCGTTGGGTGCCAGCCGTGCGGCCGTCTCTGGGTCGAGTGCGGCCAGGCGGGCATGCATCGCCGGCCAGCCGATGCGGGCCGCGTCGTCTTCCAGTTCGGCGCGCAGCACGGGATCGGCGCCGGGCAAGTCATCCAGTCCGTCGGCCAGCCCTTTGAAGTACAGCATGGTGCCGCCGACCAGCAGCGGTAGTTTGCCGCGCGCGACGATCTGCTCCACCAACTGCAGCGTATCGGCGCGGAACTGCGCCACCGAATACGAATCGAGCGGATCGATGATGTCGATCAGGTGATGCGGTGCGGCCGCGCGCTCTGCGCGCGTCGGCTTGGCGGTGCCGATGTCCATACCACGATATACCAGCGCCGAATCGACGGAGATGATCTCGGACGGGATTTGCTGCGCGATCGCCAGCGCGGAGGCGGTCTTGCCGGACGCGGTCGGCCCCATGATGGCGACCGCCAGCGGGCGGGATGCGAAATTGTTCATGATGCGTCTATTTTTATTGGCCGCGCAGGAACAGCTTGTCCAGCGCGCCGATTTCCACCTGCACCCAGGTCGGACGTCCGTGGTTGCATTGGTCGGCGCGTTCGGTGATTTCCATCTGGCGCAGCAGGGCGTTCATTTCCTGCACCGACAGGATGCGGTTGGCGCGCACCGCCGTGTGGCAGGCGAGGGTGCCGAGCAGTTCGTTGCGGCGCTCGATCAGTACGCGCGAGCCGCCATATTCGCGCACGTCGCGCAGCACGTCGCGCGCCAGGGTTTGCGCGTCGGCATTCTTCAGCAGCACCGGCACCGAGCGTACCGCCAGCGTGGTCGGCGACAGCGTGGCGATGTCGAAGCCCAGTGCCTGCAAAGTCTCCTGGTGTTCCTGTGCGGCGCCGACTTCGATCGCGTCGGCGTAGAAGGTGACGGGGATCAGCAGCGGCTGCACTTGCATCTCTTGCCCGGAGACCTGGCTGTCGAGCGCCGTTTTCAATTGCTCGTACAGGATGCGCTCGTGCGCGGCGTGCATGTCGACCAGCACCAGGCCCTTGCTGTTTTGCGCCAGGATGTAGATGCCGTGCAGCTGCGCCAGCGCGAAGCCGAGCGGGAATTCTTCCTGGGCCATCGCTTCCGGCGAGACGCTAAATTGCGTGGCCTGTGGCAGCGCCATGTCGGCTTCGGCGCGATAGCCGCTGACCGAGCCGCCGCCGTTGAACAGCGCGCCATAGCGCTCGGTACTTTGGGCGACGCCGCCTTCGCTGCCGCCGAAACGGGGCGCGCCTGCACCGGCACCATCGCGCGAACCGAAGGGCGAAGGCGAGAAGGTTGGCGTGTAATCCGGCGCCAGCAAGGACCCGAAGGAGCTTTGCAGCTGCTCGCTGCGCCAGGTGCTCGAGCTGCCCAGCGTATCGGCCGCCGGCAGTGGCGACGGCACGCTGCCGTGCGAGGTGGCCGAAGTCTGTGCCAGCGCGCGTTGCACCGCGTGGAAGACAAATTGGTGCACCGCGCGGCTATCGCGAAAGCGCACTTCGATCTTGGACGGGTGGACGTTGACGTCAACCAGGGCCGGGTCCAGTTCCAGCGCCAGCACGTACGACGGGAAGCGGTCGCCATGCAGCACGTCGGCATAGGCGGCCTTCACCGCATGCACCAGCAGCTTGTCGCGCACATAGCGGCCGTTCACATAGAAGAACTGGCCGTCGGCGCGCGCCTTGGAGGCGGTCGGCAAACCGGCATAGCCGTGCAGGCGCAGCGGGCCGGCCGCTTCGTCGATAGGCAGGCGCGCCTCGGCAAAGCCGTCGCCCAGGATGTGGGCGCTGCGCTTGGCCATTTCGCTGACGTTCCAGTGATCGACGGTGCGGCCGTTGTGGCTCAGCGAGAACGACACGTCCGGCCGCGCCAGCGCGATGCGGCGCACGACTTCGGCGCAGTGGCCGAATTCGGTTTGCTCGGACTTGAGGAATTTGCGCCGCGCCGGAGTGTTGAAGTACAGGTCCTGCACATCGACCGTGGTGCCGTACGCGCCGGAGGACGGCGCCACCGTGCCCAGATGCGAGCCGACGATTTCCCACGCATGCGGCGCGTCGGGCGTGCGCGAGGTCAGCGTGACGGCGGCCACCGAAGCGATCGAGGCCAGCGCCTCGCCGCGGAAGCCCAGCGTGCCGACATTTTCCAAGTCGTCCAGCGAGGCGATCTTGGAGGTGGCGTGGCGCGACAGGGCCAGCGACAGCTGCTCGGGCGGGATGCCGCGGCCGTTGTCGGTGATGGCGATGCGTTTGACGCCGCCTTCCTCCAGCCGCACGGTGATCTGGGTGGAGCCGGCGTCGAGGGCGTTTTCCAGCAGTTCCTTGACCACGGCGGAGGGCCGCTCCACCACCTCGCCGGCGGCGATCTGGGAAATCAGCTGGTCGGGCAGGGCCTGGATGGGGCGTAGGGTACGGGGGGAGGTGTCGGGCGCGTTCATGGTGAGATTATAACTGGGGCGGCAAGCGCCGCCCCGTAGTAGGTGCTTACTTGCCCTGTTCGCGCACGGGAATCGGCGCGTTACACAGGTCGACGTGGTGGGCCTGGTATTTATCCCATGCGCTGCTGCGGTTGCGCTGTGCTTCCACCACGGCGGCGTAGGTCGCGGTCTCGGTGCGCATCACTTCCAGATGGCTGCGCTCCGGCTCCGGCACTTCCGACGCCAGCCGCAGCGACTTGATCGGCACATTCAGCTCCGGCTTGCCGTAGTAGCCCATGGCCTCGGTCCCGCGCGGCAGCGACGACAGCAGCGCCATGCCGGCCACCACCCGTCCGACTACGGTGATATTGCGGTCCAGCTGGCGCGGCGCATTGCCGGTCACGGCATACAGCTCGGCGCCATTGCCGCTGTCGATGTCATTGTCGCGGCCCACGCCGACCATGCCGTAGCAGTGCGCCAGCCAGGTGGTGCGCGCCTTGGGATCGCGTCCGGCCGGGAAGCCGTTGGCGTGGCCGATCTGCGGCGCATAACCATCGACATCCTTCTGGCGCACGAAGTGGCTGTCATTGGACATCGGCACCGTGAACTCGCCCGGCACCTTCTTCAGCGCCGATCCCAGCGATTTCGGATTGTTCTGGTCTGGATCGCCCCACTGCGTCACGAAATTGTCCTGGGAACGCAGAATCACCAGCCCGTCGTAATAGTGTTCGCGCGCCAGCGTCTTGATGTTGGCGATGTTCCTGGGGGCGAAAGCCGGCGCCAGCTCGATCACCACGCGGCCGGCCGGCAGTTCCATGTACAGCGTGTTGTCCGGGTCCAGCGGGCGCCAGTCGGCCGGCTGGGACGCCTTGACGATGTCGCCGACGGTCGGCTTGGCCGCCGCATCGGCCGCCATCGCAGGGGCGCTGGCCAGCGCGGCCAGCGCCAGGGTCAAGCAGGCATTCAAGGGACGTAGCGGGAGGGTAAGGTGCATCCAGTGTCTCCTGGTGATGGTTTTGCGCCGCGGGATCTGCGGCAACGGGCATTGTAAACCGAACATGGGCACTGCTCAGTGGTGTATGATTCCGGCGCAACCTTTATGGGATGGATATGGACTTAATGCATTTTTTTGACATGATTGTTCATGTCGACAAGACCCTGGAAGTGCTGATTCAACAATACGGCACCCTGGTCTACGCGGTACTGTTTGCGATTATTTTCTGCGAAACTGGCCTGGTGGTGCTGTTCTTCTTCCCGGGCGATACCTTGCTGTTCATTGCCGGCGCCCTGTGTGCGCTGGGTCAAATGAACCTGGCCCTGTTGATGGCACTGCTCGTTAGCGCCGCGGTGCTGGGCAATACGCTCAATTACTGGATAGGGGAGGCCATCGGGCAACGGGTGTTCACCCACGACTACCGCTGGCTGAACAAGCAGGCGCTGCACCGTACCCACGAGTTCTTTGAAAAACACGGCGGCAAGACCATCATCCTGGCGCGCTTCGTGCCGGTAGTGCGTACCTTTGCGCCGTTCGTGGCCGGCGTGTCGGACATGACCCATACCCGCTTCCAGCTGTATAACATCACCGGCGCCACGCTGTGGGTGCTGCTGCTGACCACCGCTGGTTATTTCTTCGGCAATATTGCCATCGTGCGCGAGCACTTGACCGAGATCGTGCTGGTCGGCGTCGGCGTGGCCGTGGTGCCGATGGCGCTGGGCGGCATGTGGAAGCTGTCGCGCCGCATGCTGGGCCGCTGATCTGGCATCAACGTCACGCGGCGTGCCCGGCGGCGCAGCGTGACGATTTGTAAATATTTGCGCGGGGAATGCCTTTTCCGCCTCAAGTTTTGCCGTAGTGCATCCGTAAACCAGTAGGTAATCTCTTATCTTCTGGATCCCCATGCGTACTTTGCCCGCCCTGATTGCCTGCTGCCTCGTCGTCGCGACAGCCAGCGGCGCGAGCGATCCGCTCTTCACGCCGACGGCCAAGAATCCGGTCCCGGGCGGCACCCAACCCATCGAGTCGATCCGTCCGTCCAATCCGGGCAGCTCGTCGCCGGCGTCCTCTTCATCGTCCAAGACCAGCAGCGCGCCGCGCTTGAGCGAGCGCGAACGCGAAGATCAGGCCGAAGCCGACCTGTCGGCCAAGATCGCCGCCCGCCTGGCCATCATGCGCGCCAACCAGGCTGCCCGTGCGGCCGCCGCAGCCAAGGCCAAGAAGGTTGCGGTGCTCGCCGCAGCCGCGCCCAAGGTGTATAGCAACCATTGGTCGTACGATGGCGAAACCGGCCCGGCCAACTGGGGGCGCATCAATCCGGAGTGGGCCAAGTGCGGCAGCGGCAACCGCCAGTCGCCCATCGATATCCGCGACGGGATGAAGGTCGAGCTGGAACAGATCACCTTCGACTACAAGCCATCCTCGTTCAACGTGACCGACAACGGCCACACGGTGCAGGTGATGGTCAGCGGCGGCAATTTCATCACCGTCAACAACCGCATGTATGAGTTGACGCAGTTCCACTTCCACCGTCCGTCAGAGGAGCGCATCAACGGCAAGGGTTACGAGATGGTGCTGCACATGGTGCACCAGGATGCGGAAGGCCATCTGGCCGTGATCGCGCTGCTGCTCGAGCGCGGCAAGCCGCAGCCGGTGATCCAGACCGTGTGGAACAATCTGCCGCTGGAAAAATTCGAGACCATGGCGCCGGCCATCGTGCTCGATCCGATGGACTTGATACCGGCGCGGCGCGACTACTTCACTTTCATGGGGTCGCTGACCACGCCGCCCTGCACCGAAGGCGTGCTGTGGCTGGTGATGAAGGAGCCGGTACAGGCCTCGCCGGCGCAGATGGCGCTGTTCGCGCGCCTGTATCCGCTGAACGCACGCCCGGTGCAGCCGGGTTCCGGCCGCATCATCAAGGAATCGAACTAAGCAGTTAGCGTAGTTAGCGGTTCAGTTGGCCGCGATCCGGTGCCGGCCGCGCCATTCGGCGCCGCCTGCCAGCGCTTGCTGATCGACCCGTGCCGGTTCGATGCAGATGAAGCGCAGGTATTCATCGTCAGCCAGATCGGCCATGGCGTGCGCATCGTCGGCGCCGGGATTCCACACCACCCATTGGCTAAAGCCTTGCTGTTCCAGGCGCAGCGTGGCGTCGGCCGTGTTCAGCGTGAGCGATGGCGGGGCCTGATACAGGCGGTCTTGCTTTTCAGTGAAGTGCAGCGCCGGGGTTTCCTGCACCAGCGTGTTCAGGTGATGGTCGGTATAGCGCGCATGCTGCAAGCCGCTGACGCTGGTGGCAGCCAGTTGGCCGACGTCGTAATAGCTATGCAGCGCCACGGCCAGCGGCAGGTCCTGCGTGCCGGTGTTGCGCACCTTGAGGTCGAATTCCAGCGCATCGCCGCTGAGGATGACACGCAGTTGCAGTTCGAAGGCGTGCGGCCACCAGGCCGCCACCGCCGGCGCCAAGTCGTCCCGGGTCAGGCAAAATTGCAGGAACGATAGTGCGCCGTCGCCACCGCTATCGGTCAGGCGCCAAGTGCTCTCTCGCGCGAAGCCGTGCTTGGGACCGGGGCCGCGCAGATTAAATTGCGGGAAAATGACCGGCACGCCGCCGCGTATCGGCTTGCTGCCGTCAAGCGCCGTTTGTGCGCTGACGAACATACGCTCCTTGCCGTCGGCGGTTTTCCATGACAGCAGGTGGGCGCCGAACAGCGCCACGGTTGCCTGGGCGCCGTCGGCCGCCGTGATGCGCACTGCGGGCAGCGCGCCGTATTCCTCCATTGTTACTACAGCCATCGTTTGCTTCCGTTCAGGTCAGCCGGTTCTTCGCCAGCGGAGGATTCTTTGCGAAATAGCGCCGGATGCCCTTGACGATGGCATCGGCGATCTGGTTTTGATAGCCCTCGTCGAGCAGCTTGGCCTCTTCCTCCGGATTGGAGATGAAGGCCGTCTCGATCAGGATCGACGGGATGTCGGGCGCCTTCAGCACCGCGAAGCCGGCTTGCTCGACCGAGCCCTTGTGCAGGCGGTTGATGCCGCCGATCTCGCCCAGCACGGCCTTGCCCAGCTTCAGGCTGTCGTTGATCTGCGCCGTGGTGGATAGGTCGAACAGCACGCTGGCCAGCTCGATGTCGTGGCTCTTGACGTTGACGCCGCCGATGGCATCGGCCAGGTTTTCCTTGTTGGCCAGCCAGCGCGCGGCGCCCGAGCTGGCGCCTTTTTCGGACAGCACAAACACCGAGGAACCGCGTGCGCTCGACTCGACGAAGGCGTCGGCGTGGATGGAGACGAATAAATCGGCCTGCACCTTGCGGGCTTTTTCCACCCGGGTACCCAGCGGGACGAAGTAGTCGCCGTCGCGGGTCAGCATGACGCGCATGTTGGGATGTTCTTCGATCTTGCCCTTGAGGCGCTTAGCGATGGACAGCACGATGTCCTTTTCGTGACTGCCGTTCTTGCCGGAGGCGCCGGGGTCTTCGCCGCCGTGACCGGGGTCGAGCGCGATGGTCAGCATGCGCAGCATCTTCTGCGGCTTGCCGTCGGCGGATTGGGTATCGGCCTTGGGCTCGATTTTCAGCACTTCCGGCGCTGGCGCGGGCAGGGCCGCCATGGCGTCGGCTTCGGCCGGCTTCAAGGGCGGCAGTTCGGTTTTCGGCACGCCGGCAGTGGCGGGCTTGCCATCATTGGACCAGTCGCCTTTTTCTATCATCGCGGCGATGGGATCGACCGGCTTGACCGGATACAGGTCGAAGATCAGGCGGTGCTTGTAGTTGCCGGCCGGCTCCAGCGTGAACACCTGCGGGGTGATTTCTTCCTTCAAGTCGAACACCAGCCGCACCACGTTGGGCCGGTTCTGGCCCACGCGCACCTGCTTGATGTAAGGGTCGTTGGACTGGATCTTGGCGACCAGGCTTTTCAGCGTCGGGTTCAGCTCCAGGCCTTCGATGTCGACCACCAGCCGCTCTGGATCCTTGACGATGAAGTGGGTGGCCTTCAGATTGGTGTCGTTTTCCAGCGTGACGCGGGTGTAGTCCTCGGCCGGCCAGACGCGCACCGCCAGGATCTGCGCAGCGTAGGCGCGCATCGGCGCCAGGACCGACAGCAGCAAGGTGGCGCCGGCTTTGAGGACCGTGCGCCGCTTGATTGCGGCGGCGCTTACATGTTGGGAGCGAATTTGAGACGGTCGAGGCATGAGTTACCCAGGGCGGTGGATGCCTGCAATTCTACATCACGGCCGACACCGGCCACAGTCAAATACAGGTTCAGGTCGGGCGCAGGCAACACCGGATCGGCCTTTTCAGGCCATTCGACGATGCAGATGTTATCGCCGTTGAAATCTTCGCGGAAGCCGGCGTCGAGGAATTCCTCCGGGCTACCCATGCGGTACAGGTCGAAATGGATCACGTTGACGCTGCGCCCGTCCAGCTGCACCGTGTACGGTTCGGACAGCGTGTAGGTCGGGCTCTTGACGGTGCCGGTGTGGCCGGCGGCGTGCAGCAGGGCGCGGGTCAGCGCGGTCTTGCCGGCGCCCAGGTCGCCGTGCAGGTAGATCGCCAGGCCGGGCGCCAGCGCGCGCGCCAGTGCCGCGCCCAGGGCGGCGGTGCCGGCTTCGTCGTGGAGATGGGCTGTAAAGTGCTGCATCGAATAGAATAGGGTCTTGTTCCGGTATCACCGCATTGTAACCGCCTGCCTGCGCATCTTCCTACACCGCCTACACCTGATGTCCCTCTCTGCCACCAATTTAGCCGAACTCGCCCTCAGCATCAAGCGCTGGGGCGTGGCACTGGGCTTCGCCGAAGTGCGCATCACCGATGTCGACCTCAGTCACGCGGAGGCGGGCTTGCAGGCCTGGCTGGACGCCGGCATGCACGGTGAGATGGATTACATGGCCTCGCACGGCATGAAACGGGCGCGCCCGGCGGAGCTGGTGCCGGGCACGGTGCGGGTGGTCAGTGCGCGCATGGATTACCTGCCGATGGCCGCCAGCGACGACTGGCGCGAGCGTGAGACGGCGCGGCTGGCCGATCCGCATGCGGCGGTGATTTCGCTGTATGCGCGCGGACGCGACTATCACAAGGTGCTGCGCGCGCGCTTGCAGCAGCTGGCCGACCAGGTGAAGGCGGAGATCGGCGACTTCGGCTACCGGGTGTTTACCGATTCGGCGCCGGTGATGGAACTGCCGCTGGCCGAGAAGGCGGGGCTGGGCTGGCGCGGCAAGCATACCTTGCTGCTGAGCCGTACGGCGGGGTCGATGTTCTTCATGGGCGAGTTCCTGGTCGATTTGCCGCTGCCGATCGACCAGCCGACCGGCAAGCATTGCGGCAGTTGCAGCGCGTGCATCGACATCTGTCCGACCCAGGCCATTCTCGGGCCGGGCAAGCTCGATGCGCGGCGCTGCATTTCATATCTGACCATAGAACTGAAAAGCGCGATTCCCGAAGAGCTGCGGCCCTTGATCGGCAACCGGGTCTACGGCTGCGACGACTGCCAGAGCGCCTGCCCATGGAACAAGTACGCGCAGCGTTCGGTGCTGGCCGATTTCGACGAGCGCAATGGCTTGGGCGGCGCGACCATGGTGGAGTTGTTTGCGTGGACCGAGGAAGACTTCAACCGCAAGCTGGAGGGCAGCCCTATCCGCCGCATCGGCCACGAGCGCTGGCTGCGCAATATCGCCGTGGGCCTGGGCAACGCGGCGGCGGCCGGCGCCAAAGGGGATCCGGCCATCGTCGCCGCGCTGGCGGCGCGCCGCGACGACCCGTCGGCGCTGGTGCGCGAACATGTCGCATGGGCGCTGGCCTGCCACACCGGCTGACAAACAGCGGCCTCGCCATGGCAGCACTCGATCACTTCAACTCGATCACTTCATCCCGAAAGGCCATGACCTCGATGCCAGCGTGGCGTTCTATACGGGGATAGCGGGCTGTTCTGCCGAGGGACGGGATGGGCCGTTCACGGTGCTGCGGGTGCAGCCGCAGTTGCAACTGCAGTTGGCGCAGTGGGGGACGCCGGGTTTCGAGCACTAGGCGTTTGCGGGGGCGAAGCACGAATTCAAGCGGATCGTCGAGCGTATCCAGGCGGCGGGCATCGCCTTCGGACCATCATTCGAGACGGTGGGCACGAATACCGGACCGGGCTGCGAATCCGGTGCACGCGGCACGGCGCCTACGCTGTACTTCAACGACCCGAACCAGCATCTGCTGGAGATACGCTGTTACCAGCATTAGTGATGCGCTGGTGCTGACGAGCGTACCGGCACGCGCTAATGCAGTGGCCGGCGCCTTGCCTGCGCTGCTGCAAGCGGATGCGGGCGGACTGTCGCCCTCTGGCGGTGCTGCTTCGACGACGGTGACCTTGTTATCGGCTTGCGCCAGGGGCAACTGGGCTTGCAGGGCCGCGATCTCGGCCTGTATGGCTTGGGCTTGCTGCTGCCATTGCCAGCGCTGCTCGATGTGATCTGTGTCGTCGGGAATGGAACTGAGTTGGCTGTTGATACCTCGCAGCTGCTCCTGCAGATCGCGGATCTGCTTCAGCATCAAGGTGCGCTTATCCGTTTGCACAAGCTGGCCGCCAGCGGCAGCAGGCAGGGAGTTGGGGACGGCTTGCTACTTCGCTGAGTTGGGTTTGTTTTTCGCCCTGCGCTGAAACGGATGCTCGCCAGGAAGAGTGACCCGTGCATTTGCCCAGTATGCTTCAAATGCGTCGGGATCATTCATGTCGTAGGGGCATTCCGGATCGTCAACATGCTCAGGCGCTGCCGCAATTGCAGCGTCAATTTGTGCCTGACTAAAAGGCTTCTTTAAAATATTTTCTCGTTTCACGTTGATCGCCGTTTCTGCAAGAAATGATGCGTGTGTCGTCGCCGTCATGGACCCAGATCAAAACTACAACGCGTCCTCGGTGTAGGCCAAGGCTGCGTAAGCGCTGCTCACCGTAGTTTTCGCTGCGGTCCTCGCTTGTGATCATGGGGCTGTCGAACAAATACTCGAGTTCGGCAAAGTCCATGCCGTGCTCTCTTAAGTTCTTCCTTCGCTTGGCTGGATCCCATGTAATCATGGGGCGATCTTGTCATTCCATAGTAGGCCTGTATTTGAGCAGAATCAAGCGAGCTCAGGTGGCTGCTCAAGCACTGATGAGTTTCAGGTCGAAGGCGCGTTCGAGGAGCCAGACGGCGGCGATCAGGGCGATTGCTATGGAGCCGTTGTGCAGCAGGCGGTGCTAGAGCCAGGTGCCGCGCAGCGCGTAAGCCTGCGGCAGGAACAGGGCGACGCTGCATGGCTGCCCGATCTGGACGCCGAGCTCGACGCCGAACCGGCTCAGTGCCGGTGCTGATTGCGGCAATCCCAGATCGGCTGGCCGGCCAAGGCGAGGCCAGCCTGGAAGCGAAGGGGGGCTGGCCCGATTCCAAGAGGCCGAGCGGGCCGATACTCTAGCACGGCAGCCGGGTGGGCGTGATGCCGTTACTGCATGAACCAGCCGTGGCTGACCACGATGGATTGCCCGGTCAGCGCATTGCTGGGGAAGGCCGCCAGGAACAGCGCCGTTTGCGCTACGTCGTCGACGGTGGTGAATTCGCCGTCGACGGTTTCCTTCAGCATCACCTTCTTGATCACCTCATCCTCGCTGATGTGCAGTGCGGCGGCCTGCTCCGGTATCTGTTTTTCCACCAGCGGCGTGCGCACAAAGCCGGGGCAGATCACATTGGCGCGCACGTTGTGGGCCGCGCCTTCCTTGGCCACCACCTTGCACAGCCCGACCAGGCCATGCTTGGCGGTCACGTAGGCGCTCTTGAGTACCGACGCCTCCTTGGAGTGTACTGATCCCATGTAGATCACGCTGCCGCCGCGGCCCTGCGCGTACATGCGGCGCAGGCAGGCGCGCGTGGTCAGGAAGGCGCCGTCCAGATGGATGGCCAGCAGCTTGCGCCAGTCGGCAAAAGCGTAGTTCTCGATCGGTGCGACGATCTGGATGCCGGCGTTCGACACCAGCACATCGATACCGCCGAATTTGTCGGCCACGGCGGCGATGCCGGCATCGACTTCGCTTTCGCTGGTGACGTCCATCGCGATGGCCATGGCGCGCTGTCCGCTGGGATCGAATTCGCGCGCGGTGGCCTGCGCAGCGTCGAGGTTGACGTCGGCGATGGCGACCTTGGCGCCATGCTCGAAATACAGTTTGGCGATGCTCTTGCCGATGCCGCTGGCTGCGCCGGTGACGACGGCGACCTTGTCTTGCAGGTTCATAATCTTGCCTTTCTGGAAGGGGGCGCTTATTCGCGCTCGGGGACGGGGACGTTGAAACCGTTCAGCGTGGTCGACACCAGCGCATACAGGCCGACCAGGTAGATCAGTTCGTTGGTGCCGTGCTGGCCGAAGGTTGCCAGCGACAGACGGTAGAGTGGTTCGGGCAGCACGCCGCCGCGGCTGAGCGCATAGGCCAGATCGTAGGCCAGGCTTTCCTCGCCGCTCAAGTCGGACGGCTTCAGATCGGCCACCAGCGTGGCCAGGCGCTGCGCCGGCATTTTTTCGCGCTCGGCGACCGCGATGTGGGCATAGATTTCATAGGCGGCGTCATAGCGCGCGCCGACCACCAGGATGGCGATCTGGCGCACGTTGTCGGGCAAGCTGGCGTTGGCGGTCATGGCCAAGGTCAGGTCCCAGATGGCTTTGCCGATGGCCGGCTCGTGCAGCCACGGGTTCCACGGCCCCATCAGGGCACCGTCCTCGCGCTCGACGATGAAGGCATTGAAATTGCTGGCGATGCCCTTGCGCATGCTGTCGTACAGGGGCCGTTGTTCCGCGCTCAGGTCGGATGGGGAGATCAGGGGCAGGCGCATGCTAGCTTCCTCCAGTGAAAACGACGATCAGTATTGCATGCGTGGGGGCGGCGCTCGGTGCGCCAGCGTACACAGCGGCGCTTTGTTTACCGCTACGTCGTTTACAGCTATCGGGCTATTTGAGCAGGCCGGCCAGCTCCACCGCTGTCTTGACCTGCATCTTGTCGAAGATGTGGGCGCGGTGCACCTCGACCGTGCGCATGCTGATGCCCAGTTGATCGGCCACCACCTTGTTCATCTTCCCGGCCAGGATCAGGTCCAGCACTTCCCGTTCGCGGATCGACAGCGTGGCCAGGCGCGCATGCACGGCCGCCATTTCGCCGGCCTTGCGCGAGCCGGCCAGGCCTTCTTGCACCCGGTCCATCAGCTGGTTGTCGTTGAACGGCTTTTCAAAGAAATCGAAGGCGCCGCGCTTGAGCGTGTCGACCGCCATCGGCACGTCGCCGTGGCCGGTCAGGAAGATTACCGGGATGCGCTGGGTCAGGGCGCGTGCGGCCAGCTGGTCGAATACGGCCAGGCCGTTCATGTCGGGCATGCGCACGTCCAGCAGCAGGCAGTCGCCGTCGCTGTCGAACTGGCCCAGCTCCACCTGCTGCAAAAACTTGGCGGCGCTGTCGTAGGCGCGTGCGGGAATGGCGCGCGAGGACGCGAGCCAAGACAGCGAGTCGCGAACGACTTCTTCATCATCGACGATATGTAGCATGGGCAGCGGTTCCTTGGGGGCGAGCGATAATTGTAGACCGGATTGCTGTTTACTGCGGCCTGCCATTTCAATATCATGGCGGCACAAAAACCACAAAGGAAGCCGGATGAAGAAATTTCTGCTATTGGGTGGCGCGACGCTGCTGGCGGCCGCGCTTGCGCTGCCGTGGCTGCGCAGCGATGAACATGCGGTGCTGGACGCCGCCGCCCGCAGCAAGGAGCCGGGCAGCTACGTGAGCTTGTCGCAAGGCGTGGTGCATTACCAGCTGGCCGGTCCGGCCGACGGCAAGCCGGTGGTGCTGGTGCACGGCTATTCGGTGCCCAGCTATGTGTTCGACTCCACCTTGCGTGCGCTGTCCGGCGCCGGCTACCGGGTGGTCAGTTTCGACCTGTATGGCCGCGGCCTGAGCGACCGGCCGCGCGTGCGCTATGACCGCGATCTGCTGGCGCAGCAGCTGGGCGAGCTGATGGACGCGCTGCACATGCCCAAGGCCGACCTGGTTGGCTTGTCGATGGGCGGCGCGGTGGTCGGGCGCTTCGTGGCCAGCCATCCGGAGCGCGTGCGCAGCCTGGTGCTGATTGCGCCGTTCACCGAGGCGCAGGACATCAGTGTGATGGGCTGGCCGGTGCTGGGGGATTGGATATTCTGGTCCTGGTTCCTGCCGTCGCTGCCGCAGCACCAGGGCGAGGATTTTGCGCATCCGGAGCGCTTCCCGGACTGGGCATCGCGCTTTCGCCCGCAGATGCGTTACCAGGGTTATGGCCAGGCCTTGCTCTCGACGGGCCGCAACCTGATCACCGTGGCATCGCTGCCGGACTTCGGCAAGGTCGGCAAGCAAGGCACGCCTACCTTGCTGCTCTGGGGCGACCATGACGCCACCATAGCGTATGCCCTGAGCGCCAAGGTACAGCAGGCCATTCCGCAGGCGCGGCTGGTGACGCTGCCCGGTTTGGGCCACTTGCCGGTGGTGGAGGATCCGCCCGCAGCCAACGAGCCCATCATCGAATTCCTGCGTGCCCAGGACCAGGCCGTGGCACCGGGCTAGATCAGATCGCTGCCGCCGGTAGTGCGAAGGTGAAGATGGTGCCGCCGTCCGGATTGGCTTGGTAATTGAGCGCACCGCCATGGAATTCGATGGCGGTGCGGCAGATATTCAAGCCCATGCCCATGCCTTCGGCCTTGGTGGAGAAGAACGGCGAGAACAGGCGCTCGGCCACGTCTTGCGCAATGCCGTGGCCCTGGTCGATCACCGCCACCGTCACCTGCGCGCTGGCGGCATCGTATTCGGCGAGGATGTTCAGCACCCGGCGCTGCGGCGCCACGTCCTGCATCGCTTCGATGGCGTTGCGCGACAAGTTCATCAGCACCTGCTCGATCATCATGCGGTCGGCGCGCACCGGCGGCAGGTCGGCCGGGATGCTGGTGTGGAAGGCCACGTAGTATTTGCGCGCCTGCAGTTCGATCAGCGTACGGATGCCATCCAATAGCGATTGCACCGCGAGGTCCTGCCGCGCCGGGCCGCGCTGCTTGACGAATTCGTGCACGCTGCGGATGATCTGGCCGGCCCGCTGCGCCTGCGCGCTGGCCTGTTCCAGGGCTGGCTTGAGCGTGGCGCAATCGAGCGAGGTGCCGTTGGCTTCGGCGCGCCCCAGCAAGTTCAACGCGCCGGTGGTGTAGCTCGAGATGGCGGCCAGCGGCTGGTTCAGTTCATGCGCCAGCATCGACGAAATCTCGCCCATGGTGGCCAGGCGCGCGGTGGTCTGCAACTTTTCGTGCTGCTGGCGATTGAGTTCCTCGATGCGCTTGCGGTCGGAGATGTCGAGGATGGAGCCCATCCAGCCGCTCTGCTTGCCGTCGTTGTCCACCAGCGGCGCCTCGAATACCAGCACCGGCACGCGCTCGCCATTGGGGCGCTGGAAGATGGTTTCGAATTGCGGCGTGGCGTTACCGGCCAGTACCGCCTTGTAGCGGTTCTGGAATTCGCTCATTGCCTCCGGCGCCCAGTAGGGCATGGGCGGCAGCTTGCCGACCAGTTCCTCGGCCGGATAGCCGACGATCTGGCAGAACGCCGGATTGACGTAGGTGATGCGCCCTTCCAGGTCGCGCGCGCGCAGGCCGGTCACCAGCGAGTTTTCCATCGCGGTGCGGAACGACATCTGCTGGCGCAGCGCGTCTTCGGCTTCCAGGCGGCGCGAGATGTGGCCCCATAAGGCCAGCAAGCTCCATAACAAGCCCAACGACAGTGCAATGACCGAGCCCACCAGCAGGTTGGGCAGCAGCTCCGGTTCGCTCTTGACGCTGTCGGTGACCAGCGTGACGCTGGCACCCGGCAGGTCCAGCGCGCGCTTGTGGGTGTAGACGCCGTGACCGGGTCCGGCGGCGGCGCGCCGCGCCAGTACCTTGTCGTCACCGTCAACCAGCGAAACCTGGTTGTCCTGGGCGAACCACCACGGCACCATTTCCTCCAGCAGCGCGCTGGCGTGGTAGGTGGCCACCAGCGTACCGAGGTATTGCTCGCCGCGGAACATCGGCAGGTGATAATCCATCAGCACCGCGGCCGGCGCGGCGGACGGATTGGCGCTCTGCGCCTCGGGCTGGGTGTAGAGCGGGTTGCGGGTCTTGCGCGCCACCTCGGCGCTGGCGGCGGAGGCGGCCGACAATTCGACCTGCACCAGTTCCGGATCGCTGCTGGCGAGCGTCTTGCCGTGCGGGTCCAGCCAGCTGACGCGCAGCAGTTCGTGGCCGTTTCTCAGCAGCCGCGTCAAGCGTTCGTGCAGCCGCTCCGGCGGCAGGTGGCCGGCGGCGATTTCGGCACCCAGGCCGTGCAGGCTTTCCTCGTCGCGGCCCAGCTGGAAGCGTATGGTTTGTTCAACCCACAGCGTGTCGGCGATCAGCTGTTCCTGGCGCTCGTTGCTCTCCATCTGGCGCGCCTGCCAGGGCAGCCAGATCAAAATCGCCAGGAAGAACAACACCAGCACGATGGGCAGCAGCCAGCGCAGCAGCAGGCTCGATTGCGGACGGCGTGCCAGTAGGGAGTGGGTATTCATCAGGGCTAGCGTATCTGGTTGAAGGCGGCTTGCCATTGTGGTTTTCCACACTTGCAACCCTTGCAGGGTGGGGTGAAAATCGGTCAGACTAGAATAATAGTGTACTTTCACCCCGTCAGGAGACTCCATGAAACTGAACACCGTCCTTGTCGCGCTGAGCGCGGCGCTGAGCTTCAGCGCTTACGCCCAAGCCCCTATCGTCATCAAATTCAGCCACGTGGTGGCGGCCGATACGCCCAAGGGACAGGCTGCGGAGCGCTTCAAACAGCTGGCCGAAAAAGCCACCAATGGCCGCGTCAAGGTCGAGGTGTATCCGAACAGCCAGCTGTACAAGGACAAGGAAGAACTGGAAGCGCTGCAACTGGGCGCGGTGCAGATGCTGGCGCCGTCGCTGGCCAAGTTCGGCCCCCTGGGCGTGAAAGAATTCGAAGCGTTTGACCTGCCCTACATCTTCCCGTCGAAGACCGCGCTGTACAACGTGACGGAAGGTGAAATCGGCAAGGGCCTGATGAAAAAGCTGGAACCTAAGGGCATCACCGGCCTGGCGTTCTGGGATAACGGCTTCAAGGTGATGTCGGCCAATCGTCCGCTGCACAATCCTGCGGACTTCAAGGGACTGAAGATGCGTATCCAGTCGTCCAAGGTGCTCGACGCGCAGATGCGCGCACTGGGCGCCAACCCGCAGGTGCTGGCATTCTCCGAGGTGTATCAGGCGCTGCAGACCGGCGTGGTGGACGGCACCGAGAACCCGCCGTCGAATATGTACACCCAGAAGATGCACGAAGTGCAGAAGCACGTGACGGTGTCCAATCACGGCTACCTGGGCTATGCGGTGATCGTCAACAAGAAATTCTGGGACGGCTTGCCACCGGATATCCGCAGCGCCCTGGACAAGGCGATGAAGGACGCCACCACGTTTGAAAAAGCCATCGCCCAGCGCGACAACGACTTGGCACTGGAAGCGATCAAGAAATCCGGCAAGACCGAGATCTACACTCTGAGCGTGAAAGAGCAGGCGGAATGGCGCAAGGCCCTGCTGCCGGTGCAGAAGGAGATGGAAGGGCGTATCGGCAAGGATCTGATCTCGGCCATCAACAAGGAAGCGGCGAAGTAGTAGTCATTCGCCGCGCGGCAAGTGCCGAGGGCAGGCCATTGCGGCCTGCCTTTTTTTATTTTTTTATTTTTTTATCACATCATGCCCATGGCCTTCGGCAGCCAGAGCGACAAGCCAGGCCAGTAGGTGACGATCACCAGAAATACCAGCATCGTCAGCAGCCAGGGCATCACCGCCACGGTTAGCTCCGAGATGCTCATCTTCGAGATGCCGCTGGCGACGTACAGATTCAGGCCCACCGGCGGATGGCACAGGCCCACTTCCATGTTCGCGTCGATCATGATGCCGAAGTGGACCGCGTCGATGCCCAGGCGCAGCGCCGCGGGATGCAAGATAGGCGCCATCACCAGGATGATGGACGACGGCTCCATCACGTTGCCGGCCAACAGCAGTAAGATGTTGGTGAAGAACAGGAAGCCCACCTGGCCCAGGTCCTTGCCCAGGATCCAGTCCGCCATCGCTTGCGGGATGTTCTCGTGCGCCATCAGGAAGGAGAACAGCACGGCGTTGGTGATGATGTACAGCAGCATCGCGCTGAGGGCAGCCGATTTCTTCACCACGTCCGGGGTCTTCTTCAGCGGCATGTCCTTGTAGACAAACACTGAAATGATGAACGAATACACGGCGCTCATCGCTGCCGCCTCGGTGGGCGTGAAGATGCCTTTGGTGATGCCGCCGATGATGATCACCACCAGCATCAGGCCCCACACGCTGTCGCGGAAGGCTTGGACGCGCTCGGCCCAGCTGGCCTTCTTCATGCGCGGATAACCGTTCTTTTTGGCCAGTACCCAGGTGGTGGTGCACAGCATCACCGTCAGCAAAATGCCGGGGAACAGGCCGGCCAGGAACAGAGCGCCGATCGAGGTGTTGGTGGAAATGGCGTAGATCACTTTCGGGATCGACGGCAGCATCAGGATGCCGAGCGAGCCGGCAGTGATGATGACGCCGGCGCCGAAGCGCTTGGGATAGCCCTGCTTGACCATGGCCGGCAAGATGATCGAACCGATCGCCACCACCGTCGCCACCGATGAGCCGCACACCAGCGCAAACATGGCGCAGGCGATGATGCCGGCCAGCGCCAGGCCGCCGTGCCAGTGGCCGATCAAGCTGGTGGCAAAGCGTATCATGCGCTTGGCCACGCCGCCGTGGGTCAGGAAGTTGCCGGCCAAAATGAAGAGCGGGATGGCCATGATCTCGAATTTCTCGATGCCGCTGAACAGCTTCAGCGCCACCGCCTCCACCGGTACTTGCGTTAGCAAGTACATAAACATCAGCACCGTCAGGCCCAGCGCGATCGACACGGGTATCCCGGTCAGCATCAGCAAGACCAGCAGCGCGAATACCACGCCCACCTTGCCGCCCACGAGGCACACGCCCAGCAGGATGGCGCCGATGACGGCCAGGATGGTGGCGGCTTTTTTCTTGCTCCACGCTGGCACGCCTGGCACGCCTGGCAGGCTGGCCGCGGCGCTCATCGGGCAGCTCCCTGCGCCGGGGCGGCGGCGAACATGTCGTCGTCATCGTCGAGACCTTCCACCTGAGCCTCGTCATGGCGCGGCAGTTCGCCGTGGCGCAGGAAGGTCCAGCTCACCTGGATGAAACGCAAGCACATCAGGTAGGAGCCCATCGGCACCACCGAATACACCAACCAGGTCGGCCATTCCAAGTCCGGCGTGGTCGGGCCTTCCGGCACGTCGCTGGCATCCCAGCCCAGCAGCGTGTAAAGCGCGTGGTGCAAGCCGTTTTCCCACACGAAGCGCAGGCCCAGCGTGCCGACGATGCCGGTAAACAGCATGCCGCACACCAGGGCCAGCAACACCGTGTTGCGGCGCCAGGCGGCCGGCAAGCGTGTCACCAGCACGTCGACGCCGACGTGCACGCCCTTGCGCACACCATAGGCCGCGCCGAACTTGGCCATCCAGACGAACATGATGATGGCCAGTTCCTGCGCCCACTCGAAGTGCAGCGACAGCAACCAGTCTTGCACCAGCGGTATCGGCATCCCGGTGCCGTAGCGGTGCAGCACCGACAGGAAGATGATCAGGGTCGCCCCCGCCATCAGGAAAGTGATGAGCCACTCTTCTAGATGGTCCAGAATTTTCATGAACATGGTTGGTCTCTGTATATAGTTGTTGCCGGGAAATCCAGCGCAGTACGTAAAATATATTTTTTGTTGGAGGACTGGCAATGAGGGGTATTACTGAGGCCACAGTCGGTTATAAGCGTGGCGCATACCACAAAGCGCCGTCGCCGCAAAACACTTAATTTACGTCTCAAGCAAGGGCGGTTTCGGGGCATAAAAAAAGTGGAAAAATCGCGAACACATGCGATATGATGGCGTCGCTCTCAGGGATATGCCTAACGCTAGGCCAACCTGGATGGGGCACAGAATAGTAGGTGGGGAGTGTGTATTAGAAACGGTATTCGAATGCCGGCACTAGATTGAGGAGACACACGTTTTACAGAATGTCGTTGTTATAGTCGCTGCAGGCCGCCACAAGCGCGCTACGGGGACAGGCAAACGACCGGGAACGTGAAGCAGGATTTGGAAGCGCACCGCAAGGTGCGTTTTTTTTCGTCCCGTGTGATGTCATGTTGCTAAAATGCTGCACTAGGGTGCGGCTGTTTGTGACCGCAGTGTGACAAAAATGCGACAAATTGGTGCATATCTATGGCTTGGGAAAGATGCTGATGTGCAACTTTGGTGCATAACCGCGGTGAATTCGTGATGAAAATACAACAAGGCAGTGAAATTTTTTCCGCCATAGTGTCATTGCCTTTTGGCAAGATCGGCATCCGCACGGCGGACAGCGTGATTAGCGAGCTGTGCTACCTGCCGGCGCATTTCGACACCAAGCCGGCGCAAGATGACATCGCCGCGCGCGCGGTGCGCCAGCTGGAGTGCTATTGCCTCAATCCCGACTTCCAGTTCGACTTGCCGCTAGCGCGCGTGGGCAGCCAATTCCAGCAGCGGGTATGGGACAGCATCCGTGCCATCCCGCGCGGCAGCGTGCGCACCTATGGCGAGCTGGCCAAACATCTGGGCTCGGCGCCGCGCGCGGTGGGGCAGGCTTGCGGCGCCAACTGGTTCCCGGTGGTGATACCCTGTCATCGCGTGACTGCCGCCACCGGCCTGGGTGGTTTTTCCAACAGCGACGATCCCAACGGCTACCTGCTCAACATCAAGCGCTGGTTACTGGCCCACGAAGGCTTGAGTGAGTACGCATGGCAGCAAACAACCTTGCTCTGATCGACGAGTTCTGCGACAGCCTGTGGCTGGAGGACGGGCTGTCCAAGAACACCCTGGAAGCCTACCGGCGCGACATGCGCCTGTTCGCGCAGTGGCTGGAGAGCCAGCGGCCGAACGTGGCCGGCCTGCTGGCGGTGCAGGGCCACGATATCGAGGGCTATATCGCCGCGCGCATGCGCGATAGCGGCAAGGCCACCTCCTCGAACCGGCGCCTGTCGGTGTTGAAGCGTTTCTATCAGCTGGCGCTGCGCCAGAAAACCATCAGCGCAGATCCTTGTTTGAAGCTGGTATCGGCACGCCAGGCGCCGCGCTTCGTCCACACGCTGAGCGAGGCGCAGGTGGAAGCGCTGCTGGCCGCGCCGGACGTGGCTACGCCACTGGGCCTGCGCGAGCGCACCATGCTGGAGCTGATGTACGCCAGCGGCCTGCGCGTGTCCGAGCTGGTGGGGCTGAAGACGCTGGAACTGAGCCTGAACGACGGCGTGCTGCGCGTCACCGGCAAGGGCGCCAAGACGCGGCTGGTGCCGTTCGGCGCCCAGGCCAGGCTGTGGCTGGGGCGCTATCTGAAGGAGGCGCGCGGCATCATCCTCAACGGCCAGCTCGACGATGCGCTGTTCGTCACCGGCCGCGGCGGGGCGATGACGCGGCAGATGTTCTGGGTGTTGATCAAGAAGCATGCGCAGCAGGCCGGCATCACCGCGCCGCTGTCGCCGCACACCTTGCGCCATGCCTTTGCCACCCACCTGCTGAACCACGGCGCCGACTTGCGCGTGGTGCAGCTGTTGCTGGGACATACAGACATTTCCACCACCCAGATCTACACCCACGTGGCGCGCGAACGGCTCAAGCAGCTGCATGCGCAACATCATCCCCGGGGCTGAAAAACTTGCGCTGGCCGCATCTGCGTCATAATGTGGGGAAGTAATCCAACGTCGTGACGAAAGAGGTGGCAAATGGCAAAGACAAATTTCCAGTATGAAAAGCGGCAACGCGAGTTGGAGAAGAAGAAAAAGGCTGAGGAAAAAGCACGGCGCAAGGCGGAAGCCAAGGCCAATCCGGGCGGGCATGCCGAGCCCGATGAAGACGATGGCGAGGGGGCGGGCGGACCGGCCGATGACGCCGAAGACTAAAGCCACAGGGGCAGCGGCCGCCCCCCCAGGGGCGGGTCCCAGGCAGCCCCTGCCCAGGCCCTGTGCGCGGCTGAGCGCAGTCAGCGCCTCCACAGGAGGCTCTGCCCCCTAGCGCAGGCGGCGCGTTCAGGCGGCATCGACCTGCTTGCCGGTATCGGGCACCGCCGCCATCGCCGGCACGGCATGTTCCTCGTTGCGCTTGAACCAGCGTGCGGCACGCTTGCCGAAGTTATCCAGGTAGGTATAAGCCACCGGCACCACCACCAAGGTCAGCAGGGTCGAAGTGAGCACCCCACCGATCACCGCGCGGCCCATAGGCGCTTGCGTCTCGCCACCGTCTCCCATGCCGATCGCCATCGGCAGCATGCCGAACACCATCGCCAAGGTCGTCATCAGGATAGGGCGCAGCCGCACCTGCCCGGCGCACAGGATCGCTTCCATCTGGCTCTTGCCGCCTTGTTGAGCGTGGTTGGTAAAGTCCACCAGCAAAATCGCGTTCTTGGTCACCAGACCCATCAGCATGATGAAGCCGATCACCGAGAAGATGTTCAAGGTCGAACCGGTAATGAGCAGCGCCACCAGCACGCCGATCAGCGACAGCGGCAGCGACATCATGATCGCCACCGGCTGCAGGAAGCTGCCAAACTGCGATGCCAGCACCAGGTAGATGAAGATCACCGCGATCAGCAACGCCGCACCGGCCGCGCCCATGGTTTCGGCCATGTCCTGGGCATTGCCGGCCACGTCGAAGCGCACGCCGGAGGGCAGCTCGATCGAGTCCATGGCCTTCTTCACATCGCTGTCGACGTCGCCGGCAGGACGGCCTTCCACGGCCGCATACACCGCCACCCGGCGTTGCAGCGCCTGGCGCTTGAGCACCTGCGGGCTCGATGAGGGCACGAAGTCCACCACCTGGCGCAGCGGTATCATGATAGGTTTGCCGTCCGGTCCCAGCTTGCTGGAAGCGAGCGACAGGTCGGCCAGGTCGGCGATCTTCTGGCGGCCCGACTTCGGCAGCTGCACGTTGACGTCATAGTTCTGGCCATCGTCGGCCAGCCAGTGGCTGACGGTGTCGCCGGCCACGAACGGGCGCAGCGCGCTGCCGATCTGCTGCACCGACAGACCCAGGTCGCTGGCCAGCTCGTTGTTGATCTTCACCGTGGTCGACGGGTTGGCACCCTCCTGGCTGTATTCCAGGTCGGCCACGCCTTTAATCTTGCGCATCTTCTCCATCAGGCGGTGCGCCACTGCATCCAGCTTGCCCTCGTCGGTGCCCAGGATGGCGATGAAGATGGGTTTGTAGCCGACTGACAGCGTGATGCCGGCTATCGGCGAGAGGCGCTCGCGGATGGCTTTTTCCAGCGCCTTCTGGCTGCGCCGCTGGTGGGTCTTGCGGTCGATCAGGCGCATGTCGATCTGCGCGTTGTTGCGGCCGTCCTGGGTGCCGATCACCGCCACCACGTTGGCGATTTCCGGGAAGTCCTTCAGCGCGTCCTCGACCTGGTGCACCTTGTTGTTGGTGTACTCCAGGCTGGAGCCGACCGGGGTTTTCAGGTGCAGGTTGACCCAGCCATCGTCGGTCTCCGGGAACATCTCGCCGCCTATCATCGGCACCAGCATCAGGCTGCCGACGAACAGCAGCAGCGCGGTGGCCAGGGTCAGCTTGCGCCAGCGCAGCGCCAAGCCCAGTACCTTGCCGTAGATGAGGTGCACCTGGTCGACGCCGCCTTCGATCCAGTGCATGAAGCGGCCCAGCCACGGCAGGTACTTGAAGCGGTCCCTGAGCGGGTCCGGCCACACCGACGAGAGCATAGGATCGAGCGTGAAGCTGACGAACAGCGACACCAGCACCGCCACCGCCACCGTGACGCCGAACTGCAGGAAGAAGCGGCCGATGATGCCCTGCATGAAGGCCACCGGCACGAACACGGCGACAATGGCGAAGGTGGTGGCCATCACCGCCAGGCCGATTTCATTGGTGCCGTCTTCGGCCGCCTTGCGGTGGCCCTTGCCCATGCCCAGGTGGCGCACGATGTTTTCGCGCACCACGATGGCGTCGTCGATCAGCAGGCCGATACATAAGGACAAAGCCATTAAAGTGAGGAAGTTCAGCGTGAAGCCGAACACCTTCATCGCGATGAAGCTGGCCATCACCGAGATCGGCAAGGTCAGGCCGGTGATGATGGTGCTGCGCCACGAGTGCAGGAAGAAGAACACGATCACCATGGTCAGTACCGCGCCCTCGATGATGGTTTCCTTGACGTTGTCCAGCTGGTTCTGCACCTTGTCCGCTTCATTGTTCAATACCGTCAGCTTGATATCGGCCGGCAGGGTCTTTTTCAGTTCCTCGGCCACCTTCAGGATGCGCGTGCCCACTGCAACCACGTTGGCATCCTGCTGCTTGGTGATGTCGATCGACACGGCGCGCACGCCGTTCAGGCGGGTGATCGACAGCTCTTCCTGCGCGCCGTCGATCACGGTGGCTACCTGGTCCAGGTACACCGGGCCGTTGGCGCGGCGCGCCACGATGATCTTGTTGAAGTCGCGGGCGTTCTTGATCTTGCCTTCGACGCGTACCAACTGCTCGTTGGCGCCGTAGCTGATCGAGCCGGCCGGCAGGTTGGTGTTGGTGGCCTGGATTGCGCTGATCACTTCATCGACGCCGATCGCCTGCGCGGTCAGATCGTTGGGGCGCATGCTAATTAAAATCTGCCGCGAAGCGGTGCCGTTCAGACGCACCTGGCCCACGCCGGCCACGCCCTGGAAGCGCTTGGAAATGAGCTGGTCGGCCAGTGTCGACAGCTCGCGCAGCGTGTGGTTGCTGGCGGTCAAGCCGATCTGCGCGATGGGGCGGGTGTTCTCGCCTTCGACGCGGGCGATGAATGGATCCTTGGCCTCTTTCGGGAAGCGCGGGCGCACCAGCGCGACCTTGTCGCGGATGTCCTGCATCGCCTTGTCCATATTGGTGCTCAGCTCGAAGTCGATGTAGATACCGGCCCGGCCTTCCCACGAATTGGCGCGCAGCGTCTTGATGCCGCTGACGGTGTTGACGATATCTTCGATGGGGCGGGTGATGTCGTTCTCCACCGCTTCGGGCGAGGCGCCCGGATACTGCACCTCGACGATGGCGACCGGGATTTCCACATTGGGCATGGCCTCCACGCCCAGGCCCCGGTACGAGAACAGGCCAAGCACGACCAGGGCCACCATGACCATGGTGGCGAAGACCGGATTCTGGATACTGGTTTTAGTGATCCACATGGCTTAGCCCTTCTGCGCCAGCATGGCGGACTTGGCTGGGGCGGCAGGTGTCGGCATGGCCAGGTTGGCCGGCAGCTTGACCTGGCTGCCTGGCTTGACGTTGTCCGGACGCGAAATGATCACGGCCGCGCCTTTTTCCAGGCCGCCGGTGACTTCGGCATAACCTTCATCCTCGTTGCGCAGGCCCAGCGTGACCGGCTGCGCCACCACCTTGCCGCCTTCGATCTTGTACACCACCTGGCGTCCCTGCTCGGTGCGCAGCGCCACCATCGGCACGATAGGCGCGACCACGGTGCGGTCGGTGACGATGCTGCCCTTGGCGAACATGCCGCCGCGCAGCGCGCCGTCGCTGTTCTGCACCGAGATATACACCAGCATCGCGCGCGAGCCGGCTTCGGTGGTCGGGTTGATGCGGGTGACCTTGCCGGCGAAGTCGCGGCCCTGGAAGCCGTCAACATGGAAGCGCACATCCTGGCCTACTTTGACGCGCGGGATTTCCGAGGCCGGCACCTGGGCTTCCAGGGTCAGTTCGGCCAGGTTGACCACGGTGTATACCGGCATGTCCGGCGCCAGCTTTTCGCCGGCCTGCACGTGGCGCTTGCTGACGATGCCGCTGATCGGTGCCTTGATCACGCCGTCGTTCAGCGCGATGCGCGCAATCTCTACCATGGCCGAGGCCGACTTGACGTTGGCGCGCGCCAGGTCGACGCTGTTCTGCGTGCTGTCATAGGCATTTTGCGAAATGTACTTTTGCTTGAGCAGGGCCTGGCTATTGGCTTCGTTCTTGTCCGCCATCGACAGCTTGGCCTGGGCTTCGTCCAGCATGGCCTGCTGCTGTTGCAGGCGGGCGTGCAGGTCGGCCTGGTCGATGCGGGCCAGTACCTGGCCGGCACTGACCGCCATGCCTTCCTGCACCGTGGTGAGCTCCACCACGCCGGTGACCTTGGACTTGATGGTGGCTGAACTCAATGGCGCCAGCGAGCCCGACAGGGGCAAGCTGACCGCCAGTGAACGGGCGTCGATGGCCGCGACATCGCCGCTGGCCAGTTCGAATATTTGCTGTTTCTCTTGCTTCTTGTCATCGGCCTTGGCCGCAACAGCAGCGGGCGTGGCCGGCTTGGCGGTCGACCGCATCACCGTCCAGCCGCCCCCCGCCAGGCCCAGCACGATCAGGCCGATGACGGGAGCGCGCCAGCGTTTGCTGCGCACGGTCGGATGGGCAGGTGCGGATGGGGGCAGGGTCTCGATTTTCATATGGATCTTCTATAAGGAGATACGCAGTGGGATGCGCGCATGGTGAAACTTTAAGAATTATCAAGGCGGCATGCTACGGGAATGCGACAAAGCGCTAAAACCCGCTCCTGAAATGCAGAAAGCAAGGATCGAGCGTTGAATCGGCGCACAGCATGCAAACGTGCCTGCTATCGGCAGCCAAATCTTTATAGTGTTCGGATGCAAGACCATGGAGCCGGCGCAAAAGCCGCCCCGGCCAGCGGGCAAGAATGGCAGGATGCTGCAAAGGCGATGGGAGGCCAAGGTGGGTGAACCGAACAACGACGCGGCACTAGCGTCCTCGCCGCGCCATGAACTGACGGGCGGCCCCGGGCAACCGGCCGTGGATTGCCTGGCCCGCATCGTGGCGGCCATCGAATTGACGCCGATGGTGGCGGTGCACAGCGTCGAGCGCGACGGCGTGGTGCGCTTCTGGAACCGGGCCAGCGCCGAGCAGCGCCGCCGGCCGATGCCGCGGCGCTGGACGCAACGCCCAAGGTGGCGCTGGTGCGCGCCATCATCGTGCCGGCGCACAGCCGGCGCTTGAAGGTGGCCGAAGTAGTGGCGATGCCGGAGCAGCTACCCTTCCTGCGCCAGCATGGCTGCGACTCATACCAGGGCGACCATGCGCGCCATGGCGGCCAGCTCGATGGCTTGAACGGCTTGCAGGACGGCGCCGGGCCGTCTTAAGCGCTGGCCGGGTCGCGTGCGCCGTACAGCCGCATGCGCACCAGCACCTGTCCATGGTCGGACGCTTCGGGCTTGTGTTGCAGCAGATGGTCGTTCAGATAGGTCACGTCCAGCACCTCGCCGATGGCGTAGCGCGAGGCGGGATTGAATTCCTCCGACACCAGCACATGGTCGATGGTCATGTAATGGCCTTCGTGGATATTGGTGTAGCCGAGGTGGCGCAGCTGGTCCTGGCGCAGCTGGATCTGCTTGCAGTCGAACATGCGGCCATTGAGTTCCTCGCCCGGTGCGCAGTTGGCGCCGGCGCCCAGCACGATGGCGGTGGTGACGGCATCGGCGCTGTCGTTGAAGTCGCCCAGCACCACGCGCGGGCGGCGCAGCGTGCGGTTCATGTCGCTGAGCAGGGCGCGCAGCGCCACCGCCTCGGTGCCGCGGCGTATCAGCGAGCGCAGGTTCGCTTGCGCGTACAGCAGGGGATCGTCGCCGCAGTCGCCGTTGCGGTAGTCGGGCCGCTTGGATTTCAGGTGGATCGCCAGCACGTCGATGATGCGCCCGTCGGCCAGCAGCAGTTGCGCATGCAGCGGCGCGCGCGCGTAGCGGTCGGCGTCGCGGCTGCCGTCGGGCAGGGCGACGCCGGCCGGAAAGGTCGCATACGCTACGGCCGGCGCGGCCAGCGGCAGGCGCGCGACCAGTGCTACCTGCGGCATCCAGCGCGCCGCGCCGGTGTCGGGATCGGGTGTGGGATCGAAGCCGGACAGGCTGGCGTCGCGGTAGCGGCGGGTGCGCGCCAGCACGTCGCGCATGGACGCCATCGAGAACACTTCCTGCAAAGCGATCACGTCGGCGTCGAGCTGGTCCAGCTGCTGCGCGGTCCAGTCGAGTTTCGCTGCGTATTCGTCGGCCGTCAGCGGCGGCAGATTGTCGTACAATTTCGCACCCGGCGGGGCGAGATTGCAAACATTGAAAGTGGCAAAGCGAAGTTCTTGCTGCATAATGAGACACTCCCGATTGAATCTTTAGCGTATCACGCATGGCCAAAAAAGAGCACATTTCCGAGACCCAGGCGACGCAGTTATTGCGCAAACGCGGGCTAGCGTTCACTGAACACCCCTACGAATACCAGGAACACGGCGGCACCAGCGTGTCTGCGCGCGCACTGGGCGTGGACGAGCACCATGTGGTCAAGACGCTGGTGATGCAGGACGAAGCGGCCAAGCCGCTGATCGTGCTGATGCACGGCGACTGCAAGGTGTCGACCAAGAACCTGGCGCGCGGCATCGGCTGCAAGTCGGTCGAGCCGTGCAAGCCGGAAGTGGCGCAACGCCACAGCGGCTACCAGGTGGGCGGCACGTCGCCGTTCGGCACCAAGAAGGCGATGCCAGTGTACGTGGAAGCGTCGATACTGGCGCTGGAAACGATTTATATCAATGGTGGCCGGCGCGGTTACCTGGTCGGCATCGCGCCGCAGGTGCTGCTCGACGTGCTGGGCGCCAAGCCGGTGCATTGCGCGCTGGCCGATTGAGCCGCAAGCCACACCGGGCTCAGCCCCCATGCCGCGCCGCCAGCGGGCCGCAGCGGCGCTGTTTGGGGTTTGCCAACAAACCAGTGTATATTCAGCAGCCCCCGGCCAAGCGCGCCGGGCATTATCACTTGAGGGAACAATGAATACAGTATTGACCAGCATTGCGCTGGCCGTAGTGGCCTACCTGATCGGCTCGATCTCCTTTGCCGTCGTCGTGAGCAAGTTGTACGGCATCGCTGACCCGCGCACCTACGGTTCCAAGAATCCCGGCGCCACCAATGTGTTGCGAAGTGGCAACAAAGCTGCCGCCATCATGACCCTGCTGGGCGACGGCGCCAAGGGCTGGCTGGCCGTGTTCCTGGTCGACCACTTTGCCGAGCGCCTGGGCGTGGGCGACATGACCATCGCGCTAGTGTCGATCGCCGTCTTCCTGGGCCACTTGTGGCCGGTGTTCTTCCGCTTCATCGGCGGCAAGGGGGTGGCCACCGCGCTGGGCGTGCTGCTGGGCCTGAACCCGTGGCTGGGCATAGCCACCCTGGTGACCTGGCTGGTGGTGGCCTACGCCTTCCGCTATTCCTCGCTGGCGGCGCTGATTGCCGCGCTGTTTGCGCCGTGCTACTTCTTCCTGCTGTTCGGCATCGAGCCGCAGCTGCTGGCGGTGGTGGTGATGAGCGTGCTGTTGGCTTTGCGTCACAGCAAAAATATCTCGAATCTGCTGGCTGGCAAGGAAAGCCGCATCGGCAGCAAGAGTGCCGCCGCGCCAGCGCCGGCCAGGAAAAAGAAATAATCCCTGCGGGCCGGCTTGATTTCGGCCCCGGCGGCGCCAAGTATGGGCGTATTGCGCCGCCGCCCCAGGGCGCGGCGCCAGTATTTACCTACCTCGCGCATACTAGCAAAGGCCCGCCATGACTACTGCCCTGACCATAGACTTCGTTTCCGACGTTTCCTGCCCATGGTGCGCCATCGGCCTGAAGTCGCTGGAGCAGGCCATCGCCAACATCGGCGATGACGCCGCCGTCGAGCTGCATTTCCAGCCTTTCGAGCTCAACCCCAACATGGGACCGGAAGGCCAGGACATCACCGAACATATCAGCGAAAAGTACGGCTCCACGCCGGAACAGCAGGCGCAGGCGCGCGCATCGATACGCGAGCGTGGCGCGGCGGTCGGCTTCGAGTTCGCCATGGACAAGCGTGCGCGCATCTACAACACCTTCGACGCACACCGCCTGCTGCACTGGGCCGGGCTGGAAGGCAAGCAACAGCAGCTGAAGGAAGCGCTGTTTGCCGCTTACTTCACCCGCGGCGAAGACCCCAGCTCGCACGAGATGCTGGCGCAGGCCGCCGCCGCGGTCGGCCTGGACGTGCAGGCGGCCAGCGAAGTGCTGGCCAGCAAGCGCTTTGCCGAGGAGGTGCGCGAGCGCGAGCAATTCTTCCAGCGCCACGGCATCAACTCGGTGCCGGCGGTGATCATCAACCAGCGCCACCTGATCTCCGGCGCTCAGCCGCCCGAGGTGTTCGAGCGCGCACTGCGCGACATCATGTCGAAAACTTAAAAAATGCCAGTCAGGCGGGGCTTTTGCTCCCGCCGCTCCTTTTTTTGCGATAAACTGGACGGAGTGGCAACTTAGTTGCGGTTCGCGCAATGTAGAATACCGCCGGAATCCACCGGCGTCTGACAGGGGGGCTCATGCTGGCCGCAGAAAACATACACACGCTCACCACCGCCAAACCGCAGGCAGACCAATTCCGCCTCGCCGCGCTGCACCGCTACCAGATACTCGACACGCCTCAGTGCGAGGATTTCACCTTCATCACCGAACTGGCCAGCAAAGTGTGCGGCGTGCCCTATGCCTTCATTTCGCTGGTCGACAGCGACCGGGTGTGGGTCAAGGCCGCCACCGGGCTGGCGCTGGACACCCTGGCGCGCGGCGACAGCTATTGCTCGCTGGCCGTGATGGGCGAGCCCAGCCTGGAAATCCGCGACCTGGCCAAGGACTACCGCAGCGCCCACATGCCACTGACCACCGGCGAGCCCCACATGCGCATGTACAGCGCGGTAGCCTTGATGTCGTCGGACGCCTTCGCCATCGGCACGCTCAGCGTGATGAGCCCCCATCCAGGCGAATTGAATGAAGAGCAGCAGCGCATGCTGGCCAGGCTGGGACGCCAGGCCATGGCGCTGATCGAGCGGCACGCCAGCGAACGCCAGTTGAGCACTGCCTCGCGCGAACTGGAGCTGCTGTCGACCACCGACGAGCTGACCGGCTTGCACAACCGCCGTTCGCTGCTGCAAAAACTGAAGTTTGAAGTGGCGCGCAGCAAGCGCTTCCGCACGCCGCTGTCGGCGGTGATGATCGACATCGACCACTTCAAGAAACTCAACGACGAGTACGGTCACAGCGCCGCCGACCAGATCCTGGCCAACATCGGCCGCCTGCTGCGCGAGAGCGTGCGGGTGATCGACATCCCGGGCCGCTATGGCGGCGATCAATTGTGCGTTATCCTGCCCAATACGCCGCTCGACGGCGCATGCAAGTTCGCCGAGACCTTGCGTGCCAAGCTGGAAGCGCAGCTGCACTATGCGGGCATCCGCGTGGTGGCAGTGACGGCCAGCCTGGGCGTGGGCTCGTTCGATCATATGGAAATCGCCGATGCGGAAAGCTTGCTGAGCCAGGCCGAAGACGCCTTGTCGCGCGCCAAGGCGGCCGGCCGCAACCGGGTGGAGCGCTGAACTGAGATAGGAGGGAAGGCAATGCCGACAGCAACATGGAACGGCGCGGTGATCGCGCAAGCAGCCGACAATGAAGTTGAAATCGTCGAAAACAATGTCTATTTCCCTCTCTCTTGCGTCAAGGCCGAATACCTGCGTCCCAGCAGCCACACCAGCGTCTGCCCGTGGAAAGGCCTGGCCAGCTACTACAGCCTGGAAGTGAACGGCAAGAGCAACGAAAACGCCGCCTGGTACTACCCGGCGCCTTCGGAAGCGGCCAAGCAGATCAAGGACCACGTGGCCTTCTGGCGCGGCGTGGACGTGCAGCGCTGACAGGGCCGCCTTGCATCGCGCCGCACTGCCGGTAAGATGCCGGCATGGATAACCTCACTCACAGCATCATCGGCTTCGGCGTCGGTGAGCTGATGCACCGCAGTGTGCCGGCCGAAGCGCAGCCGGCGCGGCAGCGCACGCGCCATCGGCTGCTGCTGCTCTCTTGCGCGCTGGCGAATAATTTTCCCGATCTGGATCTGCTGCTGACGCACGGCTTGCCGGCGCCGCTGAGCTATCTGCTGTATCACCGCGGCCATACGCACACCTTGTTGATGGCGCTGCCGCAAGCCTTGCTGCTGGTGGCGCTGCTATGGCTATGCTGGCCGGCGACACGGGCGCTGCTCAAGGCCAGCGGCGCGGCGCGCCTCGGGTTGGCGGCCAGCGTGCTGCTGGGCCTTGGCCTGCATCTGCTGATGGATTACACCAATTCCTATGGCATCCACCCCTACTATCCGTTCGACGGGCGCTGGCTTTATCCGGTAGCGCGTAAAACGCCGTCCTTCAGGACGGTGATGTAAGCGCGGGAGGCGAAGCCTCCTTGCTTTTCCGGTGGTCGCTGATACACTGTATATTCATACAGTTAATCGACATCAAGCTCAGTATGACCAAGTCATCACAACAGCAAACGGTGCGCGTGCTTAGGCTCAGGCTGAAGGATAAGCACGCGCGCGTTTTGCGTGAGAA
>FSZM01000128.1_pt1 | contig 35732 bp, 34 predicted proteins | sample 1638831 | NCBI WGS metagenome assembly FSZM01 (sample SAMEA3914813, study PRJEB12502) | metagenome | biome: forest; material: soil | place: Canada | collected 2011-07-07 | depth 0.3 m
GATGACGGGCCATGCCAGCGCCGACGAACTGGCGGCCGTGTCGCTGGGCGCGTCGGTCTGGTCGATCATCCTGGTGACGGTCAGCGGCACCATGATGGCCATTAACAGCATCGTCGCGCACGATATCGGCGCCGAAAAATTCGGCCGCATTCCGCATGCGGTGCGGCAGTCGCTGTGGAAGGCGCTGGGCGTGGGCCTGATCGCGGCGCTGCTGGCCAACCTGGCCACGCTGCTGTTCGCGCATCTGTACCTGACGCCCTATGTACAGGCGCAGGCCACGCTGTTTGTGCACGTCATCAGCATCGGCCTGCCGCCGTTTGCCGCCTATCGCGCGCTGTACGGCTACAGCACCAGCATCAACCATACGCTTCCGGTGATGCTGATCGCGATCCTCGGACTGCTGTTCAACGTGGTGGTCAACTGGCTGCTGATCTTCGGCCATTGCGGCTTGCCGGCGCTGGGGGGCGTGGGCTGCGCCGTGTCGACCGGCATGTGCATGTGGCTGATGCTGGGCGCCATGCTGGCGTGGGTGCGCTGGGCGCCGGCCTATCGCCTGACCTATCCGTTTACGCACTGGGAATGGCCGCACTGGCCGGAGATCGGCTCCATGCTGCGCCTGGGCCTGCCGATCGGGGTGACTTACTTTGCCGAAGTCAGCGCCTTCGGCGCGGTCAGCCTGCTGATCGCGCGCTTTGGCGTGGTGCAGATTTCTGCCCACCAGATCGCGCTGAACTTCGCTTCCTTGGTGTTCATGGTGCCGCTCAGTTTCGGCATCGGCCTGATCACGCGGGTCGGCCAGGCCATGGGTGAAGGCAATCCGGCGCGGGCGCGCTTTGCGGCCTGGGTGGGCGTGGCGATGTCACTGGTATTTGCGATGTTGTCGGCGCTGTTCATCACCGTGTTCCGCTACCAGATCGCGCAGGCTTACACCTCCGACGCGGCGGTGCAGGAACTGTGCGCGCACCTGCTGCTGTTTGCCGCGCTATTCCAGCTATCCGATGCCACGCAGGTGGCCACCTCCTGCGCCATCCGCGGCTACAAGGTCACGCGCCAGCCGATGCAGATCCAGCTGCTGGCGTTCTGGGGCTTCGCGCTGCCCATGGGTTATGTGCTGGGGCTGGCGCCCGGCACCCTGCCGTTCGCGCCGGCCACGCCGATGGCCGCCAGCGGCTTCTGGATCGGCCTGGTGGTCGGCCTGACCATCGCCGCGGTGCTGCTGAGCTGCTCGCTGCACCGTCTGTCGCGGCAACGCATCACGGCCTCTGCCTAAAGAAATAGGCCATGCGGCCATGCTTGAATTCTCCTAGAAGTTTGTTAGATTTAGAGCCTTGCCGCCGTTACTTACCAAGGAGAATTTACCGTGAATGCCAGGATCGGATCTGCCGCAACGCTATTGCTAGTTCTGGGCTTGAGCGCGCCCCGGTTTGCCACCGCCCAGGCCGATGAACCCAAACCCCTGCCTGTCGCGTTGGTTGACGCCCTCAACAAACTCTCAGGCGGCCCCCACGCCGGCTTTCGCGCCAACCACGCCAAGGGCGTGATGGTCAGCGGCACATTCACGCCGTCGCCCAAGGCGCGCACCTTGAGCAAGGCGCCGCACTTCCTCAAGCCGGTGCCGGTCACGGTGCGCTTTTCCAATCCGACCGGCGTGCCGACACTGCCCGACGCCGATCCCAACGCCAGCCCGCACGGCATGGCGATCCGCTTTGCGCTCGCTGGCGGCGCCTCCACCGACATCGTCTCGATTTCGGCCAACGCCTTCCCGGTCGCCACGCCGGAAGACTTCCTGGCGCTGCTGCAAGCGATCGCGGCCAGCGGCCCCGATGCCGCCAAACCGACGCCCGTCGAAGCCTTCCTCGGCGCGCACCCGGCCGCTCTCAAGTTCGTGACCACGCCGCGCCCGGCGCCGGAAAGCTTCGGCACGCTGGCGTTCTATGGCGTGAACGCCTTCAAGTTCACCAACGCCAAAGGACATAGCAGCTATATCCGCTACCAGATCCTGCCGGTCGCCGGCGAACACGCCATGCCCGAGCACGCGCAACTGGCCCCCAATTACCTGATGGACGAACTGCCGGCGCGCGTTGCCAAGGGGCCGGTGCAATTCAAGCTGTATGCACAGATCGCCAACCAGGGCGACAACGTCGACGATCCGACCGCCACCTGGCCGGCCACCAACAAGGTCGTGGAACTGGGCACCATCAGCCTGACCACCACCATCGCCAACCAGGTCGAGGCGCAAAAGATCCTGTACAACCCGGTGTCGCTGCCGGCCGGCATAGAACCGTCTGACGACAAGATATTAGCCATGCGTTTCCCCGCTTACGCCGTCAGTTTCGGCCAGCGCTCGCAGTAAATCGGCCACTGAGCACCGAAGAAAACCCGGCTTTCCCGGCCGTATTCCATATGCGGCCGGGTCGCAAGCTGGGCCGATGTCTGGTATCGTCTTGCTGATAATTAATATCAGTTTCCCTCACTTACCGAGACATCCATGCGTTTTATGCTCTGCTTCATGGCCTTGCTGGCCAGCGGAACGGCGTCCGCCGACCGCCTCACCCTCGACCGCATACACAGCGATCCCTCGCTCAGCGGCCCGGGCGTCCGTAGCCTGAAAGTGTCGCCCGACGGCGCCCGCGTCAGCTTCCTGCGCGGCCGCGACGACAACCAGTTCCAGCTCGACCTGTGGGAATACAATCTGAAGGACCAGAGCACGCACCGCCTGGTCGATTCGCAGGCGCTGGTGCCCAACGAGAACCTGTCCGCCGCCGAACGGGCGCGCCGCGAACGCGAGCGCACCGCCAGCTTGAAAGGCATCCTGAACTACAACTGGTCACCGGACGGCAAGCAGCTGCTGGTACCGCTGGCAGGCAATCTGTACCTGGTCGACGTCAGCAAACCGGGCGCGGCGCGCATGGTCGCCAGCGGCAATGTGATCGATCCCAAGATTTCGCCGAAAGGCCATTACCTCTCCTTCGTGCGCGACCAGAACCTGTTCGTCATCGACCTGGCCAGCGGCAAGGAACGCCAGCTGACCAGCGACGGCGCCGGCACGCTGCACAACGGTGAAGCCGAATTCGTGGCGCAGGAGGAAATGGCGCAGACCACCGGCTACTACTGGGCGCCGGACGATTCCGCCATCGCCTTCAAGCGCTATGACGAAACACCGGTGCCGGTGGTGCGCCGCTTTGAAATCTTCGCCGACCGCACCGACGTCGTCGAGCAGCGCTACCCAGCTGCCGGCGATCCGAACGTGCTGGTGCAGTTGAAGATCGTTTCGCCCTCCACCGGCGAGCAGCGCTCGGTCGACCTGGGCGCCAACCAGGACATCTACCTGGTGCGCGCCGACTGGAGCGCCGACAGCAAGGCGCTGCTGTTCCAGCGCCAGAGCCGCGACCAGAAAACCCTGGAGCTGGTCTCGGTCGATGCCGCCACGATGGCGCAGCAAGTGCTGATCACCGAAACCTCGCCAACCTGGGTCAGCATCTCCGATGACCTGCGTTTCCTTGGCAAGGGCAAGGGCTTCATCTGGTCGTCCGAGCGCAGCGGCCGCAAGCACCTGTACCTGTATGACATGCACGGCAAGCTGCTGCACCCGATTTCCAGCGGCGAATGGGGCATCGACTACGTGCTGGCCGTGGATGAAAAAGCGGGCCGCGTGTTCGTCGCCGCCAACCGCGACGCCGTGGTAGACCGCCAGACCTACGCCCTGGCGATCGACGGCAGCACCGCCAACCAGCCGCTGCGCCTGACCAGCGGCGACGGCTGGCACGACTCGGCCTTCGCGCGCAATGGCGCAGTGTTTGTCGATACCTTCTCCGATCCGGACACCCCGCCCCAAGTGAGCATCCGCCATCCCGACGGCAGCCTGATCGGCTGGCTCGATCACAACGAGGTGAGCGGCAACCATCCCTACGCCAAGTACCAGGATGCGCACCTGCACACCGAATACGGCACGCTCAAAGCCAAGGATGGCCAGACGCTGTACTACTCGCTGCTCAAGCCGAGCCACTTCAGCCCGCTCAAGAAGTATCCGGTGTTCCTGTCCACCTACGGCGGCCCGCACTCCCAGCACGTCAGCCGCAAGTGGGGCAATCTGTTCGACCAGTACATGGCGCAGCAGGGCTTCGTGGTGTTCCGGCTGGATAACCGCGGTTCCTTCCGCCGCGAGCGCAGCTTCACCGACGCCAACTACCACCAGTTGGGCAAGGTCGAGATCGAAGACCAGTTGAGCGGCATCGAGTGGCTGGGCCAGCAAAGCTTTGTTGACGCCAAGCGCATCGGCGTGTTCGGCTGGAGCTACGGCGGCTTCATGAGCCTGCGCCTGCTGGCGGCGGCGTCGGACAAGATCGCCATGGGCGTATCGGTCGCGCCGGTCACCGACTGGACCTTGTACGATACCCACTACACCGAGCAGTTCATGGGCATGCCGAAACAGAACGCCGCCGGCTACACCGACAGCAGCGTCTACGCGCACCTCGATGGCCTGACGTCGCCATTGCTGCTGATGCACGGCATGGCGGACGACAACGTGCTGTTTACCAACACCACGCGCATGATAGACGCACTGGTCCAGCGCAATGTGCACTTCGAGCTGATGACTTATCCGGGCGCCAAGCACGGCATCTCGGGCCGCGCTGCGCAGCGCCACGTGTACGGCAACATCGAAGCCTTCTTCAAGAAGAATTTGATGCCGGACGCGGCCAAATAATCCGCCCGCACACGTAAAAACAGCCGCACTGCGGCTGTTTTTACGTTGCTGCGCAAGCCGTGCTTAGTTGCGGTTGCCCTTGTCGATGGCATCCTTGACGGCTTCCTTGGCATCGCCGACGTTCTTCTGCAGCTTGCCTTCCGACTGTTTGTTCAAGCCCTTGGCTTGCTGTTCAGTGCTCCCCACCAGCTTGCCAGCCTCTTGCTGGATCTTGCCGCCAACTTCCTTGGCCTTGCCTTTGACTTGGTCCTTGTTCATGATGCGCTCCTTCATGGTTGAGTGATGCTACAGGTCACGCGACACCTGCCGCGCGCTGACCACCACTCTAGGCAGTAGCGGCCCCACCATCTGTGCGCGAGCGAACACAAATAGACATTCCTTCAAGGCGCCACTTTGCGCCACACGCTGGCCAGCCACGGCTGCCGATCGCGCGGCAAGCCCGCCGGACGGTAGTAATGTTGAACCTCGATAAAACCTGCTGCGAGCAGGTAATCTTTCCACGTTGCGTAATCGTAGTAGCTGCCATAACGCGGGCCGTTCCAGCCTTCGCGGTTGTCGCCGCGCGGATTGGAGCTGAACAATACGCCGTCCGGCTTGAGTGCCGCGTGCAGCGTACCCAGCACCTCGGGCAAGGCCGCGCTGGGCACATGGAATAGCGAGGCATTCGCAAAGACGCCGTCGAAGTATCCAGCCGGCAAGGACAGCTGCACAAAGTCTTGCTGCCACACCTCGCAGCCGCTGTGGGCCTGCGCCATCTCGACAAAGCGGGCCGAGCCGTCGATGCCTATCGCATGGTGGCCCATGGCCGTGAAAGATTTCAGATCGCGCCCCGGGCCGCAGCCCAGGTCCAGCAGTTGGAACGGTGCCGGCGCCGTGATGGCGTCCAATAGCGCCGCGATATTCTGGCTGACATCGTGATCGACGGTGCCGGCAAAGAATTGCTCGGCAGTGCGCTCGTAATGCTGCAGGGTCTGCTGCGTGATGTCGGTGATGTCGGTGATGTCGGGCTTGGGGTCCATAGCGCATCCTGAAGCGCTGCGCCGCCCGAGCCCCATGCACGGACGGCGCAACTGCATCACCGCACTTTACCAGACCCGCACGCGCTCCTGTGGCGCCAGGTACAGCTGTTGGCCAGGCTGCACGTCGAAGGCCGGGTACCATGCGTCCAGGTTGCGCACGGTGTAGGTGCGCCACTTGGCCGGCGCGTGGCCGTCGGTCAGCACGGCGCGGCGCAGTGCCGCTTCGCGCTGGGTGCTGCGCCAGCTGGTCGCGTAGGCCTTGAAGAATTGCTGGTCGGCGTCCGCCGTTTCCGGCTTGCCTTTCAGCGCGCTCTTGTAGGCGTCGAACGATGCGGCCAGGCCGGCCAGGTCGGCCAGGTTTTCGCTCAGCGTCTGCTGGCCATTGATGGCCAGGTCAGGGAAAGGCTGGTACGACGAATACTGCGCCACCAGCAGCGCCGAAGCCCGCTGGAAGTGCTCGCTGTCGGCCTTGGTCCACCAGTCGCGCAGGCGGCCTTTGGAATCGAACTGCGAACCCTGGTCGTCGAAGCTGTGGCTGATCTCGTGGCCGATGGTCGCGCCGATGGCGCCGTAGTTGACGGCGTCGCTGCCCTTCGGATCGAAGTCCGGTGCCTGCAAGATCGCGGCCGGGAAGTTGATCGCATTTTGCATCGGCATGTTGACCGCGTTCACCAACTGGGCCGGCATGCACCATTGGCTGCGGTCGACCGGCTGGTGCAGCTTGGCCAGCTGCTGCTCGGTGTGGAGTTTTTCCGCGCGCCGCAGATTGCCCATGGCGTCGCCCGGCACCACTTGCAAGCTCTGGTAGCTGGCCCACTTCTCAGGATAGCCGACGCCCACGTACAAGGTCTTGAGCTTGGCGTGCGCTTCCTGCTTGGTCGACGCTGCCATCCAGTCCAGCTGGTCGATGCGGGTGTGGAAGGCGGCCACGATGTTGCTGACCATTTGCTGCAGCTTCTGCTTCGACTCGGCCGGGAAGTAGCGCTCGACATACATCTTGCCCAGCGCGTCAGGCATCGCGTCGTTGACGGCGGCCAGGCTGCGTTTCCAGCGCAGCGACTGCTCCGGCGTGCCGCTCAGCGTGCGTTCGTAGAAATCGAAATGCTGGTCGGACAGCGCCTTCGGCTCAGCCGCGCTCAGGTGGTTGATGGTGTGGAAGGCCAGGAAGTCCTTCCACGCCTGCAACGGTTCGCTACCGACCAGCGCGGCCGCGCCGGCGATGGCGCCCGGATGGTAGGCGATGAATTTCTGCTGCTGGCCCAGGCCGGCGCCTTGCAGGAACAGCTTCCAGTCCATGCCCGGCGCCTTGACGGCGAAGTCGGACGCCTGCCAATTGTTGTTGGCTTTCTGGATGTCGGCCGACTCTTCGCGGCTGGCGTGGGTCGTGGCGATCTTGGTCTCCAGCGCGAACACCCGGGCGGCACGTACCTCGGCATCGTCCATGCCGGCCAGCTTGAAGGTGGCGGCGATGTGGGCCTGGTATTTTTCACGCAGGGCTTGCATGGACGGCTTGTCGTCCAGGTAGTAGGCCCGGTCCGGCATGCCTAAGCCGCCCTGCAGCAGGTACGGCGTGTTGTGCGCCGGATCGGTCAGGCCCTGGGCAATCCAGATGCCGAACAGGTTTTCAGTAAAGAAGTTGGTCGCGTTCAGCGGATCGACGTCCACCCGCAGCGTGGCGCCCAGCGCACGGGTCAGCTGCGCCTTATCCTTGATGGCGGCGATCGGCGCCAGCACTTGCTGCAGCGGCGCCAGGCCCTGGGCTTCGATGGCCGCTTCGTCGAACGAGGTGCGATAGTAATCGGCCACCATCTTTGCTTCGCCGGTGGCGTGCTGACCGGCTTCTTCGATCAGCTTCAGCAGGCGCTGGTTGGTCAGTTCGCTCATCTCGGCGGCAATGCCCCAGCGGCTGCGGTCGGCGGGGATCTGCACCGTCTTGAGCCAGTCACCGTTGACGTAGCCAAAGAAATCGTCGCCCGGCAGGACGGCGGCGGCCGGCGCGGCGTAGGCCGGCGCAGCGCTGCCCATGGCCAGCGCAATCGCGGCCTTGATCAGGGTACGGCGGAATGGAGTGTGTACTTGCATGGGAGTCCCTTTGTGTTGGATCTGTCTGAGTCAGGCATGGTAAGCCAGCGTGCACTGTAGCGGAAAGTCCCCTTTGCCAGCGACCGAATGCGACAGAATGCAGAATCGGCACGCCAGAGTGCAAAACGGCCATGCACCGAAAAAAGACGCTTGCGCAGCAAAATCTCTTTTTTGATTTCGGGAATCGCTATATAGTTAGCCTATAGCAACGCGCCAAATCCATGGGGAGATAAATATGAAACTTGATGCACTGTTCCAGAATCCGACTGCGTTGCCCACCGCGCCCAAGGTCGTGGAAGAATTAATCAGCAGCTTTGACAAGGCCAGCGTCTCGACCGAAGAGATCGCCAAGAAATTGTCCACGGATCCGGTACTGAGCGCCAAGCTGCTGCGCCTGGCCAATTCGGCCTACTACCACGTGTCGCGCAGCATCGGCACGGTGGAAGATGCGGTACTGATGCTCGGTTTCGTGACGGTACGCACGCTGGTGATCAGCTCCGGCCTGGTCAGCGGCTTCAAGACCGTGCCCGGCCTGGAATTGAAGCAGTTCTGGCGTTACAGCCTGCACACCGCCGTCTCCGCCAAATGGATCGCCAAGAAAACCGGCGAAAATACCGACCTCGCCTTCACCATCGGCATGATGCACGCCATCGGCCAGCTGGTGATCCACTCTGCCATGGCCGAGCAAGCCATGGCGCTGGACAAAGTGGCCGGCCCGCTGGATCCGCGCCGCCTGGACGCCGAGCAAGCCTCGTTTGGCTACACCTTTGCCGACGTCGGCGCCGAGCTGGCCAAGCGCTGGAAATTCCCCAACACCTTCTCGGAAACCATTCTGGCCTTCCCCGATCCACACCACAACGGCGAGCTGAACCGCCTGGCCGCCGTGATCAACCTGGCCGCCTGGCGCGCCCGCATCGAGCAGAACAAGCTCAGCGAAGAGGAAATCGCCGCCTGCTACCCGGTCGAACTGGCCGAGGAACTGGGCTTGGACGACGACGCGCTGATCGACGATATGCCATCCCCGGACGAACTGAGCGCCGGCCTGGAAGAACTGGTGAAATAATATTTCAACAATCCCCCCCATGGCCGCCGGCTGCCCCAGGGCCCGGCGGCCATTTTTTTGAAAATTTTTCGGGTGCTAAGCCCTTGTTTTTATTGGGCTTTTAATTTTCCTCGAAAAATTTTCAGATTTTTTCCAAAAAAACCCTAAAGTTCCCGATTGCCCTGACGTAACCCTAGACAAGTGTCAATGTTTTTTAACTTTTCCAGGGTGGGTCATGACCTCCAACGAAGTGCTCTCCATGTACGAAAATATTGCCGGACTGAGCAATCAAATGGCTGCCGCCGCTCGCATGGGTGACTGGGATGGCCTGAGCCGCCTGGAAAGTCAATGCGCTAGCGAAGCCCGCGCCGTTGCCACTGGCGTGCCCGCCATGAGCGGCGCCCCGCGCCTGCGCAAGATTGACCTGCTCAAGCAAATCCTAGCCAACGACCGCGAAATCCGCGACGTGACCGATCCGTGGATGGAGCACATCCCAGGCATGCAATAAACGCTGCCGACAATCGTAAAAAAAGCGCCTTCGGCGCTTTTTTTACGATTGTCGATGGACTGTCGATGCTTAGCCGGCGACCGCCAGCCGCAGCGACCATGCTATCCCTTGCGCTGCCTTGCTGATCTCCTCCAGCGACGGGAAGCTTGGGGCAATGCGGATATGGCTGTCTTGCGGGTCTTGACCGTAGGGGAAAGCCGCACCGGCCGGTGTCAGCGTGATACCGGCCTCCTTGGCCAGCGCCACGGTGCGCTTGGCCACGCCAGGCGGCGTCACCAGGTCGATGAAGTAACCGCCTTGCGGACGGGTCCACGACACGCCCGGCATCCCGCCCAGCAAGGCATCGAACTGCGCCAGCACGGCGTCAAACTTCGGCTTCAGTAGCTGGCGATGGCGTTCCATCAATTCGTCCACCTTGGCCGGATTTTGCAGCAGCGCGACGTGGCGCAGCTGGTTGATCTTGTCCGGGCCGATGCTGCGCACGCCGGCATTGGCGCTCCACCAGGCGATATTGGCCGGCGACGAAGCCAGCGCTGCAATGCCCGAGCCTGCCCAGCTGATCTTGGAAGTGGACGCAAACACGAACGCGCGGTCCGGATTGCCGGCCTTGGCGCAAGCGTCCAGGATGTTGGCAACGGCGTTCTTTTGCTGGCCGAGGTGGTGGAAGCGGTAGGCGTCATCCCACAGCAGGCGAAAGTCCGGCGCAGCGGTTTGCATCGCGGCCAGGCGCGCAACCACGGCGTCGGAATAGACCACCCCGCCCGGGTTGCTGTACTTCGGCACGCACCACATGCCCTTGATGCTGGCGTCGGATGCAAGCAGCTGCTCCACCAGATCCATGTCCGGGCCGGCTTCGCTCATCGGGATGTTGATCATCTTGATGCCGCGCGCTTCGCAAATCGAAAAGTGGCGGTCGTAGCCCGGCACCGGACATAGGAAGGCCACCGGCTGCTGGCTGACCCACGGCGCGTGGCCTGGCACGCCGTTCAGCAGCGCGTAGACGATCACGTCATGCATCAGCGACAGGCTGGCGCTGCTGTCGACCACCACTTGCGCGGCGGGCACGTCCAGCAGTTGGCCGAACAGCGCGCGCGCTTCCGGGATGCCGATGGTGCCGCCGTAGTTGCGGCAGTCGGTGCCGTCGGCGCACCGGTAGCTGTCCAGGGCCGACATCAGCTCATTGGACAGGTCCAGCTGCTCGGGCGCTGGCTTGCCGCGCGACATATCGAGTTTCAGGCCAAGTTGCTTGAATGCGTAGTACTGCTGCTGGGATGGGGAGACTGCTGCGCTCATGAGGCTCTTTCAAAGTAGGTACACGCAGCGATTTGAGGGAGGACGTGCGTGGTCCGTTGAATACTATAGCTCAGTTTGCAAAATGGCACAGCAGGCGGCCGCCATAACCGCTATAGCAGGGGGCTACTCGGGTTCCAGCAGCGATTCCGGCGTGACTTCCTGCAATGGCGCGGCCGCTTCCGGCGCGGCTTCGGGCGCGGCCTTCTTCTTGCGCCAGCCTTGCCAGATCTGCAGCGGCGCGCTGCCCTTGGCTTTGCGGCGCGCCATCAGCCACCAGCCCAAGCCGCCGAGCAGCGCCAGCACGCCAGCGCCGGCCGCGATCAAGGTGCTGGCCTTGAAGCCCTGCTCGGGCGGCTTTTCCTTCTTGTACTTCAGCTTGGGCAAGACCTTGCCGGGCTTGGCCGGCATCGGGGCGCTGGCAGCGGGCCTGATCCCCAGCGCGGCATCGGCCGCAGCGAGCGCCTTCGCCGGGTCCACCGGCGTGGCGGCGTGATCCTTGGCCGACGCCGGGTCCGCGGCCTGGATCGCCCCGGCCGCATGGATCTTGCCTGCGGGCGCCTTGCCATCGACCGCCATCTGCAAGAGCTTCAGCTTGCCTTCCAGCTCGACCAACTTGCTCGACAAGGCCGCGCTGTGAGCATCGAGCGCCGCACATTCCTTGGCCGCGATGCCGGCCGACTTGGCCGCGCAGGCTGCCGGTGCGGCAGCGCCCTTGAGCGGCGGCGTCATGGCGGCAGCCAGCGGCAACGGCAGCGCGGCGGCCGGGCTGGCAGCCGATGAAGCTGGAGCGGCCGCTGCATGAGCCGATGCCTGCGCCTTGGGCGCCGCCTTCTCGGACGGCAGCTTGGCCGCAATTGCCGCCGCCAGCGCCTTGGGAGCGACCGGCTCCTTGCGGGCAAGCACCGCCGCTGCGGACGCCTCATGCTTGGCTTCGGCTGGGGCGGCTGGGGTGGCTGAGGTGGCTGAGGTGGCTGAGGCGGCTTGTAACGCGCTTGCGGCAAGTGGTGCCGCTGCGACGGCGGGCGCCCTGGCCGCCGCAGCCGGCCGACTCGCCCGTGCCCGCGCCGCCACCAGCGCCGCATCCGACGGCGCCGCCGCGACCGGCATCGGCGCTGCCGGCGGCGCCGGATGCGGATCGGCCTGCAGCCACAGCGTGGCCTCGCGCACGTCATGGTGCCCGTTGGCGCTCAACTCCAGGAACAGGAACAGATGGTCGTCCTCGATGGTCTGCAAGGTGGTGATATGCAGGAACTGGCGCTGCTCGCGCCGCACCACCGACAAGTGCACTCCGGCCAGCGCCGGATGCATGGTGAGATTGGCGCCCTGATAAACATCGTTTTGCGCCAGCCGCACCTGCAGTCCATTGATATCGTCCGGCGTCAGCGATACCAATTCGATATCGGCGGCCAGTTGCTGGCCTAGGTAGGACCGCACAGAAATATCGCCCAGTTCCGCCGCCGCTGCGGTCGTTGACAGGATGGCTGAAAACATCAGGGCGCCGGCGCGCAAGGTCATGGTCAAAAGTGGGCTGCGCTGCATGGGGGAGTCGCTTGGGGACGCGAATTCTTTAAAGTGTATCAGCTATAACGGCTGATTTTCGCCATTTTGTAGCCCCAGGATAATATTTGCGCACTGCGATATACTTGCCAGATCGTCACCCTCGCCAAGGAAAGCGCCATGAGCAGCAGAATCGAACGCGATAGTTTCGGCCCGATCGAAGTCCCGGCCGAGCAACTGTGGGGAGCGCAAACGCAACGCTCGCTGGAACACTTCCGCATCTCCACCGAGCGCATGCCGCCCGAACTGATCAACGCCCTGGCCAGCGTCAAGCGCGCCGCCGCCAAAGTCAACCTCGACCTGGGCCTGCTCGATGACGCCAAGGCCGTCGCCATCAGCGACGCCGCCGACGAAGTGCTGGCCGGCCAGCATGCCGGCGAGTTTCCGCTGGCCGTGTGGCAAACCGGCTCCGGCACCCAGTCCAATATGAACATGAACGAAGTACTGGCCAATCGCGGCTCCGAAATCATGGGGGGCGTGCGCGGCGAAAAGCGCCTGCTGCATCCGAACGACGACGTCAACAAAGGCCAGTCGTCGAACGACATCTTCCCGACCGCGATCCACGTCGCCTCGGCGCAGGCGCTGGCCAAGACCGTGCTGCCGGCGCTGCGCCAATTGCGCGCCACGCTGCACGCCAAGTCGCAAGCCTTCAGCGACATCGTCAAGATCGGCCGCACCCATTTGCAGGACGCCACGCCGCTGACCTTGGGCCAGGAATTCTCCGGTTACGTCGCGCAGCTGGACTACGCCGAGCAGATCATCGAAGCCGCCCTGCCCGGCGTGCTGCAACTGGCGGCCGGCGGCACGGCAGTCGGCACCGGCCTGAACGCGCATCCCGAATACGCGGTGCGCATCGCGGCCGAACTGGCGCGCGCGCTGGGCCTGCCCTTCCGCACGGCCGCCAACAAATTCGCCGCGCTGGCTGGCCATGACGCGCTGTTGTGCGCGCACGGCGCGCTCAAGACGCTGGCCGCCGCGCTGATGAAGATCGCCAACGACGTGCGCTGGATGGCCTCCGGACCACGCTCCGGCCTGGGCGAAATCAGCATACCGGAAAACGAGCCGGGCAGCTCCATCATGCCGGGCAAGGTCAACCCGACGCAGTGCGAGGCGCTCACCATGCTGTGCTGCCAGGTGTTCGGCAACGACGTGGCGATCACGGTCGGCGGCGCTTCCGGCAACTTCGAGCTGAACGTGTTCAAGCCGCTCATCGCCCACAACTTCCTGCAAAGCACGCGCCTGCTGGCGGACGGCATGCGCAGCTTTGACGAGCACTGCGCCCACGGCATCGAGCCGAACCGCGGCCGCATCGCCGAATTGATGGAACGTTCGCTGATGCTGGTGACGGCCCTGGCGCCGCACATCGGCTACGACCAGGCTGCGCAGATCGCCAAGAAAGCCCAGCACGAAGGCACGACCTTGAAACAAGCCGCGCTGGCGCTGGGCTTCGTCAGCGCCGAACAGTTCGAGCAGTGGATCATCCCTATCGCGATGACCAAGCCTGGCGCGCAAGCTTAGTACGAGCACCCATAGCGCACACCGATCAGCCAGTCCGATGGCGCCATCGCGTCGTGGCCGGGGTTGATGCGCCACATGACTGCGCCGGTCAGCTTGCCGAGCCGGCCATCCTTGCCGAACATGGTGGTGTAGGTCAGCTCGGTGTCGCGCTCGGTGGCGGTCGGACGCAGGTTCAGGGATTGGGTGGAGTAGCTGAGCACGCCGCCGTCCGTGCTCTGCACCACCGATCCGCTCACCGGCCCATCGCCCGATGTGACCCGTGCCGGAATCGACAACGTCAGGCCCAGGCGGTCCTGCTGGCGCCACAGGCGGCTGCTGGAAAATCCGACGCTGTAAGCCACGGTACGCACCGCCGACACCTGCGCCAGCAAACTGTCCGCGCTGCCGAAGCCGGCCGTGCGGCCCGACGTCGCCATCGCCACCAGCGCGCTATGCTCGGTCAGCGCATAACCGGCCGAGAGCGCAGTGAAAGTCGTGGTCGGGCTGACATTCAAGGCCACCGCCCGTCCCTGCACGCTGCCCAGCAAGGCCGCGTTTTCGCGCAGCATGCCCACGCTGACGACGCCCACCGCGCGGCCCATTTTCTGTTCGAATTCGGCGCTGCTCAGGAAGCGCCGACTATGCTCGGTGAAGCTGGCAGCGTATGGATCCAGGCCGCGCGGATCTTGCTGCCACAGCGCGGTATCGTCCAGGGCATAGTTCAACATCATGCTACTACGCGCCTGCTCGAACAGTGCGGCCTGGCGCTCGACTGCCGCGAACAGCGTCACCACGCCATTGGGCTGATTGACATAAGGCAGGCTGATCTGGCCGGATAGAGGCGGGTACAGCCGCGCCATTTGGTCCACCGGAAGCGGCGTGAGCGCAATGCTGAAGGGATCGGCACCACTGGCCCAAACCGTGCTTGCCGGCAAGGCAAGTGCGGTCGACAGTACTAAGGCGGACTTGTTCATGATGCGCCTCGCAAGCGGCACTGCTGGTAAACGCGGCAGTCAATTCAGATTAGCAAGCCTTTTTCTGGAAGACAATCTGAATCGGCAAGAGTCATCGGTTAAACTGCGGGCCTGTCGGAATGCCGCTACACTAGCTCTGGTGCGAGCAAACTGGCCTTCACATAATGGCAACAGAGGATAAAATGCAGAAAGTAAGTTTCGAATTAAGCAGTGAATTTATCGAGCTCAATCAGCTGCTGAAACTGGTCGGATTGTGCGACAGCGGCGGCGCCGGCAAGGTCATGGTGGCCAGTGGCGCGGTCAAGGTCGACGGCAAGCAAGAGTTGCGCAAGACCGCCAAGATACGCGCCGGCCAACGCGTCAGCGTGGGCGATGTGACGATTACGGTCGGCGGCGCCTGATTGGCACTTGTACCTGGCCGGGCATGGCATAAGCTCAATAGCAGGCGGGGCCGCTCGATGGACGCAGCAGTCGCGGCGCGTACGGTGCGTACGGTGCGTGGCTATATTGGGCTTTTTTCAACCCGTATTTTCTTCACTGGGGAACGCCATGGACGGCCCTGAACAGAATATGCAGACCCAGGAAAGGCTGATCGGTGATCTGCGGCAAGTGATAGAAAATGCTGAGGAACTACTGAAGAACACCGACCAGTACAGCAGTCAGTTATACCAGAACGCCCGCGCCAAGCTGGCCCAGGCGCTGCGCACCGCCACCGAAGAATTGGCGCGTTTCGAAGATGCCCAACTCGAGCGCATGATAGAGCTGACCCACGCCGCCAATGCGCTCTATAGCGACGCCACCGGCGAAGCGCGCTTGTTACGCGCCTTCCATCCTCAGCAATAAGCCCGTCAAACGACGACCGGCCGCACGGCGCGGTATTTGCGCGCCAGCAGCGCGTCCAGCGAGAAGCGGCCCGGTCCGAACGCTACCAGCACCAGCAGGCTCAAGCCCCAATAGAAATGGTCGTTGATGGCGGCCGGGCATTCAAAGCTGAACAGCTGCGGATACGAAATCACCGCCATCAGGTTCACCGCAAACAGCGCCAACGCAGCCGGGCGCGACACCAAGCCCACGAACAACAGTAGCGGCAGCAACAGCTCGCCACCTGCACCGAGGTAGGCAGCCAGGTCGGGCGGCAGCAGCGGCACCTGGTATTCATCGTGGAACAGCGACAGCGTGGCCCCCCAGTCATGCACCTTGGTCATGCCGGCCTTGAAGAATTGCCAGCCGATGTAGCAGCGCAGCGCCAGGCTCATCAAGGAGCCGCCCCACTCGGTCAGCGCGGCATTGGCACGGGACAGTTGCAGATGCAAGGACAATAACGGGTTCATATTCTTCTCTTGGTGGTGCAGTCGGACGCGGCAACTCAGGCGATCTGGACGATCAGCGCGAGCTCCATCCATTGCTGCAAATTGACGGCGACGTCGAAATCTTCATCCAGCGCGAACGCGGCATCGAGCGCGGCGCCGAAGTGCCGGCCCTCGGCCAGCACGGACAGGGCGGCGTGGCTGGCACGGCCTAGCGGCACGAGCTGGGTCTTCCATAGCGGGCGCAGCACCAGGCCGTGACTGGGCTGCGCCATGTCGGACGGGAACGCCACGCCACTGTCCGGCTGGTGCGCCTGCCACAGCGCCACCACGGCCCAGTCGGAGGCGGTCAGGCGGCAAGCCGGATGCAGCACGCAGCGCGCCGCTTCCAGTTGTTCGGGCGGCACCGCGGCCAGCTGCGCCGGCGTGATGCCGTCGGCGCTGGGCGCGTAGTGCGCGCGGTGCAGCGCCCATTCCAGCCGCGCCATGTCGGGCAGGTAGGGATAGTCGGCCACGTGCGGGAAGCTTTGCAGGAAATCGCCGAAATGCGCACCGAAGCGGTTCAGGTCGCCGCTGTCGGACGGATGGCGGCGGCCGTAAGCCTGCGCCAGCCCGCCGAAGAACTCTGCGCCGACCAGCATCTGCAGCACCGGATAGGCGGCGGCCAGCGTTTTCTGCCAGGTCGCGCTCAGATTGCCGCGGTACAGGGCGAAGCGATGCTCGGTCTGCTCGCCCTTGCACTTGGCCAACGCTTGCGACGTCTGCGTGGCGTCGAACAGCGCGCCGGCAAACACTTGCTGATCGACGGCCAGCGCCGCGGCGTCTGCCGCGCCCTGCCCGGCCGTGATTTGCGTGACCATGTCCGGCTGCCAGCGCGGCGCGGCGGCAGGCGCGGTGCAGCGCTGGGCCAGCAGGCGTGCCTGCTCGGCTTCGCCCAGCAACACCTCCAACGCCGGGATATCGGTATCCCATTCAATCAGCGTCGGCAGCGGGCCGAAGCGCTGCAAGGCCGCCTCATACAAGCGCCAGACCGGATCGGCCACCCTGTCGCCGTGATGGTCGATCACCGCTTGCGGCGTGACCAGATGGCCGGCCAGATGCATCTCGCCCACGGTGCCCACGCCGATCGCGGCGATGGCCGCCAGCGCATCTTCGCCGTGGTTGCACTGATTAACGTATAAATTGTTTATATCCAATAGCAGAGCGCAACCGGTGCGCGCCGCCAGCGCGGCCATGAACTCGGCCTCGCTCATCGAATCTGCATGAAACCGCAGATAGGTCGAGACATTTTCCAGCAGCAGTTGGCGCTGCAGGCACTCCTGCACCTGCTGCACGCGCGCGCACATCAGGGCCAGCGCTTCGGCATCGAGCTTCAAGGGCAGCAAATCGTTCAGCTGGCGGTCGCCGACGGCGCCCCAGCACAAATGTTCGGACACCAGCACCGGTTCCACGCGCTGCACTAGGCTGCGCACGCGTTCCAGGTGCTCGCTGGAAAAGCCGCGCGCCGAGCCCAGTCCCAGGCCCACGCCATGCAGGCTGATCGGATAATCGCGCCGCAATTGCTGCAGCACGTGCCAATCCCAGCCGGCTTGATCGAGGTAGTTTTCAGTATGCACTTCGAGCCAGGCGGCGCGCGGCCGCTGCTCGACGAACTGGCGGTAGTGCGGAGCCCGCAATCCCACGCCCACGCCCAGCGCTGCAGCTGCTGGGCCGTTTGGATGGGCGATGGACATGGCTCCGCTACCGTTAGCTCAGATTACTTGCCTGGGGCGGTCTTGCCGCCAGCCTTTTCGCAGGTGCCCTTGGCTACGAATTTCCAGTCGCCGGCGCCGTTGTCGACCTTGGACTGACCGGAGCACGAGTGCGAACCGTTGGGGGCAGCGCAATCGTTCTGGCCGGCCTTGGCGATGCCGTAGCATTTTTCCTTGTCAGCGGGTGCGGATGTCGCCGGTGCAGCAGCGGAAACATTGGCAGCGCATACGGTTGCCAGGGCGGCGGCGATCAGGGCTTGACGTTTGTTCATGGTAAGTCTCCTTAGTGGATAAGTGGGTAACAACTAGCATGCAACGAGATAATCGTCTGCAACTGCTCACCTAGTCGCGGGACGATGCTCCATCCTTACAACTTTTTTAGTTTTTTTTGCCAAAAGGGATTTGCAACCCGTAACAGCAATGCAATAACGCCGCCCGACATCGAAGTGTTGACGCCGGACACAAATTATCTGCAAGAGCATACAGGAGGTGAAACTAAGGAGGTAAAACTAAAGAGGTAAAACTAAGGAGGTGAAACTAGACAGCCACAGCCCTGCCGCACGCGGCCTGCGCGGGCAAGGTGGGCAAAGCGGATGGCGCTCAGGCCGTGGTGTTGATGGTGTTGCCTAGGTGCGAAGGCAAATTCGGCGTCGACGGCACCGGCGGGATCGCCTCGATCAGCGCCGATGCGCTCGATGCCTGGATATCTTCCGCCTTTTTCAACACAGCGACGCCGACTGCCTGCTTGGTGCCAGTGTCGGCGATGGTGGTTGACAACTGAGCAATGCCTGAAACGTCCATGGGATTCTCCGATAAGGCGCAATGATGGGTATCACCTTATTGACGGACGGTTTTCAACAATCTTTAGGGTTGCTCAGCACTTTTTTTGTGCAGATAGGCCAGAAGCCAGTCCAGCACTTGCTCTGGGGCATTCAGGTCCAGCCAGATTGTGCTTTTTGGTAAACCCGCCGGGCGTGGCAGGTCGGACGCCACTGCCAGCACGTGCGGGTCGGATGGATACAGCGGCGGCTTGCCGGACGTGGCGCGGTAGACTTCCAGCTTGTCGATGGGATAGGACTTGAAACCTTCCAACAAGGTCAGGTTGGCCGGCGCCAGCCGCGCCAGCTGCTCGTCCAGCGAGGGCTCGGGCGCGCCGCGCAACTCGCGCACGATGGCGTAGCGGTAGGGAGAAGCCACCATCACCTCGGCCGCGCCGGCCATGCGCATGCGGGCGCTATCCTTGCGCGGCGGTTCCAGCTCCAGGTCGTGATGACTGTGCTTGATGACGTTGACTGTCAGCCCGCGCGCAGCCAGTTGCGCGATCAGCAATTCCAGCAGTGTGGTCTTGCCGCTGCCCGAATAGCCGACGATGCCCAGTACATTGCGCCCCGGCGCGGGTGATGCTTGCATAAGTCTGTCTCTCCTGCCACTGTGTTGCCGCCATTATACGCAGCAACACAGCGGCCGGATTGGCGCTCCGACTTTGCTTGAACGGCCGCTGGCCGCGGCGGCGCATGGCAAGGCCGATCCGGCCGACGCCGGCTGGCGATTTCGGGTCGCCGCTGACGCTCAGATGGCTGAGCGCAGATTGCCCGGCAGCGCGTAGCTGTGATGTAGGCGCTGGCATTGTCGACCAGCGGGGTGTAGGTATAGGCGCTGGCGTTCGCGCCGTGCTCCGGATGGCGAAGAAGGTCGTGCCGCCCTCTCAGCAGAGACTAACTCTGGCCGCCCGGCAGCTTGCCGGCCCCAGCATGCTCCAGGGCGCCGGCAGTGGCGCCGGACCAGTCGCCGCTCAGGCCGCTCAGCGTGCCGATGCTGAAACCATCAAGCGCATGCGCGCGCGCCATCATGAAGGCGGCGGCGATCAGCAGGGGAAGCAGCTTGACATGTTTCATGGTGAATTTCCTGGCATGGTAGGCGGTGCAGCGAAAATATCATTTTCACATGACAGCTTAATGACAGTTCGATACTGCTGCGCCTAGTATGGGACGCGGTAGCGATAGCCTTTGTAATTGAACACGGCCGATTTAGGCAACAGTTTTTCCAGCAGCAGTCCAGGCGCGACCTCCTCGCCTTCGTGCCGCAGAACTTTGTCGATCAGCAGCAGGCGGTCGACAGGGTTCTTGGAGTAGATGTAGCCGCCGACAGCGATTTGCGGGATCGCGCGCTGGATCGGTTCAGGCAGCTCACGCAGGGTTTGCGTGACCTCATCCTGGGCCGCGGCGGCAACTGGCGCGGCGGCCGGCGCTGCTGGTACTGCTGGCGCGGCAGCGGGCGGCCGGGCCGGCGCGACGGCGGCGCGCGCCGGCTCTGCAGGCGCCTCGGGCTGTTTCGCGGCGGCCTTGGCTACAGGCGCCGCTTTGGCTGGGGTTGCAACCATCGCGATCACAGGCGCTGCGGCCGGCGCGGCAACGGCCGGCGTCGGCGCCAGGACGGGCGCTGGCTGCTGCACGGCCTGCGGCACCGGCTGCGACTTGTTCCACACCAGCGCCAGCAGCGCGACGATAACCGCGCCCATCGCACCAAGGGCGATCAGCACCGGCCTCTTCACGCCCTTGCCTGCCGGCTGATCGGCAACACTGTGCAAAGTCGGCGCGTGGATGGTTGGCGTGGCGCCCAGCTGGCGTTCTGCCTGCGCTTTCTTCAAAGCTTCCAAAATATAGGACATGTTATTTCCCTGCCAGCAAATGCGGTTCCTGCGCGCCGCCCAGCTGGTTCAGCCGGATGAATGTTTTCGGACCGGCCACGCCGTCCGCCTTCAGATGCTGGGCCGCCTGGAATTCCTTCAAGCGGCGCTGCAGAGCGGCGTCGAGCGGCTGGTTTTCCTGCGGCTTCTTCAAGCCATACAGCTGCGACAAACGCTTGGCCAGCCAGTCCACATCGGGACCGTGATCGCCAGTGCCGACCTCGTCGCGCCAACTGTGCGGCGCACGCCATAGCGTCGTGAACTCGCCATCAAACCGTGCCGCCAGCGCATCGACGACTATGGTCTGCTGCTTGCCGCCGATGCTGAGCGTGGCGTTGTTGCCATTTAACGCGGTCAGCAGCACGTAGGCCGGCACAGCGGGATCATCGTGCAAGGTCAGCATGACGGGCCGGTCCAGCTGGCGCAGTTCGTCTATGCCGCCCTTCGATTGCAGGCAGCGCAGATTCTGCTTGGCAGCGACTTGGCACGGCTCGCCATCGGCCAGCGTGGCGCCCCATAGCGACGCCAGCTCGCGCAACAACGGCGCGCTGCTGCCCGATGCCAGGATGACGCCACCCGGCAATGCCCCAGGCGCCGTTGCAGCCGTCGAGGCCAGCGGCGCGCTCGCCACTGACGCAAGCGGCGCCGGACGCGCTACTGGCGCCGCACTGGCCGCAGCCGGCTTGGCGATCACCTGCGGCGACCCGGCAGGCAGTAAGCGCCACGCCGCCGCGCCGCTGATCGCCGCGCCGGCCAGCACGCCCGCCGCTGCCATCAGCCATCCACGCCGCAGCGCGCTCGCCGCAACGCCCGCCCCTGGCGCGCCGCCCTGCTCGGCAAACACTTCCGCCGCGGCGCGGCGCAAAATCGTGCGCGTCACCTGTGACTGGTTCTCTACATACGCACCCAACAGTGCCCGGTCGCACAGCAAATTGATACGGCGTGGCACGCCCTTGGCTAACTGATACACCTGCCCCATCAACTTGCGCGGGAACGGCGCCAGCGCCGTCGCACCCGCCACCGCAAGGCGATGCTCGATATAACTGGCCGTCTCCTGCGCCGACAAGGAGCCCAGGTGGTAACGCGCAATCACCCGCTGCGCCAACTGCTCCAACTCTGGCCGCGCCAGCATGGTGCGCAACTCCGGCTGGCCGATCAGGATGATCTGCAACAGCTTGCGCTCGCTGGTCTCCAGGTTGGTCAGCAGGCGCAACTGCTCCAGCACGTCGGCCGACAGGTTCTGCGCCTCGTCGATGATCAGCACATTGTTCTTGGCTTGCGCGTGGCTGTCCAGCAGATAGCCATTGATCGCATCCACATAGGTCTTGATGCTGACCGGCCCCGCCCCTTGCGGCGCCAGCTCGATGCCGAACTCGTCGCAGATCGACAGCAGCAACTCCTCCACCGACAGCTTGGGATTGAAGATATATGCCAGCTTGCAGTTATCCGGAATCTGCTCCATGAAGCAGCGGCACACGGTGGTCTTGCCGGCGCCGATCTCGCCGGTCAGCAGTACGAAGCCGCCGCCGCTGCCGATGCCGTACAACAGATGCGCCAGCGCCTCGCGGTGGCGCTCGCTCATGAACAGGTAACGGGGATCGGGCGCAATCGAGAATGGCGACTGCTTCAGCTGAAAAAATTGCGTGTACATGGAGACCTAAGGAGTGCCTCAGCGCGCACTGCGGCGCACCGGCGGCGGCTGCGTGGGCGGCAAGGACTTGAACTTGGCGCAGTATATCTTGGACTTGGTATCGAAATACACGATGCGGCTGGCCGGCCTGGCCTCCCGCACCGGGAACGGCGAGCTGTCGATTTTCGCATAATGCACGCCAACCTGGTCGATGATAGCCTGTTCCAGCTTTTCCGGCGTGGTCTCGGCTACGGCGCCGACAAACACCAGCGCACTGCTATCGTCGCTGACCATCACCTCGGTCAGCGCCACGCCCCACAGGGTGGTAGTCACCTTGAACCAGTAGGCGCCGCCGTCCTGCTTGTACGCCGGCCCCAGCGCGTTGGTGAAATAGTTGTAAAAATATTGATTATCGATCTCGTCACGGCACAGCAGGCCGTTGCCGACGATGGTGCCGAAGGTGGTCGGCGGCGCTTGCGCCGCAGCGCTGCCCAGCGCCAGCAGCAGGCAGGCCGCGCTCTGGGCGCGGCGCATCAGCAGGGTTCGTTTCACTATATCTTGGACAACCAGGCCCGGTTGGCGCTGATGCGCGCCTTGGCCGTGGCCGGCAACGCATCATAACAACCAGGGTATTGCTTCAGGGCGCTTTCGCGAATTTCCTTGTGCAAACCGTTAATCAGGAAAATGTACAGAACCGAACCTTCGTCAGTCTTCTTTGTCCCCATGTATTTGATCATGTCCACTCCCTTCACCGGGCCACACTTGTCGTGCCGGCGTAACATTGCTTCCATTATGACATTACACCATCAAAAACACATAACAGTTACGCCGATAGTGTGGACAGGGTTTCCTCCATTTAACTTCCCATTGCTTTTATCGGCCGCCGCAGGGCAAAAGTTGAGCCGCAAGCCGCACCACGCCACGCCATAGTTTCGGGAGCCAGAACCGCGCGGATTTATTGGCAAATTCAAATATCAATTCGCTATCCAATATGATTTAATCGTTGAACTGTCAGCGCAACGGCAGCTTCTGGTATCGCAAAGCATCCCGGAGATACTGATGAAAAACACAATAATTTCGGTCGCTCTTTTATTCACCCTGTTTTGCAGCAATGCCGCGCTTGCCGCGACCCATGTAGTCACCATTAACAACGACAGTAGCGCACTCTATGCTGGTCACACCGTGACCGACGATGAGATGCTGCCTGCCGCGCAAGCGAGCAAGCCGGTAGCGGTCTCCGCCGACGAAGCTGGCTATTCCCATCTGCCGGAACCGCACATAGCCTCCATGCTGCTCATAGGCATGGTGCTGATTGTGCTGACTGTCCAAGAAGAAAAAGACGAGAAGTTCAGCAATTGAACATGTGAGCTCCTGCCCCTCAGGTATGCCGCATGCAGGCCCTTGTGCAACCGCAAGGGCTTTTTCTTTTTGAGCCCCACTACCGTTCAGCGCCGTGTTTTTGCAGTTGATGCCGCACTTCTGCGCGTCTGTCCCTTTGCGCCCTCGTGGCGCAGGATTTTGTCATATCGTTCATAGCGTCAACCTGCCACTACCCAAAAAGAGACACCATGAAACGGATGATCCCCTACGCCGCGCTGGCCAGCTCCCTGGCCGTCAGCGCCCTGGTCCTGCCCAGCAGCCATGCCGAAACCAAAGCCGAGGACAGCGTCGGCAGCGAAACCCGCAGCGTGGCGCCGTTCAGCGCCATCACCCTGAACGGCCCCTTCCACGTGATCATCACCGGCCAGGGTGGACCGTCGCTGGAACTGAACGGCCCGCGCAAGCAGTTCGCCGAGATTGAGACCAGCGTCAGCGGCGACACTCTGACCGTGCAGCAGCCCAAGAAAAAAGGCTGGACCTTCAACTTCAGCTTCGGCCGCTCGCGTGCGCCGATGACGGTGCGCATCAGCGCCGCCAACCTGAAGAGCCTGAAGATGGCCGGTAGCGGCGATGTCGACTTGCAGCAATACCAGGGTCAGCAACTGAGCGTGATCTCCAGCGGCCCCGGCGACCTGCATGCCAGCGGCAGCGTGCATGAGCTGACGGTGCAAGTGTCCGGCAGCGGCGACCTGGATCTGCGCCAACTCAAAACAGCCAGCCTGAATGTGCAGATGAGTGGCCCGGGCGACGTCAACGCCAGTGGCGTCAGCCAGGACTTGAACGCCGACGTCAGCGGCTCCGGCGACCTGAGTGTTGCCGAGGTGCACGCGGCCAAGGTCAACGCCATGATGCGCGGCCCGGGCACGGTCAAGCTGGAGGGCAGCAGCCAGGAAATCCGCGCCGAAGTCGACGGTTCGGGCGACCTGGAAGCCTGCGCTCTGCAAGTCGAAGCGGCCACCGCCGTCCTGCGCGGCCCCGGCGAAGCCTGCCTGAGCGGCAATATCAAGAAATTCGATGCCGAAGTGCACGGCTCGGGCGACCTGACCGCGCGCGGCCTGCAAGCGCAAAATGTGCGCGCCATCCTCAGCGGCCCGGGCGGCATGACGCTGGCGGGCAGCGGCGGCACCTTGAGCGCCGAGATCAGCGGCTCGGGCGACCTGAACGCCAAGGGCTTGCAAGTGGGGCGCGCGCTGACCCGCAGCCGCGGCCCCGGCAACATCTACCTGAACAAGGTCAGCGATGCGCTGGAAGCGGAAGTTAGCGGCTCCGGCGACCTGAGCGCCACCACCGAATGCAAAAGCGTCAAGCTGACCATGAACGGCCCCGGCGAAGTCAAACTGGACGGCAAGGTCGACAAGCTGAACGCCCAGCTGAGCGGCTCCGGCAACCTGAACGCCCGTTCGCTGTGGGCCAACCAGGCCGACGTGACGGTACGCGGCCCCGGCAACGCGGTGCTCAACGTCAAGGCCAAAGCCGACCAGTCGCGCCTGGTGACCTACGAGCGCAGCGGCACGCGCGAACGGGACAATTGACGCGCGCCGCCACCCCAGCCAAGTTTCTCCCCTCAGCGCCCGGCAAAGTCCGGGCGTTTTTTTATCGTTGGGCGCAATTGGTCTACCAAAACCAGACCAAAGTGGCCTGCATTTGCAACAGCCGCAGGCACGCAGCAAGCGGATACAATTACACTTAAAATCAATTACTTATCAACACATTCAGTTCAAACAACGCAAGTCCACTTCAATATTTAACAATACCAGTTAAATACCTGTTGACAAGCTGGTTTGCCAACCATATAGTGCCCCTCAACTTCCCGGTTTTCGCGCCATTCTTCAAGTAGTTTCAGACGGCGGGACCGGTGCGGCAAAACAGGACAAACATGATCGAATTTTTCATTGGCGTTGATGGCGGCGGCAGCGGCACCCGGGTGCGCCTGGCGCGCGCCGACGGCCAGGAAATCGCCACAGGCTGCGCCGGTCCGTCTGGGCTGATGCACGGCATCGCCAATGCCTGGGCCGCGGTGGAAACGGCGGCCGCGCAAGCCTTCCGCAACGCCGGCCTGGACCTGCCCGCCAAAACCGGCATCGCCATCGGCCTCGGTCTGGCCGGCGTGCATAACCAGCAATGGGCTGCTGCCTTCGTGGCCGCCAACCCTGGCTACGCCCAGGTGGCGCTGGAATCCGATGGCCACACCACGGTCTTAGGCGCCCACGCCGGCCAGCCCGGCGCCATCGTCGCGCTGGGCACCGGCAGCGTCGGCGAAGTGCGGCGCGCCGACGGCGTACACATCGAGGTAGGCGGCTGGGGCTTCCCGGCCGGCGACGAAGCCAGCGGCGCCTGGATGGGACTGCGCGCCGTCAACCATATCCAGCAAGTGCTCGACGGCCGCGTGCCCGGCAACGCCTTTGCCGACGCCGTGATCGCCGCCTGCGGTGGCGCGCGCAATGCGATCCAGGTCTGGCTCGCCAACGCCAGCCAGACCAGCTACGCGCAACTGGCACGCATCATACTCCAGCATGGCGAGAGCAATCTTGTGGCGCGCGCTATCTTGCTGGAAGCGGGACGCCAGGCCGAATTGATGGCCAACGCGCTCGATGCCGATGGCACGCTGCCGATCGCCCTGTGCGGTGGCCTGGCCGCGCCGATGGGCGCCTGGCTGCCCGCAACCCTGTTGAAGCGGGTCGTCCCGCCGCAAGGCGATTCCGCTGCCGGCGCCTTGCGGCTGATCCAACAACGTTTGAAGGAGTAGCCCGTGCTATCCCAGTTGAGCGATTTCAGGCCGGACGCCGGCAGCGACACCCCGCTGTACATGCAGCTTGCCAACAAACTGTCGGACGGTATCGCCAGCGGCGACTGGCGCGCCAATGAGGCGCTGCCGTCCGAGCGCGTGCTGTCGGAGATGCTGACGATTTCGCGCGTCACCGCCCGCAAGGCGATCGACATGCTGTGCGAACGCGGCATGCTGAGCCGCAAGCGCGGCTCCGGCACCTACATCACGCCCAAACTGGAACAGCCCCTGTCACGCCTGACCAGCTTTTCCGAAGAACTGCGGCAGCGCGGCTTTACTGCCGGCTCGCGCTGGCTGCAGCGCGACATCGGCATGGCCGCGCCGCTGGAATTGCTGTCGCTGGGCCTGTCGCCCAACATGCCGGTGGCGCGCTTAAAACGCCTGCGCACCGCCGACGAGGTGGTGATGGCGATCGAAACCACCACCATTCCGGCGCTGTACATGCCGAACCCGCACAGCGTGACCGATTCGCTGTACGGCTATCTGGAAGCCAACGGCACCATCCCGATGCGCGCGCTGCAGCATATCCGCGCCGTCAATGCCAACGAAGAGCAGGCACGCTTGGCCAACATTCCTGCGGGTGCTGCCATGCTGCACATCACCCGCGTCAGTTATCTCGACAACGGCGCAGCGGTGGAACTGACCCACTCGTATTGCCGTAGTGATTATTATGAATTCGTAGCGGAGTCGCGCAGATGAGCGGTGCAATCAAAGGCAATATCCTGACATCGGCGGGCTGGGTCCGCGGTGAAATCCATTTCGACGAGCGCATCGCTGCCATCAGCGGCAGCAGCGTGAATCCGGCGCTGAACGAGGACGTCTACATCATCCCCGGCTTCATCGACCTGCACGTGCATGGCGGCGCCGGCAAGGACGTGATGGAAGGCGGCGACGCCGTGCATACCATCGCGGCAATCCACGCGCAGCACGGCACCACCAGCATGCTGGCCACCACCATGACCGCCCCGCAGGAAGACATCGACCTGGCGCTGAAAGGCATCGGCGAAGCGGTAGCACGGCGCGGCAAGGGCGAGGCGCGTGTGCTGGGCGCGCACCTGGAAGGACCGTATATCAACTCCGGCAAGCTCGGCGCGCAACCCAACTTCGCGCGCGCCGCCACGCTGGCCGATGTGCAGACGCTGGAACAACTGGCGCCGCTCAAGCTGATCACGGTGGCGCCGGAAATCGCCGGCCATCTGGACTTGGTCAGGGAACTGTCGCAGGCCGGCATGCGGGTGCAGATCGGCCATACGCTGGGTTCCTATGAAGACGGCGTGGCCGCGCTGGAGCACGGCGCACACGGCTTCACCCATTTGTTCAACGCGATGACCGGCCTGCATCACCGCGAACCGGGCATGGTCGGCGCCGCGCTGGCGCATGCGCAGTATGCGGAGCTCATTCCCGACCTGCTGCACGTGCATCCCGGCGCCATCAAGGTGGCGCTGCGCGCGATTCCCCATCTGTACTGCGTCACCGATTCGACCGCCGCCACCGGCATGCCGGACGGCGAGTACATGCTGGGCCGGCACACGGTGCAAAAGTGCATGGGCGGCGTGCGCCTGCCCGACGGCACGCTGGCCGGCAGCACGCTCACCATGGATCAGGCATTGCGCAACCTGGTCGGACTCGGCCTCGATCTGGCGCAAGCCTCGGCGCGTGTCTCAACCTATGCGGCCGATTATCTCGGCCTGCAAGAGCGGGGCCGTTTGGCTCCCGGCGCCTACGCCGACATGGTGGTGCTCGACCGCGACCTGAATCTGCAAGCCGTCTATATCGAAGGAGAATTGTTGTGACCTCAATGATGTTGAAAGAAGCCCTGTCCGCCGCCGAATGCGTGTCCCTGCAACTGGCCAGCGACGGCGACCGTTATGCGGAACTGGGCCGCAAATTGAGGAGCACTTCCTTCTCCACCGCACTGACCATCGCGCGCGGCAGCTCGGACCACGCCTGCTCGTATGCGGCTTACCTGATCATGGCGCGGCTGGGCCGCGTGGTGGCGTCGCTGCCGATGTCGCTGGTCACGCTGAACAAGTCGCCGCTGATTACCCGCGATACGCTGGCGATCTCGATCTCGCAGTCGGGCCAGAGCCCGGACGTGGTCGAGCCGATACGCTACTTCCGCGACGGCGGCGCCACCACGGTGGCGCTGGTCAACGATATCGATTCGCCACTGGCGCACGCCGCTGAGTGGGCCATGCCGCTGCGCGCAGGTAAAGAGCAGAGCGTGGCCGCGACCAAGAGCTTCATCACCAGCCTGGTGGCCGGCGCGCGCATGGTCGCGCAATGGCAGAACGATCCTGAACTGTTGAGTGGCCTGGCGGCCCTGCCAGAATCGCTGCTGGCCGCAACCAGGGAAGACTGGTCGCCAGCCATTGAAGTGCTGGCGCCTGCCAAGAACATCATGGTCGTTGGCCGCGGCATCAGCTTCCCAGTCGCGCTGGAAGCGGGCTTGAAATTCAAGGAAACCTCGGCATTGCAGGCGGAAGCGTTCAGCGGTGCGGAAATTAAGCACGGCCCGATGGCGCTGATCGAAGACGGTTATCCGCTGATGATCTTCGCCACCCGTGGCCCGACCCAGGCCAGCCTGCTGCAACTGGCGCACGAGATGCGTGGCCGTGGTGCGCGCGTGCTTCTGGCAGCGCCTTCGGACGTGGCCGAGCGCGACCTGACCTTGCCGGTTGCTGCGACGCCGGATCTGGATCCTATCGTGGCGATCCAGGCCTTCTACGTGATGGCGGCCAAGCTGTCGGCCGCGCGCGGCATGGACCCGGACGCCCCGCGCCATCTGAGCAAAGTCACCAAGACCAACTAAGCCCGAGCCCATGGCGCCCCCAAGACCGTCATTGCCGCGCCGGCGGCAATCCAATCTGAAGCAGCGTGCCCGCTTAAATTGGATTGCCGCCGGCGCGGGAAGTCATTTTCCCCAGTGGGCAACAATGACGCGGCGGTGCTTGCTATTGGCGGCCATCGCCCTAGCCGCCGCCGGCGCTGCCGCAACCGAGAAGATCGAATTCTGGACCTTTAGCATGAAGCCAAAATTCACGCCCTACTTCGAAACGCTGGTGCGCAACTACGAGGCGGGCAATCCCGGCGTCAAGGTCGAGTGGGTGGATTTTCCGTGGGACGTCATCCAGACCAAGCTGGTGACGCGCATCGTGGCCGGCACGCCGCCGGCACTGGTCAACCTGAACGTTCCCTGGGCCGACGAATTTGCGCGCGATGGCTTGCTCACACCGGTCGATGCTCTGCTCGGCGATGCCCGGTCACGCTATCTGGCCAGCACGCTGGAAGACCTGAACTTCGGCGGCAAGACCTACGGCTTCCCGATGTACAGCAATGTCGCTGTCATCGCCTACAACACGCAGATTTTCAAAGCGGCCGGGATTACCCATGCACCGCGCGATCTGGACCAGCAGTTGCTGTTCGCACGCCAGATCGCAGCGCGCACCGGCAAGGCGGGCCTGTGTCCGGCCCTGTCGAAGATCGACGGGCTGATGATGCAGCAAGGGCTGCCTGTGATCAGCAATGGCAAGGCGGTATTCAACTCGCCGCAGCATGTGGCGCTGATCAAAAAGCTGGCCGAGACCTACCAGGCCGGTGGCCTGCTGAAGGATGCGCTGTTCGCCGAAGATAACTTCCCTGCCGCGATCGATGCCTACAAAGGCGGCCGCCTCGGCATGCTGCTGGCGCCACCGACAGCCTTAAAGCGCATCCAGAGCGACGCAAAAGATATCTACGCCATCACCGATGTCGCCCCTGCGCCGCTGGGGCCGACCGGCATTGCCGATGGCGGCTGGCTGATTCATTTCGCAGTGCCGAAGAATGTCGATGCCAAGCTGCTGCCGGCAGTGGGCAAGTTCGCGCGCTACCTGACCAATGACGCGAACCAGCTGGAGTTTGCCAAGCAGGCCAGCGTCTATCCGGCGATGCGCAAGGCGGCCAATGATCCATTCTTCATGGCGCTGCCGCCCGGTGCGGGCGCGGCCGAGAAAGCCGTGTCGGCGGGCGCCGTATCGATGCCGCATTCGCATACCATGTACGTCGCCGGCGTGAGCGATTACGACGAGCTGCGCCGCTATCTGGTGAAAGCCGTCGAGGCGGGCGTCACCGGCAAGCAGGACGTGCAACAGGCGCTGGATCAGGCAGTGGCGATCTGGAATAAAAAACTCAACGCTCAGCGGAGCCGCTGAGCATGGATCACGTTCCGGCAAGCAACGTCGTTGCGCAAGGCCAGACCACCGCGCCCGCGCCCTTCCAGGCCGGGCAGCCCGGCACGCTCGGCAAGGGTCGCGCCGTGCGCCAGGGCGCGCATGCCGCTGCCGCGAGCAAGCGGCCAGGTAGCCAGCTCACTGCCTGGCTCTTCCTCGCCCCGGCCCTGATCCTGCTGGCCGTGTTCTCCTTCTGGCCCGTTGCCTTCGGCTCCTTCCTGGCCTTCACCGACTACAGCCTGATACGCGACACGCACTGGGTCGGCCTGGACAACTTCCGCTACATCTTCGACAACGAGATGTTCGTCACCGGCCTGAAAAACTCGCTGCTATTCCTGCTGATGGTCCCCTTCGTGCAAATCGGCGCGTTGAGCCTCGCAGTCCTGGTCAACAACAAGCTGCCCGGCATTCGCTACTTCCGCGCCGCGTTCTACCTGCCGGTGGTGACCACCGTCTCCGTGGTCGGCATCATGTGGGGCTTTATGTTCCACGAACAGGGCGCGCTAAACTACCTGCTGATGACGCTCCACCTGGTCGGCGCCCCCGTCGGCTGGCTCTCCAATGACACCCTCGCCCTGTTCGCCATCATGTTCGTCACGCTGTGGCGCGGACTTGGCTGGTACATGGTGATGTACCTCGCCGCTCTGCAAGCGGTCCCCGCCGACATGCAGGAAGCGGCCATTCTGGACGGCGCCAATCGCTGGCAACGCTTCTGGAAAATCACCGTGCCCATGCTGCGCCCCACCATCATGGTCTGCTCCATCCTGTCCGTGCTGGCCGCGTTGAAAGCCTATCAGGAAGTCGACGTACTCACCCAGGGCGGCCCGATGAACTCCACCTTTACCGGCCTGTATTACGCCTACGATCAAGGTCTGAAGCACCTGAAGCTACCGCGCGCGCTGGCCGCCAGTTTCGTGATGTCGATCTTCTGCATCGGCATCGCCCTGCTCTGCCTGCGCTACATCCGGCCGCGTCACCGATGATGAGACCAATGAAAACGCTCACCCACTATCTCATCCTGTGCGCGCTGGCCGTGCTCTGCGTGTTCCCGTTCTGGTGGACGCTGGTGACAGCCATCTCCACCGAAGGGAACATCTTCGCCTTCCCGCCGACCTTCTGGCCCAAGGCGCCGTCGCTGGAGAACTTCATCGAAGTATTCCACACGATCCCCATGTGGTCCTTCTTGCGCAACTCGGTCTTCATCGCCGCCTGCACCGTCTTCTGGAAACTGGCACTGTGCTCGGCCGCCGCCTACCCGCTGGCGCGCATGCAATTCAAGGGCCGCAAGCTGGTATTCGGCCTGATCCTCGCCACGCTGGTGCTGCCGTCCGAAGTCAACTTCCTGGTCAACTTCATCACGGTCACGAAACTGAGCCTGGTCGACACCTACACCGGCGTGATCCTGCCCAACGTGGTGACGGCGGTGGCGATCCTGCTGCTCAAGCAAGCGTTCGAAGAAGTGCCACAAGACCTGATCGACGCCGCCCGCGTCGACGGCGCCTCCGAGTGGACCATCTTTAGCCAGATCATGCTGCCGCTGATCGCCCCCTGGCTGGCCACGGTCGGCATCCTGACGGCAGTGGAAGCCTGGAACGAATACATCTGGCCATCGATCGTGATGAGCAAACCCGATGAATTCCCGCTGTCGGTCGGCGTGCTGTATTTGCGCGGCACCTTCGGCAGCAGCACCCGCGTGATCGCGGCCGGGACCGTGCTGACCATCCTGCCCACGCTGGCAGCGTTCTTATTTACTCAACGATTCTTCATGCGTGGCATGGACGGAGCTGTTAAATGAATCAACTCGTGACCCCAACCCAAAACGACCTCAGAAAAATCGCCGGCAAGCTGATTATGATACGCTTCCCCGGCACGGTGCTCGACGACGCCACCGCCGCCTTCCTGAAGGCGAACAGCATCCGCGCCGTATGCCTGTTCCGCGGGAACATGACCGATTCCGAACAGCTGGCCAAGCTGACCGCCGAGCTGCGCGCCGTGATGGGCCCTGAATCGCTGATCGCCATCGACCAGGAAGGCGGCGCCGTGGTCCGTTCGACCTGGGTGCCGGCACCGCCGGCAGCCATGGGCCTGGGCGCCGCCAACGACACCGACCTGTCCTACCGCACCGGCGCCGCCGTGGCGCGCGCGGTCAAGGCGCTGGGCTTCAACTGGAACTTCGCCCCCGTGCTGGACCTGAACAACAACCCGCACAACCCGGTGATCGCCGAGCGTTCCTTCGGCGCCGAGCCCAAACGCGCCGCCGAACTGGCGATGGCTTGGATGGCCGGCAGCCATGCGGAAGGCGTGGCTTGCTGCGTCAAGCACTTCCCCGGCCATGGCGACACCAGCGTCGATTCGCACCGCGACCTGCCGACCGTGAACAAGCCGCTGGAGGAACTGGAGCGCCTGGAACTGGCGCCGTTCCGCATCGCTGCCGGCCACGCGCCGGCCATGATGACCGCGCATATCGTCTACCCGACGCTGGATGCTGAAAATCCAGCCACCATGTCGCGCCGCATCCTGAACGACCTGCTGCGCGACCAATGGCAATACCGTGGCATCATCATCACCGACGGCATGGACATGCACGCCATTGCCGGGCGCTACGGCGTGGGCAACGCGGCCGTGCGCGCGCTCACTGCCGGTGCCGACATGGTGATGGCACTCGGCACCACCGAAACGCAGGAAGAAACGCTGAACGCCATCGTAGCCGCGCTGGCGTCGGGCGAGCTGGCCATGGATGAAGTGCATCCCCGCCTGGCGCGCCTGTCCGCGCTGGCGCAGGCCTATCCATGCAAACCGCGCTCGTACAAGGAAGATGCGGCCGACCGCGAGATCATGGCCGAAGGCTGGCGCCGCAGCCTGACCGCGCGCGGCACGCCACATCGTCCAGCCAAGGGCGCGCAGCTGCGATTGGTGGTGCGGCAGGACGTGGTCAGCGATGGCGTCTCCGAAGCCGGCGTGCCGGCCGAAGTGGTGGCCGCCTCGCTGCGCCGCCTGTACGACGTCGAACTGGTGACCTTTGCCGATGCTGAAACCTTCGACTGGTCCGCGCTGCCGCGCGACGGCCGCTTCACGATCCTGGCCTCGACCTCCCGCCTGCGCTATGGCCCGCACGCACGCGGCAACTGGAAACCCGACCTGCACCTGGCGCTGTGGAATCCGTATCAGGCGCTGGACATCGCCGCCCCGGCGCTAATGACCTACGGCTTCGCCAGGCCGGCGCTGGACGCCATCAACGGCTGGCTGTCCGGCGAACTGCAAGCCAACGGCCAGGTGCCGGTACCAGGTTTCGAATAAAAATAAGACAACGCCGGCGCGGCGAGAGCTTGCGCCGGCACATGGAGAGACACCGCAATGGAACAGCAGAACAAGACCAACCACAGCCCGCTGGCCTGGATACCGACACTCTACTTCGCCCAGGGCCTGCCCTACTTCGTGATTGCGCTGATCGCCAGCCTGATGTTCAAGAGCATGGGCGTACCCAACGACGACATCGGCCACTGGACCGCCGCCATCGGCACCGCCTGGATCTTCAAGCCATTGTGGAGTCCCTTCCTGGAACTGGCCAGCAGCAAGAAGCTGATCGTGGTGACCTTCCAGCTGATCGGTGGCGCCTGCATGGCGCTGGTGGCGATGGCTTTGCAGCTGCCGTTCTGGATGTCGGCCTGCGTGGCCGTGCTTGCGCTGGTGGCGATCGCCTCGGCCACCCACGATATCGCCTGCGACGGTTTGTACATCGCCAGCCTGGATGAAAAACAGCAGGCCAGCTACGCTGGCTGGACCGGCACCTTCTTCAACGCCGGCCGCTTCATCTGCCTGGGCGGCATGGTGATCCTGGCCGGCTACCTGGAAAAGACCCAGGGCATCAAACCTGCATGGACCATCATCTTCCTGCTGCTGGCCGCCGTCATGGTCGCACTGGGCCTGTACCACAGCTGGGCGCTGCCGCTGGCGAAGAATCAGGTCTCGGCCGACCATACCGTGGCCGGCATCGCCCGCACGCTGAAAGACGTGGTCATCGAATACGTCCGCAAACCGGGCATCTGGGTGTCCATCATCTTCATCATCCTGTTCCGCGCCGGCGAGGCGCAGGTGCAGACCATCGGTCCGCTGTTCCTGCGCGACGCGCACGCGGCAGGCGGCCTGGGACTGAGCACCGCCGAAGTCGGTGCCGTGTATGGCACCACCGGCACCATCGCCTTCATCATCGGCAGCATCGCGGGCGGCTACTTCACTTCCTGGCTGAGCCTCAAGCGCGCCATCCTGTGGCTGATCCTGGCGCTCAACCTGCCCAACCTGGTGTTCTACTACCTGTCGACCTACCTGCCGTCCGACTTGACCGTGATCGGCGCTGCGCTCAGCCTGGAGATGTTCGGCTACGGCTTCGGCTTCGTCGGCCTGATTTTGTACATGATGCAGGTGGTCGCGCCGGGCAAATACCAGACCGCACACTACGCTTTCTCGACCGGCATCATGCAGCTGGGCTTTGTGCTGTTCAAGTGGATCAGCGGCGACATCCAGCTGGCACTGGGCTACCAGCACTTCTTCGTGTGGGTGCTGTGTAGCGCCGCGCCGGTGGCCATCCTGTCGCAGCTCATCCCGATGACGGCGCGTCCACAGCAGCATGAACAACAGGCCGCGGCGCAGCAGAGCGCCAGCGTGGGCTGATCCATGGCCAGTGTCAGCCTCGCCAACATCGTCAAGCGCTATGACGACAAAACGCCGGTGATCCACGGCGTCGACCTCGATATCGCCGACGGCGAATTCATGGTCTTCGTCGGCCCCTCCGGCTGCGGCAAGTCGACGCTGCTGCGCATGATCGCCGGACTGGAAAACATCAGCGATGGCACGCTGCACATCGGCGGCACGCTGTCCAATGACGTCGCGCCGGCCGCGCGCAAGCTGGCGATGGTGTTCCAGTCCTATGCCTTGTACCCGCATATGAGCGTGTATGAGAACATGGCTTTCGCGCTGAAGCTGGCCGGCCACAAGGCCGACGAGGTGCGCGGTGCGGTCGAACGCGCGGCCGACATCCTGCAAATCGCCCCGCTCCTCAAGCGCAAGCCGAAAGAGCTGTCCGGCGGCCAGCGCCAGCGCGTGGCGATCGGCCGCGCCATCGTGCGCAAGCCGGAAGTGTTCCTGTTCGACGAGCCGCTGTCCAACCTCGACGCCAGCCTGCGGGTGCAGATGCGCGTGGAGATCAGCCGCCTGCACAAGGAACTGCGCACCACCATGATCTACGTGACGCACGATCAGGTGGAGGCGATGACGCTGGGCCAGCGCATCGTAGTGTTCAACGGCGGGCGCA
>FSZM01000060.1_pt1 | contig 34661 bp, 32 predicted proteins | sample 1638831 | NCBI WGS metagenome assembly FSZM01 (sample SAMEA3914813, study PRJEB12502) | metagenome | biome: forest; material: soil | place: Canada | collected 2011-07-07 | depth 0.3 m
GCAAAATGCCGCCTGGTTCAGTGGAAGTGGTATGGGTTTTACCGGTAGACAATACTTTTTGAATCTTGCTCATGAATAACTCCATATAAATGAAAAATCTGCTTTTAACATCGTAAGCGCTTATATCGCATGCGATGAAAATCATCGTAGGCAATGAACCAAAGCATGTCAAGCGGTATTTTGTGGTGGTCTGTGGCGTCATCTGCCGCTATTATTGCTGACCGGTTGCGCCGCTTACGGCGTGAGGGCATGATGAAAAAATAAGGCGTCACTCCGTTGCTGGTGACGCCCTGATTTTTTTGCGGTCTGGGTGACGATCGACGTGTCTGGATTCAGTTTCGCAAGCCAGAAATACCGGTGGATGCGCGATGGACGGTTGTCAGCGGTAGGAACAGCGTCAGCGGTGTATCCGGTAACGCAATAAAGCCATGATGTCGATAGAATGACGCCGCCGATTCATCCTTCGCGTCCACCACGAAGGCATAGGCAGCGATTTCCGAGTTGCCGGCGCGATCCAGTGCATCGGCCAACATCGCCCCTCCGAGACCTTGGCCTTGGAAATTTTGATCAATCGCCAACCGCCCCATGCGCACCGCTGGCACGGAGGGATAGCGCGGTAACTTCTTGCCGATGGCGGCTGGAAGGTCCGATAACAGCAGGCTGGTTGATGCTAATGTGTAGTAAGCCACGACGCGCTGCTCATGAGTCAGCGCGACGAAACATGCTGTTACCCTGCGACGGACATCCTGTGTGACTTGGTGCTGGAAATAGTCATCCAGCGGCACCGTGCCACTATGAAATAGCGTGCGGTCATGGGCGGCTTCGAGTAGCGCGACACGAAATGGTGCGCTCCTCACCCGGCACCGAGCAGCTTTCGGCGCCGCCCGAATGCACGTTCCAAGGCCGGGGCAGGTTCTGGTGGGGCTAGGAGCACCCGAGCAAAACACTCTTGGTCAGCCAACGTCAGTCGCATGACTTCAGCTTGCTCGATGGCACGCTGCGCAGCCTCCTGCACGGCAGATACCACGAAGTCAGTCATCGTTCGCCCCTGAATTTCAGCGGCGCGCTTGAGTAAAGTGTGTAGGTCGGTGCTGATTCTTGCCTCAAGTCGGGCGGTGGAAATAGTCGATGGCATAAAGTGATCCTCCTTCATGGAAGTGTACGGCATATTGCCGTATATCGCCACGACTGTCCGCGCTCAGGGGGGGCAAAATCGAAGAATTTTGGGTGCACGATCGGTTGTCGTTATTTTCCGTCGGAAAATTCGTTGAATGGAGGCTGGTATAGGTTATGCGGATTCGTTTTAGCCCGCCTAAGGCTCGACAGCCTTTCCTTTTCAGTTTGATCAATCATGTAGCGAGACGGTATCTCAGCAGCGCGGGAATACGGCACATCGCGCTCCTTCGGCAATTTCACTGAACTCTTGATATACACCTCGAATCTCAGGAATTTTTGCGCATTGCAGACCTCAGCCCTCCCACCCCAGCCGCAGGTTTGTTCATCACGATTCTCGTCGATCCGGAAGGGAACTGATATGGCACTCACGAGAGATTTCAAACACACCATTGTCGAGCGTGTCGACCGAGACCCCGCGTTTGCCAAAGCGCTACTGAATGAGGCCGCCACGTCGTTCCTCAATGGCGAGCCCGACGTCGCCCGCCTCATCCTGCGCGACTTGGTCAACGCCACAGTAGGTTTCGAGCAGCTTGCAGAGTTGACCGATAAACCAAACAAGAGCCTTCATCGCATGCTCTCGCCCAAGGGCAATCCTAGCATGGACAGCCTGGCGGCCATATTTGGCGCGCTCCGTATGCGCCTCAAGGTAGGCATAGAGGCGCATACGATCGAGGCAAGCCCTAGCACCGTTGTGGCGATATGACTCAAGGAAGCAAGCCAGGATCTGGAATGTTCAGAATTGTTTTGCTTGCAGCATAGGCGCCTGGGCGGTTCTGGAGGATCCCTTGCCTGGCTTGTTCTGCGGACGGTATCCATTTTTTGCTTTCTGCATACTCCAAAAATGCTTGGGTGCTTAGCAGGGTGCAAGGTTTCGTTAGCATGGCCCCGTGATTGAGAAACCAATGATCCTCGAACAAAATTACTGGATTGGAGCCAGGGTCGCTCATCTGCAAGTCGATGAGCAGGCTTTGTATTGAAAGCTCTCCAAGGTTTTGGGGCGGTTGATAGGCGGGATCCCTCGCTCTCAACACGACCAAGTTGGCTCCCACCTGAGTCGGGAATGTTTGTATATTTGGCGCGTTCTGGTGGTAATAGGCGAGTAGCAACTGCGCCTCGGCCGAAGCGTCAGCGCGGTTTCCACGGTTGATCGTCTCATCGCGCACGACGTCTGTGATGCCGACATTGAAATTGGCGAGAAGCGCAAGCAGCTTACCGGCGGCCAAAGAGAACAACGGTCCGGCATCTGGAATCAACAGCCGGCTCATGCCGTCGCAGGGCGGCTGCCTTCTCCGCGCTTTGTGACGGTCTTCGCCGGCTCAACCAAGCAGTCGTCCAATGCGCTGCGGGCCTCTTTCAATTGCTTCTTCACAAAGTCATCCGACAAACGAGGCAGCGGCAATTTCCTTTCCGCCAACAGGTGGAACACATAGCCAGCATCAGGCAACTCAAGCCGTCGGGACGCCTCCATGATGGAAAGACTGCCCACGCTGACTGCTAGGAGAATGCTTGTCGATTGATCGAGAGCTGGCAGTCGGCTCAATTCCTCTTGGCCGAGAGAAGAGAACAAGGCGGATACGAGCTTATTAAGTGAGGTCCCATGCCTGGCGACGTAAGCCTTGGCCTTGGCCAAATCCACTTCATCGACTTCAAAACCGATTTTTGCTTTGCCCATGAGAAACTCCTCATCATTTGATATGCCCAATAATCATGGGGGTTTTTTCGCTAAAAGTCAAACCTCGCCCAGATCGATCATGCCCACGTTGCGGCCGACCCGCAGCAGGTCGCGATAGGCCGCCTGCCGGGTGGCAATCCACAGGGGCTGGCCCTTGGCGATGAGGGGGCGCATCGCTACATTACAGAGCATGTTCGATGGCCCATCAAGGAGTTTGGCATAGGGAGGGGAGCGACAATCAGTGAGCCACTCGCGGTAGTGCCGGCGATCCCGGTCCTGGTAAAAGCTGCCCGGTCGGATGATGGGTACGGGGACTCCTGGCAATGCGGGCGCGGCGTGGCGATGGCAGTCGAGAGCTCAGGAGCCTGGCACTAGAGCGCTTGAGCCCATGCTGGCGTATCGCCAGCGTAGCGCGCGATGCCGGCGCCGCGGCGGCCGGGCAAGGTGCTTGGTCGCCGCTTAGTTTTTGCCGTAGCAGTGCGGGCAGGATTTCTCGTAGACATATTCCGGCGCCAGCTGCTGGCGCGGCGTGACCACCGAGCGGCAGACGAAGCATTGCACCGTCTCGGTCGGTTCCAGCTTGGGGTTGAGCGCGGTGCGGTAGTCGAACACGAAGCAGTCACCGGTGTAGTGCTCGCCGCCCACTTCTTCGAAGTACTTCAGGATGCCGCCTTCGAGCTGGTAGACGTTGTCGTAGCCGATGTTTTGCATGTGGATCGCGGCCTTTTCGCAGCGGATGCCGCCGGTGCAGAAGGTGACCACGGTCTTGCCTTCGAAGTCGGCCTTGTGTTCGGCGATCACTTGCGGGAATTCGGTAAACTTGCTGATGCGGTAGTCGACCGTGTTGTTGAAGGTGCCCACGTCCACTTCGAAATCGTTGCGGGTGTCGACCATCACCACCGGCTTGCCGTTGTCGTCGACGCCCTGGTCCAGCCAGCGCTTGAGCGTGTGCGCTGCGACAAACGGCGCGCGGCCTTCTTCCGGCTTGATCAGCGGCATGCGCATGGTGATGATTTCTTTCTTGATCTTCACCAGCATGCGCTTGTGCGACTGCTCGCTCGAATAGCTTTCCTTCACTTCCAGGTCGGCGAAGCGGGCGTCGCTGCGCACCCAGGCCAGGAACTGGTCGATCTTGGCGCGCGGGCCGGACAGGAACATATTGATGCCTTCCGGTGTCAGCAAGATGGTGCCTTTCAGGCCCAGCTCGGCGCAGATGGCCTGGTATTGCGGGCGCATCTCTTCGGTGTTGTCGAAGGTGATGAACTTGTAGGCGGCGATGTTGACGTGAGCGGCAGCGGCAGCAATGGCGGCAGCATGCGCTTCAGCTTGTAAAGCAGTATTAGCGTGCATGATGGTGAGAAGAGAAAATCAGGAAAGCCGACATTATACGCGCACCTGCGACAGATTGCCCTAATTATGCCTAAAAAATGGGCAGGGCTGTGACTCCAGTGCTAGGGCTGGAAATCGCACCGCGGTATGGCTTGTCGGGCTACGCCGCAGCTTATCGGGATCTGGCCCTGCGCGCGACTGGGATGCCGGCAACATTGGCTGTCTAGCTGAAGCAGGCTGCGCGGGCCGCAGGCGTGAGCTTATTTGAATAGCCCAGGCGGGTGCTGCGCACGGTAAAATAGCTGGTTATTGAACCAGCGGCGAGTAGCGGATGAACATGGTAGCAAACGAACAAGATAGTGCGGCAATGGCCACGGCTGCGGCCGTGCCGGCGGGTCCCGCTTTCGTGCACCTGCGGGTGCACTCGGAATACTCCATCGTCGATGGCCTGGTGCGCATCGATGACCTGGTCGCCACCGCCGCCAAGGATAAGCAGGCCGCGCTGGCGGTCACCGACCTGGCCAATATGTTTGGCATGGTCAAGTTCTACAAAGCCGCGCGCGGCAAGGGCATCAAGCCGGTGGTCGGCGTCGATGTCTGGATCACCAACGACGACAATCGCGACAAGCCCTCGCGTCTGATGCTGTTTGCTAAGAACCACATGGGCTACCTGCAGCTGTGCGAGCTGTTGTCGTCCGCCTGGCTGACCAACCAGTACAAGGGCCGCGCCGAGATCCGCACCGAATGGCTGGCCGAGCTGACGTCCAAAACTTACCCGCTGCTGCCCAACGAGAATCCGGCCAACGGCCTGATCGCGCTGTCCGGCGCGCATTTCGGCGACGTCGGCATCGCCATCGAGAACGGCAACCCGGCGCTGGCCGAGCAGCACGCGCAGAAGTGGGCGGGCATTTTTCCCGGCCATTTCTACATCGAGATCCAGCGCGCCGGCCAGCCTAACCAGGAAACCCAGGTGCGTCACTCGGTCGCCCTGGCGGCCAAGCTGGGCCTGCCGGTGGTGGCTACCCATCCGGTGCAGTTCCTGTCGGGCGACGAGTTCATCGCCCACGAAGCGCGCATCTGTATCGCCGAAGGCGAGATGCTGGCCAACGCCAAGCGCGTGCGCCGCTTCAATGAGCAGATGCGCTTCCTGTCGCAGGCCGAGATGCGCGCGCTGTTCGCCGACCTGCCTGCCGCGCTGCAAAACTCGGTGGAAATTGCCAAGCGCTGCAATCTGACGCTGACGCTGGGCAAGCCGCAACTGCCGAATTTCCCGACGCCGGGCATGACGATCGACGAGTTCCTGCGGGCGGAAACCAAGAAAGGCCTGGAGGAGCGCCTCGAGCAGCTGTATCCGGACCCGGTCAAGCGTGAGCAGCAGCGCCCGCGCTACGAGGCGCGCCTGGAATTCGAGAACAACACCATCATCAACATGAAGTTCCCTGGTTACTTCCTGATCGTGGCGGAGTTTATCCAGTGGGGTAAGAACAATGACGTGCCGATCGGCCCGGGCCGGGGTTCGGGCGCGGGCTCGCTGGTGGCGTACGCGCTGAAGATCACCGATCTTGATCCGCTGAAATACAATTTGCTGTTCGAGCGTTTTCTGAACCCGGAACGGGTCTCGATGCCCGACTTCGATATTGACTTTTGCCAGGAGAAGCGCGACCTGGTGATCCAGCACGTGAAAGACCTGTACGGCCGCGATGCGGTCTCGCAGATCGCCACCTTCGGTACCATGGCGGCCAAGGGCGCGATCCGTGACGTTGGCCGGGTCATGGACTTCGGCTATACCTTCTGCGACGGCGTGTCGAAACTGATCCCGTTCAAGCCGGGCAAGCCGGTGTCGATCGCCGAGGCGATCGAGGAAGAACCGATGCTCAAGGAACGCCAGCAAAACGAGGAAGAGGTGGCGCAGCTGCTGGACCTGGCGCAGCAGGTCGAAGGCATCACCCGTAACATCGGCATGCACGCCGGTGGCGTGCTGATCGCTCCCGGCAAGCTGACCGACTTTTGCCCGCTGTACACCCAGGGCGGCGATGGCGGCGTGGTGTCGCAGTACGACAAGGATGACGTGGAGGCCGTGGGCCTGGTCAAGTTCGACTTCTTGGGCCTGACCACGCTGACCATACTCGACCGGGCGGTGCGCTACATCAAGCAGCTCGACCCGAAGGAGGCCGAGTTCGACCTGGCCAGGCTGCCGCTGAACGATCGCCCCTCCTATGAGCTGCTGACCAAGGCGAAGACCGTCGCCGTGTTCCAGCTGGAGTCGCGCGGCATGCAGGGCATGTTGAAAGATGCCCGTCCCGACCGCTTCGAAGACATTATCGCGCTGGTGGCGCTGTACCGCCCGGGCCCGATGGACTTGATACCGGACTTCTGCAAACGTAAGCACGGCGAAAAGTTCGATTATCCGGATCCGCGCACTGAATCCATTTTGTCCGAGACCTACGGCATCATGGTGTATCAGGAGCAGGTGATGCAGATGGCGCAGATTGTCGGCGGCTACTCGCTGGGCGGCGCGGACATGCTGCGCCGTGCGATGGGGAAGAAGAAGGCCGAGGAGATGGCCGAGCACCGCGAGATCTTCCGCGCCGGTGCGGCCAAGGATGGCTTGAGTGCCGCCAAGGCCGACGAGATCTTCGACTTGATGGAAAAGTTCGCGGGCTACGGCTTTAACAAGTCGCACGCCGCCGCGTACGCGCTGCTGTCCTACCACACGGCTTACCTGAAGGCGCACCATCCGGCCGCGTTCATGGCCGCCAATATGTCGCTGGCCATGGACGATACCGAGAAGGTCAAGATCCTGGTCGAGGATGCGATCGACATCTGCCACCTGACCATCTTGCCGCCGGATATCAACAAGTCCGAGTACCGCTTCACGCCGGACGGCCCGCCGCCGTCGGTGACCGGCAAGAAGGTCACGCAGATCCGCTACGGCCTGGGCGCCGTCAAAGGCTCGGGCCAGAACGCGATCGAAGCGATCATCGCCGCGCGCACTGCCGGCGGTCCGTTTACCAGCCTGTTCGACTTTTGCAAGCGGGTCGACAAGAAGCAGATCAACCGCCGCACCATCGAGTCGCTGATACGCTCGGGCGCCTTCGATGGATTCAATATCGACCGCGCCATCTTGCTCGCTTCCGTCGGCTTTGCGATGGAATGCGCCGACCAGGAAGCCAAGGCCGCCAACCAGGTCAGCCTGTTCGGCGGCGACGACAGCGACCTGGTGGCGCCACCGGAATACGTGAAGGCCGCGCCGTTTACCGACCGCCAGAAGCTGGCCGAGGAAAAGATCGCGCTGGGCTTTTACCTGTCCGGCCACATGTTCGATTCGTTTGCGCCGGAAGCGCGCCGCTTCGCCCGCACCAAGCTGTCGGAGCTGGAACCGTCGCGCGAGCCGCGCATGCTGTGCGGCGTGATCACCGGCATCCGTCCGCAGATGACGCAGCGGGGCAAGTTGCTGATCGTCACCTTGGACGACAAGAGCGCGGTGGTCGAGGTGACCGTCTACTCCGAGGTGTTCGAAGAGAACAAGAAGATGTTCAAGGAAGATGAATTCCTGGCGGTGGTGGGCAAGGTGTCGGAAGACCGCTTCTCGGGTGGGCTGCGCATCTCGGCGGAGAAGGTGTTCGACATCGTCACGGCGCGGGTGCAGTACGGCCGTCAGCTGGGCTTGCAGCTGCCGCACACCTTGGACAGCCGCAAGATCGCCGAGGTGCTGGCGCCGCACCGCAGCGACAACGGCTTGCCGATTGCGGCGCGGATTACGCCGCAGGGTGTCGGCTGCGTGCTGCAGTTCGGCGACGACTGGCGCGTGGCCCCGTCGGACGAGCTGCAACTGGCGCTGCAGCAAGTGCTGGGCGCTACCGAGGTCGCGATCGAATATTGAGCCAGTAATTGAGCCAATTATTGAGCCCCAAAGCCGTCATTGCCGGGCGTGCTTCAACGCTGGCCGGTGTGGCACCAAGCCGCTGGTAGCTGGTTCCTGCTTCAGCAGCAAGGATGCATCCGTGTCAGCGGATGCATCTACGCTGCTGGGTGCGACACCAGGTCGCTGGTAAGGGTGGTCGCCACTTGCAGAGGGGACCAGCAGCGTCATGCACATGATCCGCAAAGGCCAGTGGGCGTTCGATGGCGCCGATGCGCTGTCGTTTACCGGGCAATTTTGTGTGCAGGCAGGACAGGTCGGTCCAGTTTGAGCAGCCTTCCCCTCCTGGAAAATTGCGCCGGCGTTTCAACAACCCGACACAAGCTGCTATGCGCGCTTGCTCTTGGCTAACAGAGCTTGGTTGAGCGGCCGCGCCATGAAGAAGTCCCGCAGCTGAACCTTCTGCTCCGGCAAGATGCCGCTTCAGCGAGCTTCACTTCGGGCGTGTAGCATTGGAATTCCAGTCGCTGGCCTGGTTTGCGAAGGAGAACGCGATTAATCAGCAAGAGCGGGAACGTACGATGACGCGCGCAGAATTTGAAGCGTTACCGAAGAGGAGCCATTGCTTCGAGATCCCTGAAGCTTGGGCGCAGGTGAAGGATTTCTATGCTGACGCACAGATCAACCCTGCGCAGATTCAGGACTGCCACGACAATTAAAGGCCGGGTGGCGCTGTGCCGTTCGATTCCTTGTCGGCACCAACGGAAGGCTCTTCGTCTTGCGGCCGGGCGTGTGCCTGCAGCATGGCGTTGAGCGTACTCTTGAGCACCAGACAGGCCTGGTCAAAGGTCGGGTGGAAATTGAGGGCATCGACCGCCTCAAATTGCTTTTTCAACGGCGCATATCGTTCGTCGAGTTGCTGGAACACCGCGCCGGCATGGCGGACCATCCATTCGCCGGCCGCCATGAGTGCCTCGGGCTCCCGCTCGGCAATCAACGCAAAGTCGAAGATATCGCGCCCCGTGATGCGATCGCCCCGATGCCACATCTTCTTGGCGATGATTTCCACGGAGGTCTCCACCCGGACTTGCTGCCCCATGACCGTTTCAAGTTCGAAGCCTGGTGTGGTCAGGTTCGGCGCCGCCACGAAGTCGATTTCTCCCTCGGGAAGATAGAGCTTCACGTAGCCGGCCGCCTCGACGTAGTCGGTGGTGATCGACTCGGCGACCTTGCTCAGGCGCGGCGTGACGAAGCCCAGAGACTGCGGATCGGGGACGAAAATGTCGATGTCATTGCTGAAGCGATGGCCGTAGCGCAGCATGAGCACCGTGCCGCCGCCAAAAGTCCAGAACGGATCGGCGCGGCCATGGCGGGCGATCTCGCCGATGACCGTCAGGGCATTGGAGAACAGCGTCGCCCATGTCGTCGGGATGCCCGGATCGCCCGCCATCACCAGACGGTTCTGCATACTTGCCACTGCTCAGCCCACGAGCTCAGGTTTTTCATGATCTTTTTCGCAGGTACGTCGGGCGTCGCCGCCTCGGTCACAGCCTTGACGACGACCGGCAGCGGAGTCTCATCCAGCAACGCCATCAGGTGCGGCTGGAATTGTTCAGGCGCCTGGCCGGAACGCAGCATCATCGACAGCATCTCGGGCGTCACGACGTCACGGTAACTGGTGCTGATGCTGCGCGTAGCGATCACCAGCGCGCTTTTCAATCCCGAGGGCTGTACTGTTTCCATGTCGATACCCACAATGTCCATCACGGCCTTGAGCTTGGTATAGCCCAAATCCTTCAGCGTTCCATTTTCCAATTGATTGATCGTGACGCGGGACAGGCCCGCAAGCTTGGCCAGATGCTCCTGCAGTAGGCCGGCCTGGACGCGCTTATTGTGAATTTCACCACCAATCTGGGCCAGATTCATGTTGGAACCAAGTAATGTTAAGTATATTTAACATTGTAGCCGTAGTCACGGCAATTCCAAGCCCTTGTTTCATCTTAGGGCTGCGCCAGGTGGCGCCGGATGAATTCATGATGCCCGCCATGCGCCGCATACACGTACTGCATGGCCTGCGATACTGTTCTAGATGTTTAACTGGAGTCCGAGCATGCCTGCTTTTCTTGCCCAAGTTCGCGACAATCCCCGCCCTTGCTCAAGGTTCAGTCACCCAGTCTTCCACCCGAAGTCCCGGCACTCGGTCAAATTCCCGCCGGTTATTGGTCACGATCACCAGCCCGCGTGAACGAGCATGGATGAAATCTGCGGTGACCGCAGGGGAATCAAACCAGCTGTCCCAGAGCTCACCTGCAGGGGCAATGATGCTGGTTCGGCCAAGCGCAATCACATCGACGCGCTTTACGTCATCTGGAAGGGCGACAGCTTTGGGCAGGCGAATTGCCTGGCCCTGCTTACTCTGAAAACAGCACCTTGTTCCATACGCTCCCCCTTGGCATAGACATCTGACATATCCCATTGTGTCGCGCGCCCGGGATATGTCAATGGCATATCCGCTGTTTGCCCGATCCGATCCGTGCGAAAAACCTTCGTTTCCGGCATGGCCGATAGTGCCGCCAAGCGGCAAGAGCAGGCCGGCTTTGCCGATGCCGCACCAGCCTGTTGCGCTTCGGTCGCGTTGTTGATGTTGACCCGGAAAGGAACTGGGGGCGCACACTGGACGGACCTGTGCTGCCTGCGCATAAAATGGTTCAGCGAACGACAGCGCATCGACGCCATCGAACGCGAACTGGCCCTGGCTAGTCATGGCCGCCGCGCCCCCGCCGATCCGCTCTGGCGGCGATGTTATACTGCTGGCTAATCATCTACGCTAAGCACCTATGAAACGAATCGGTTCACACGCCAGTCCTTCTGTCCGCAAAGTTGGCCTTGCATGGGCAGCAAAGAAGCTGGACTACCAGTTTGAACCGGACAATGCGGGGGCGCCCGATACCACCGTTGAGAACTTGCATCGGCTCGGCACAGTGGCCAGCTGGCGCTTGCGCTGCCCGGCAATCACTTGCCGCGACCACCACCCGAGCCCGGCGCGCCGGTTCGCGCCGCTGTCGGAGCGCGCCTGGTTCAAGGAAACCCTGGCCCAATAAGGGCCGCTTCCCATGCCCAAGACCACGCCACCGGCTGCCGACAGCGCCACCTCGGCCCAGCAGCGGCGCTTGCAGATGGCCGACATCGCACGGCTGGCCGGCGTCTCGACCTCGACCGTATCGCGCGCCCTTAGTGGCAGCACGCTGGTCAACGATGAAACCCGCGCCCGCATCATGGAGCTGGCGCGCTCGCTCAAGTACACCATCAACATCGGCGCGCAGAACCTGCGCTTGAAGCAGAACCGCACCGTCGGCGTGGTCGTCCCGTACGACTCGGCCACGCGCCAGCACTTGTCCGATCCCTTTTTCCTGAGCATGCTGGGCAGCCTGGCCGACGCGTTGACCGAGCAGGGCTTCGACATGCTGGTGTCGCGCGTCGATGCCGAGCAGCTCGATGCGGCTGCGGCACCGTTCGATACCGGCCGCGTGATCGGCATCGTGCTCATCGGCCAATGGCGCCATCATGAACAATTGAACCAGCTGGCCGCACGCCAGGTGCCTATCGTGGTGTGGGGCGCGCAATTGCCGCAGCAGCTGTACTGCACCGTCGGCGGCGACAACCTGGCCGGCGGCGCGCTGGCCACCGCGCACCTGCTGGCGCAGGGCCGCCAGCGCATCGCCTTCTTCGGCGACACCCATCTGCCGGAAGTGGCGCAGCGCTATCAGGGCTATTGCCAGGCCCTGGCCGGGCAGGCGCTTGCCCCCGATCCGGCGTTGCAACTGCCGGTGTCCTTCTTGCCGGACAGTGGCCGCGCGGCGGTGCAGGAACTGCTGCGCCGCGCGGTCCCGTTCGACGCCATCTTCGCCTGCAGCGACTTGCTGGCCATGACCGCGATTAACACGCTGCGCACCCATGGCATCGATGTGCCGGGCCGGGTGGCGGTGGTCGGCTACGACGATATTGAGTTGTCCAGCTATTTCCATCCTCCGCTGACGAGCGTGCGCCAGCCGATCCGCGCGGCCGGACAAGCCCTGGTGGCAGCGCTGCTGGCACTGACCGAGGGCCGCGTCGCGCCGTCGCGCCAGCTGCCGACCGAGCTGGTGGTCCGCGCCAGCAGCATCGCTGCCTGAAATCCCACCGTTGCAACCGATTGCATAGATAGCATAGATTCTCATAGGTCTTGTTGTAAAACGGCCATGCTATTGATAAAAATCGCATTGCAATCGATTGCAATAAATCTTCTTTCGTTGAATAATGGCGCAGCTGCTCAATAAAGCAGCACAGAAAGCGCCGGACGGCCAAGACCGCCTCGGTGAACGACGACACTTGGAGAAGACTATGGACATTCGCACCATCAAATTGCGCGCTTGCACTGCCGCGGTTGCACTGGCCGTATTGCACCTGGGCGCTGCGCGCGCCGACGAAGTACCCGCCACGCCCGCCCCGTCCGCCACCCCGGCCACCCCGGCCGACGGCCTGAACCTGGAACGGGTGGTGGTCACCGGCAGCAGCGGCGGCTCGACCAAGATGAAGAGCAGCGTCTCGATCAGCACGCTGGAACCGGAAGCCATCAAGAACGCCGTCCCGACCAGCGCCGCCGAATTGCTGCGCGCGGTGCCCGGCCTGCGCTCGGAATCGTCGGGCGGTGAGGGCAACGCCAACATCACGGTGCGCGGCGTGCCGATCTCGGCCGGCGGCGCCCGCTATGTGCAAATCCAGGAAGACGGCCTGCCGGTGCTGCAATCGGGCGACTTCAACTTCATCACGCCGGACAGCTACGTCAAGATCGACGGCACACTCGATCACCTGGAAGTGGTGCGCGGTGGCTCCGCCTCTACCCTGGCGAGCAACTCGCCGGGCGGCATCATCAACTTCATCAGCAAGACCGGTGAGGAGCGCGGCGGCCACATCGGTATCAGCCACGGCCTGGGCTACGACGAAACCCGCTACGATTTCGACTACGGCGCGCCGGTGTCGGAGCAGACCCGCTTCTTCATCGGCGGCAGCTACCGCAGCGGTGAAGGGATACGCCATACCGGCTTGAGCAGCGAAGGCGGTGGCCAGATCCGCGGCAATATCACCCATGAATGGGAGCAGGGCTATCTCCGCCTGTCGTTCAAGCACCTGGACGACCAGTCGCCGACCGCGCTGCCGGTGCCGGTGCAGGTGGTAAACCAGCAGATTGTTGCAATCCCCGGCATCGATCCGCGCAAGGTCAGCTTTTATTCGCCGTACTGGGCGCGCGATGTCACGCTGGACAAGAACAACAACCACGTCTCGAGCAACGTCAACGACGGCCTGTCGGTAAAGAGCGACACGCTGGGCCTGGAAGGGGCGCTGGAGCTGGGCGAGGGCTGGAAACTGAGCGACAAATTCCGTCATGCCAGCAACAGCGGCCGCTTCATCGGCATCTTCCCAGCCGATAACGGCACGCTGGGCAGCTACACCATTGCCACCGGCCCGGACAAAGGCCAGGCCTACAACGGCCGCGCCTTCTCGGCGGTGGTGTTCAATACCTCGATCGACGATGCCGGCAACACCCTCAACGACACCAAGCTGGCCAAGACTTTCGCGCTGGCCGATGGCGCCAAGCTGACCACCACCGCTGGCTTGTACTTGTCGACCCAGAAGCTGGGCCTGACCTGGAACTTCAACCAATACCTGATGCAGGCCATAGGCGACAAGCCGGCGCTGTTGCAAACGGCCAGCGCCACGCCGGGGCTGCTCGGCCCGGCCTTCGGCGGCTGCTGCTCGCGTGCGGTCGACATGGAATACAAACTGACTTCGCCTTACCTGAACCTCGGCTACGAAGCGGGCCCCTTGAACCTCGACGCCGGCGTGCGCTCCGACCGCCAGCGCGCCAGCGGCAGCGCCAACATCGCCACCGCGGCGCTGCGCTACGATCCGGCCACCTTGCAACTGGTCGACTACAAGATCAACCATAGCTCGTACTCGGTGGGCGGCAACTACCGTGTGAGCAGCAACCTGGCGGCGTTCGCCCGCGTCAGCGACGGCGTGGCCTTCAATGCCGACCGCATCCTGTTCGGCACCCCGCTCGATGGCAGCGCGCCGATCAACATCAATACCGTCAAGCAAATCGAAGGCGGCGTGAAATGGCGCAGCGGCGGCGTCAGTAGCTTCGTCACCCTGTTCCAGGCCAAGACCGACGAGAGCAACTACGAAGCCACCACCCAGCGCAGCACCGCCAACAGCTACGACGCCAAGGGCGTGGAGCTGGAAGCGGCCTACAGCATGGGCGAGTTCCGCGTCACCGGCGGCATGACTTACACCGACGCCAAGATCACCGGCACCGCGCCGGGCGATGTGGCGGTGATCGGCAACACCCCGCGCCGCCAGGCCAAGGTGGTGTACCAGATCGCGCCCACTTACAGCATCGGCGAGGCCACCTTCGGCGCCAGCGTGGTCGGCACCGGCAAGTCGTGGGCCGACGATGCGCACACCATCGTGATGCCGGCCTACGCGGTGGTGAACGCCACTTTCAGCTATCGCCTGACGCCCAAGGCCACGCTGGCGCTGAGTGCGAATAACCTGTTCAACCAACTGGGCTACACCGAAGTGGAAGGCGACGGCCACGCCGCGCGCGCCATCACCGGCCGTGCCGCCAAAATCAGCCTGGGCTACGCCTTCTAATCATGTCATATTCCGTTCCATCCCAAGCATGGCGCCTGCTGGAGGCGCTGCCCGAATCACAGCGCGCGCAAGCGATGCAGCGCATGGCGGCCGCCGAGCCGCTGCTGCGCCGCCTGCTGGCCGGCCTGTATGGACAGTGCGCTCAATTCGATGCCTGGCTGGGCGAACTGATGACGCTGATGGGGCAGATGTACGCTGCCCGTCCGCCGGCGCTGCGCGCACTCGATGCGCAGCGTGCGGCGCAGCCGGACTGGTTCCTCAGCCAGCGCATGCTGGGCTACTGCGCCTATGTGCAGAACTTCGGCGGCAGCCTGCGCGGTGTGGCCGAGCAGATACCGTATCTGCGCGAACTGGGCGTCACTTATCTGCACTTGCTGCCGTTTCTGCGGGCGCGGGCCGGCCAGAACGATGGCGGCTTTGCCGTCGCCGATTTCGACCAGGTCGAACCGGCGCTGGGCAGCAATGCCGATCTGCAGGCATTGACCGAGCAGCTGCGCCAGGCCGGTATCAGCTTGTGTGCGGATTTCATCCTCAACCATGTGGCCGACGAGCATCAGTGGGCCCGGGCCGCGCGTGCCGGCGACGCACAGGCACGGGCGATGTTCCATGTCTTCCCCGACCGGGGGCAGCCGGACCGTTACGAAGCCACGCTGGGCCAGGTATTTCCCCAGGTGGCACCGGGTAACTTCAGTTTTGTCGAGGCGCTGGGGGGCTGGGTGTGGACCACCTTCTATCCCTATCAGTGGGACTTGAATTACGCCAATCCGGCGGTGTTCCTGGAAATGGCGGGCGCCTTGCTGCGCCTGGCCAACCGCGGCATCGAAGTGTTCCGGCTCGACTCCACCGCCTTCCTGTGGAAGCGTGAAGGCAGCAACAGCATGAACCAGCCGGAGGCGCATCAGTTGCTGCAAGCCTTGCGGGCCGTGGTCGACATCGTGGCGCCGGGGGTGTTGCTCAAGGCCGAAGCCATCGTGCCGACGCGCGAGCTGCCGGCCTATCTGGGCAGTCCCGCTGCGCCGGAATGCCACATCGCCTATCACAGCAGCCTGATGGCCGCTGGCTGGGCCGCGCTGGCCGAGCAGGACGCCGGCTTGCTGCGCCAGGTAATCGCTTCGACACCGGCGCTGCCGCCGGCGGCCAGCTGGCTCAGCTATGTGCGCTGTCACGACGACATCGGCTGGAACGTGCTGCGTGCCGAGGCCGCGGCCGACGGCCAGGACAGCAGCGCGCGGCTGGCGCGCATCGCCCGCTTCTTCAGCGGCGCCGAGGGCAGTTACGCCGCCGGCGCGGCATTCCAGAGCAGCGATCCGCACGCCGCCCACGGCAGCAACGGCATGGCCGCCGCGCTGGCCGGCTTGCAGACGGCGCATACCGATGCACAGCGCGAACTGGCGTTGCGCCGCTTGCTGCTGTTGCATGGGCTGGCGCTGAGCTTTGGCGCGCTGCCCGTGCTGTACATGGGCGACGAACTGGCGATGGAAAACGACAGCAGCTATCTGGCGCGTCCCGAACATGCGATGGACAGCCGCTGGCTGCAGCGCCCCGTCTTCGACCGGCAGCGCTGGCAGCAGCGCCACGCTGCCGGCAGCAGCAGCGGCAAGATGGCGCGTGCACTGGCGGCACTGGTGCGGGTGCGCCAGCAGCAAGAGGCGCTGGCGGCCGACGCACCACGGGCGCTGCTACCGAGCGCGCATGCCGGCGTGCTGGCACTGGCGCGCGGGGCGCAGTTCCGTAGCGTGATGAATTTCACCGCCGAGCCGCAACGCTATGCGCTGGGGGGCAGCTGGCACGATTGCCTGGCCGTTGGCGAGGCCGCGCCGTTGAGCGGCGAGCTGACCCTGGCGCCGTACGCGATGCTGTGGTTGCGGCGCTAAGAAAACGCACATAATACAAAAACGGAGACAAGAAAAAATGAACGCAAAAGCGATCGTCGTATTTGGGGAAGCGCTGGTGGACGACTTCATCAGCGAGCAGGTGGTGGGCGGCGCGCCCTTTAACGTGGCGCGCAACCTGGCCGCTTTCGGCGAGGCGACGCTGATGATCACCCGCCTTGGCAGCGACAAGAATGGCGCGCTGGTGCAAGGCGAGTTCGCACGCTTTGGCATGAGCGAGGCCGGCCTGCAGATCGACCCGCGTGAAGCCACCGGCCGGGTAGTGGTCGAGCGCAACGACGCTGGCCACCGCTTCATCATCCTGCCCGACCAGGCCTACGATTACGTTGCAGCCGATCCGGCCCTGGCCGCGCTGCAGGCATGGCGGCCGGCCACGATTTATTTCGGCACCCTGGCCCAGCGCCACGAACGCTCGCGCGCCACCTTGCGCACGCTGCTGGCGGCCACGCCGGCGCAGCGCTACCTGGACCTGAATGTACGCGATGGTCAGGTCACCGAACGGGTGGCCCATGAATCGCTGCACCTGGCGGACATCGTCAAAGTCAACGAGGATGAACTGAAGGATCTGTTCAGCTGGTACACCCATACCAAGCCCGGCACCAAGTCGCTCGACAGCGGCGAGATGAAGGAGGCTTGCTTTAACCTGATGCGCATTTTCTCGCTGCAAGGCTTGATCGTCACGCTGGGCGAGCGTGGCGCGCTGCACTTCGGCGCCGACGCTACGATCAGCGCCAATCACGCATGCCACGCCCCGCCGCACATGGTCGACACGGTCGGCGCGGGTGATGCCTTCTCCGCCGTGTTCCTGCACGGCCAGGCGCAGGGCTGGCCGCTGCCGTTGACGCTGGCACGCGCGAATGCCTTCGCCGGTGCCATCTGCGGCATTTCCGGCGCGGTGCCGGCCGCTACGGCTTTCTACCAACCGTGGATCGCGTGCTGGCAAGCCGGCCGCGTGCTGCCCTGAGAACGGAGTCCGCCATGTCTTCGTCCCCAGCAGCAGCCCCGCTCCCGACAGTCGTGCGGCCGGCCAAGGCGCATCTGTCGTTCTGGCAGATCGTCAATATGAATATCGGTTTCTTCGGCATCCAGTTCAGTTTTGGACTGCAGCAGAGCAGTATGAGTCCGATCTATAAATACCTGGGCGCCGACGAAGCCAGCCTGCCGTATTTGTGGCTGGCCGGGCCGATGACCGGCCTGCTGGTGCAGCCCTTGATCGGCGCCATCAGCGACCGCACCGTCACGCGCTGGGGGCGGCGTACGCCGTACTTCCTGATCGGCGCCATCTTGTGCAGCCTGGGCTTGCTGGCGATGCCATTTAGCCCCACGCTGTGGATGGCGGCCAGCCTGCTGTGGATACTCGATGCTGCCAACAATGTGACCATGGAGCCCTACCGCGCTTTCGTCAGCGACAAGCTGGCGCCGCGCCAGCACTCGCTTGGCTTCCTGATGCAGAGCGCGTTCACGGGGCTGGGGCAAACGCTGGCCTATCTGACACCGTCCTTGCTGGTATGGGCTGGCATGAACAAGGACGCGGTCAATGGCAGTCACATTCCGCATATCGTCATCGTGGCGTTCCTGATAGGCGCGGTGTTTTCGATCGCTTCGGTACTGTGGACCCTGAAGACCACGCCCGAACATCCACTCACCGATGACCAGCTGGCCGAGATTGGCGCCCGTCCCGCCGGCTGGCGCCACACGCTGGGCGATATCGTGCTGGCGCTGCGTGAGATGCCGCCGACCATGCAACAGCTGGCGCTGGTCAAGCTGTTTCAGTGGTATGCGATGTTTTGCTATTGGCAATACATCATGCTGTCGCTGTCGACCACGATTTACGGCACCACCGAGCAGAGCTCGCAAGGCTTTCGCGACGCCGGCTTGCTGAGCGGGCAGGTGGGCGCCTTCTACAACGGCGTGGCCTTCGTCGCTGCGCTGGCGCTGGTGCCGTTCACACGGCGCTACGGTCCCAAGCTGACACACAGTGCCTGCCTGACGCTGGCTGGCATCGGCATGCTGTGCATCCCGCTGATTCATACGCCGCTGCTGCTGTTGCTGCCGATGGTAGGCATCGGGCTGGCGTGGGCCAGCATCATGGGCAATCCGTATGTGATGCTGGCCGGCTGCATTCCGCCGGAGCGCACCGGCGTCTACATGGGGATCTTCAATCTGTTCATCGTGATCCCGATGATTATCCAGATCTTCACGCTGCCCTTGTACTACCGCAGCTGGCTGGCAGGCAGTCCGGAGAACGTGGTCCGGCTGGCCGGTGGCCTGATGATCTGTGCCGCGTGCGCGGTGCTGAGGGTGAAGCTGCAAGCGCCAAGGACACTTTCCGCGGTCAAGTGAATCGGGCTGGATCGCCTTACCAGTTCCATGTCTCGTTCACCATGCAGGCCGGGCGCACTTACTTCCTCGAATCCTGGTTGGGCGTGTTCGTGCGTTACGGTGGCTGGGGTGATGCCAGCCATACTTTCACGGTCAAATTGGACGACGGCGAAGGCTTGACCGCAGCCGCTGCGCTGGCGGCACCGGTGCTTGTCGGTTCCGTGCCGGAGCCGGCTGCAATCGCACTCTATCTGTCTGGCCTGCTGTTACTGGCCGGACGGCTGCGCCGGCGGCGGTGAACCGCGGACAAAACTGAACAGCGTGTCCAGTTCGGGCAGGCTCGATTGCGTCAACTGGTTTTGCTCCATCAAAAAATGTAACATCGCCACAGGCGCAACCTCTGGACGAGGATAGTGCGCTGCAACAAAATCACTAATCAGTGCGCCAAGTGTAATGCCGCCGACCATGAAACAGCTGGCGCTGGTCAAGCTATTTCAGTGGTATGCGCCTTTCCTCGTGTCATCTCCCCAGCTGTTGCATGCACTCCTCTACGTGTCCAAACCTATAGCAAAGCCATCATCACTGGGCCTGCCAGCGCTGCGCTGACCTGCTGGCTATGCTTGCGGGCGAGTGCTGCGGTATTTGTGTATTCTTGAAAGTAGAATGCGTGCTATATTTGGTGCTTAAATAAGCATTTAATTTTATGGTGGGAGATGAAGATGGATACCGTACTTGCCAGTATCACCGTCAGCGTGACGGAACTAAAGCGCAATTTTGCCAATATTCTGAAGGAAATGGAGAACACGCCGGTCGCTGTCCTCAATCACAATCGGCCTGAGGCGTACCTGCTGTCCGCCGATTACTACGCGCAGTTGATTGCGCACATGGAGGATCTGGAAGATGCCAAGCTGGTGCGAGAGCGTGCAGGCGGCCCGTTTGTCGAAGTAACGCTGAATGAGCTTTAAACTGCGGTTCCATGAGCTGGCTTGGGCGGAGTGGCAAAAGCTCGATGGCAGTGTGCGGGAACCCCTCAAGAAAAAACTGCTCGAACGCCTTGAGCAACCACGGGTGCCGAGTGCCGCCTTACAGGGTATGGCCGATTGCTACAAAATTAAGCTTAAGGCAGTCGGTTACCGTCTGGTGTACCGGGGCGAGGATGAGGTGCTGTACGTGATGGTCATCGCTGTCGGCAAGAGAGAGCGCAGCCGTGTGTACTCGGAGGCGAAAGACAGGCTGGACTGATATCCGGGTAGCCTTGGCTGCTGATTAGTCACACGCCATTCCATCAAGGCTGCCATTGGTCGTACTCCTTGTGCGTGAATACCTGCCGAATACACAGCCACGTCTTGGTCACCGGCAGCGCGAGCAGCAGCTCGTCGTGCGGTGTCGGCGATGCGAGCACTTGCTTCAACACGACGCTGGCCAGCCTGCGCCGGTGGACGAACTTGCGGCTGACGCCGTGCCGAGCCACCAGGTCGCGGATCGGCGCCATTCCCGCCCACGCCCCCATGAGCATGTCCTGCCGCTTGACGTCGTGCCGCCTGGCTGCCGGGCCAGCCAATGTGTTCTAGGGGGGGGCGATGCTTCAAATGACGGGGCAACAGCAGCGCGCAACAGCCGCTGCTGGCCCTTCAGTGTCAGCCAGCCTGCCCAGGCCCGCCGGCGCGGCAATGACTAGCCGCCGTTGACGCTGGTGATCGCATAGCCTTTGGCGCTGATCTGTGCCAGGGGGGCGGCGATGTGGTAGCGCGGCAGCGTGTCGACGGCCTCGTCGACTTCGACCCGCTGCGCTTCGGCTTCCCAATCGGTATTGACGACTTCCTCCGGTATCAGTTTTCCCTCCGGTACGGCAAGGTAGGAAAACATCCCTTTCTGTTCTGCTCGGCGATAAATATCCACGCGCATGGCATACCTCCTTGAGAAAGGACTATGGTACCGGATTTTTCGCCGCGGACGGCTGGATTTAAGCGACGGCGGGGGAGTAGTCGTCGTCCAGCGCGCCGGCCGGGGGCAGGGTGGCGTAATTTTGCATCAGCGGCACGGCCACCGCCTCGAAGCGCGGCGCCTGCAGGCCGCTGCGCACTGCCGCGATCAACTGTTCCAGCGTTTCGTGACGCTTGCGCGCCTCGGAGCGCTTTTTCGATGGAATCGCCGCCATGTCGGGCGCGCCCAGTGCTTCGCAAGCGAGCCGGTAGTCGCCGTCGGCGCGCGGCTGGGCTTCCAGCTCTTGCCACAGGCTGTCGTAATCGGCATGCACCTTGCCCTTGCGGGTGGCGCTGCTGGTCAGGGCGCGGTTGGCGTTGCCCACCAGGCGCAGTTCGGCGCAGCCATATTCGTGGCCCAGCTGGCGCAGCAGGCGCACCATCAAGTTCTTGGGACGCAGGCCGTGCAGTTCGCGGGTCGCGTCCTTGATGGTTTGCAGGCCGTGCTCGCCCTGCGGACCCTGCATGCAGCCTATGCCCAGCGTCATGCCCCGCTCGCTGTTGAAGAAGGAGAAGGCGGACGAATACACCAGTGTCTCGCCCTGCATCAGTTGCAGCACCAGTTCGCCTTCGCGCTCGAGCGGCTCGATGGCGCTCAGTTGCAGCTGGTAGGGCAGGCCGGACTTGCCGGTGATGCCGCCCAGCACTACCGGGCCGCGCGCGGCGTGCACCACCAGCGGCCCCAGGCCACGGCGGAAGACGAAACGGTAGTGATCTTGCAGCACGGCCAGGCGTTGCTGGCAATCGAGTGTCTGGCTCAGGTAAGGGCGGTAGATCTTGTAGAGCAGGCGCGGCCGTGCCTTGACCAGGTCGAGGAATAGCGGATGCGAATTGAGCAAGTGCAGCCAGCCGAGTGTGGCCTGGCGCTGACCCAGTGCGCGCCATTGCAATTTCAGTGCTTCCCGCATGAGGGACCAGCCGCCCGCAGTGCCTGCCAGGCCAGAGTTAAGGGTAATCAACTGCGACATCGTGTAAATACTCTCATCTAAAAAGGAGGATGGCTGGCGTGGGCTGGCAAGCGGTAGAGGGCAACGACACGGGACGCAGTCACCGCAGCGGCGCAATCTATTGGGCGGCGCTAGGGTAGTGTGTTTGCGTCTTTGGTAAGGGGTGTTGCCTTTCTTATCTGTAATGCATGGTAGCGGCCATGTAACGCAATGTAAATTGGCGGTTTGGCTTACGTAATACCCTCATTCCTGAATGGGCAGCTTGGCATGAAATGTCATAGGAAAAATACGGCCAGTTTGCTTGTGTTGTAAGTTAAACTCGTAGTTGCAAATAGCAATGCGCAATGGTGCATGGCAATGCATAATGTAACATTACGATACAAAGTGGGCCCCATGCGCCGTTTTTCAATTAGTCAATTGCAGTTTCCCGCGTTTATAGCGCTATACCTGCTATGCGACTGGGCGAGCTATATCGATCCCTTGTATGGCCTGAACATCACGCCGTGGAATCCCGACCCGGCGCTGGGCCTGGTGTTCTGGCTGCGCCACGGCCGGCGCGCGGCGCTGCCGTGGTTCCTGGCGCTGCTGGGCGGCGAGCTGCTGGTGCGCGGCATGCCGGCCGGAGCGCTGGTGACCGTGTTGGGTTCGCTGTGGCTGACCGTCGGCTACGGCTTGATCGGCGAGGCGCTGCGGCGCAACTTCAGCAGCGGCGATATTTTCGATAACCGCACGCGGCTGTTCCAGTGGGTCGCCATCGTGGCGCTGGGCATGCTGGTCAACGACGTGGGCTATATCGGCCTGCTGTTGCTGGCCGGCCTGATCCCGCCGGCCGACTGGAGCTTGGCCATGCTGCGCTTTGGCATCGGCGACATGGTCGGGGTGCTGGTGTCGATGCCGCTGATCTGGATGCTGGCCAGCGCGCAGGGCCGGCGCCGCCTGCGCCAGACCGTGTGGCGACCGGAGACGCTGGGCTACGTCAGCCTGCTGGTGTGGGTGCTGTACACGGTGTTCGGCTCGTTCGCCAATGCCGAATTCAAGGATTTGTATTTGCTGTTCCTGCCGGTGATCTGGGCCGCCTCGCGCCACGGCCTGTATGGCACGGCGCTGATCGTGTTCATGCTGCAGGCCGGCATCGTGGCGCTGGTCAAATGGAGCGGCGCGGCTGATATCCCCGTCTACGAATTGCAGCTGCTCGATGCGGTGCTGGCGCTGGTCGGCTTCTTTATCGGTATCGTGGTCGACGAGCTGCGCAAGGTGGCCAGCGAATTGCGCCAGACGCTGCGCCTGGCGGCGGCCGGCGAAATGGCTGCGGCGCTGGCGCATGAACTGAACCAGCCGCTGACGGCGCTGTCGGCCTACGGCAAGGCCTGCGAGCTGTTGCTGGAACGCGAAGGCAGCGAGCAGGAGCGCGCCATGCTGAAAAACGCGGTGCAGCGCATGATCATCGAATCGGGCCGGGCCGCCGAGGTGGTGCGGCGGCTGCGCGACTTTTTCCGCACCGGTGCCATGAAGCTGGAGCCGGTCGAGGTGCGCCAGCTGGTGTCGGGCATGACGCAGCAATTTTTTGCCGCCTGCCACGAGCATGGCGTGACGCTGGAAGTAGGCGAGCTGCCGGCGCTGGCGGTGCAGGCCGACCGCCTGCAGATCGAGCTGGTGCTGCGCAACCTGCTGGCCAATGCGCTGGAGGCGGTGCAGGCCGCGCCGCCTGGCCTGCGCCGCGTGACGCTGACGGCCGAGCGCATCGAGGGCTCACGCCTGTCGGCCGCACTGGGCGCGGCAGGTGCGGGCGGTCTACGCCTGCCGCGCCGCAGTGCCGCCGCGCCGCGCCTGCAACTGACGGTGGAAGACAGCGGCCAGGGCGTGTCGGAAGCGCTGGCAGCGCGGCTGTTCGAGCCCTTTGTTTCATCCAAGGCCAGCGGCCTGGGACTGGGCCTGGTGCTCAGCCGCGCCATCGTCGAAGCCCACGGCGGCACCTTGTGGGCCGAAGTCGCCAGCCACGGCATCTTCCGGCTGGTGCTGCCGCTGGCCGGCGGCGATGAACTGGAGCCGGGCGTACCCGGCGACACATTGGAACAACAAGACCAACAAGACCAACAAGACCAACAAGACCGAGAGGGAGACCAGCTTGCAACATGATTTGACCATTTTTATCGTCGATGACGATCCCTCGGTGCGCGACGCACTGGGCCTGCTGCTGGGCGTGCGCGGCTACCGCACCGCGATGTTTGCCAGCGGCGAAGCCTTCTTGCAAGCGTGGCGTGCCGACTGGGCCGGCTGCCTGCTGGTCGACATCCGCATGAACGGCATGGATGGCCTGAGTTTGCAGCGCGAGCTCAATGCGCGCGGCTGCCGCATCCCGGTGATCATCGTCACGGGGCACGGCGACGTCAGCATGGCGCGCGCCGCGTTCAAGGCCAACGCCAGCGATTTCCTGGAAAAGCCCTTCGATGATGCCAAGCTGATTATTGCCATCGACGAAGCGCTGGCGCGCGCACAACTGCAGCGCAACGACCAGCAGCGCCGTTCCCGCAGCGTGGAGCTGCTGCGCGGCCTGACGCCGCGCGAGAAGGAAGTGATGCAGCTGGTGGTGACCGGCCAGCACAACCGCGAGATCGGCCCGGCGCTGGGCATCAGCGTGCGCACGGTGGAGGTGCACAAGGCGCGCTTGATGAGCAAGCTGGGGGTCGATAACGTGGCCGACCTGGTGCGCATTGCCATGCTGGAACAGGGGGATTGATTAATCAGGCCCGTTGCGTCGCGCGGGTGCGCTGCATGCGCTGCCACAGTTTGATCTTGCGCGTCACCTGCTGGCCGATGTGAAAACGCCAGCTGCCGCGCAGCGCCATGCCGGCCTGGCGTGCGGTGCGCGCGTCGGCACCCTGCATGCTGGCCAATACCTGCTGCGGCGGATTGAACAAACTGCCCAGGAAAATGTCGCGCACCTTGTGGCGCACGGCGCGCCCGGCCGCATCCGACAGCTGGTAGGAATTCTTCACCACGCCGATATAGAAGTGGGTCGCCGCCATGTCGAAATGGGCGCGCACCACCGCGCTGGCGCCGCCGCGCTCGAAGTGGGGCTTGACCGAGGCCAGCGCCGATGCAAAGTCCACGCACCATTGCTCGCTGATGACGCGCGTGATCGAGACCGGATGCTGGCGGTAGGCCAGCAGCACATGCGGTAGATAGACCATGGTGCGGCAGCGCTGCAGCAGGCGCGGCACCACGGCCACATCCTCGAACAGCCGCTGCGGCGGGAACAGCGGCATCTCCAGCTGGGCGTAGATGTCGCGCCGGCACACTTTGCACCAGACGTACATATGGCGGTCGGTGAAGAAGGCGCTCAGCATGCGGTCCTGGCAGGTGATGACCTCGCCGGCCGGATAATCCATGAACACGTCGCGGTCCTTGGCCGGCGCGTCCGGATGCCACATGCGAAAGGCGGTGGCGATCACGTCCGGCCGTTCGTGCGCGATCACCTTGTCGAGCGCCGCCAGCGATCCGGGCAGCAGGCGGTCGTCGCTGTCGACAAAGGCGATGTACTCGCCGCGCGCGTGGCGCAGGCCGGCGTTGCGCGCCTGCGAAATGCCCTGGTTGGCTTGCTCGAGCAGCGAGATCGCCAGTTGCGGATGGGCGGCCTGCAAGCGGCGCACGATGTCCGGCGTGCTGTCGGTGGAACCATCGTCAACCACTACCAGCTCGTGATCGCCCTGCATCTGCGCCAGAATGTGCTGCAGGCAGTCGGCGATATAGGCCTGGCCGTTGTAGCAGGGCACGATCAGGCTGATGGTCGGCACCTTGCTGGGGGTCATGTTGGCAAGTCCTTCAGGCCGCGGGTGGCCTGGGTGGTGTGCTCGGCCGCGCGCTGCAAGACCACGGCGCGGTTGCTCGATTCCTGGTCGCGCGGGTTTTCCCGGTGCCACAGGTGGAATACCTCGGTGGCGTAGGCGCCGTCCTTGCGCATCACGCCGGCGTTGAACAAGCGTAGCACCAGATCGGAATCTTCGTGGCCCCAGCCGAGGAAGCTTTCGTCGAAGCCGTTCACCAGGTCCAGGTCGCTGCGCCAGACGGCCAGGTTGCAGCTTTTGATGCGGCGCCAGGTGAAGCGATGGCTGGTGCGGCCCCAGTTGGGCAGCGTCAGCAGCAGCGGCAGCACCTTGTTCAGCGCGCCGCTGCGGCGCCACTGCAGCTTTTCGCTCACCGGCAGGCGCTGCAAGTCCAGATGCTGGCCCAGCACGCGTGCCGTGCCTTGTTCGCTGAGCAAGATGCGGCTGCCCTGTACCAGATAGCCGCGCTGGGCCAGTTCGCGGTGCTTGCGGATGAAGTTGCTTTGCGGAACGCAATCACCGTCCAGGAAAATGATATAGTTCCCGGTTGCCGCGACCGTGCCCAGATTGCGCACGCGGGCGGCGCGAAAGCCCAGATCCTCTTGCCACACATGGTGTAGCGGTACCGGCGAGCGCTCTTGCAGTGCGGCAACGCAGTCCCGCGTGTTGTGGGTGGAGCCGTCATCAGCGATAATGATTTCGAAGTCCAGATCGTCCTGGGTAAAACAGGCTTGCACCACTGTGTGCAAGGCATCCGGGCGATTGTAGGTGGTAATGATGACGGAGATTGTTGATGCTGATTGCATAAGGTCGATGAGGTCGAAAACTGCCCGTGTTGATTTTTTGCAAGAAAGCCCACAAAAAAATGAATAATACCTTATCGACCGTGCCGGTTAGCCCTTTCCGCCTTAAAAACGCCTTTATTCACAGCCTGGTTTTCCTGCTGCCCTTCCTGGCCTTGATCAGCAGCTTCGGGGTCGGCCTGTCCAGCTTTGCCTTCCTGCTGACCGCCCTGGTGTATGGGCGCGACGCGCGCGCTCCGCTGCGCCGCGCCTGGCCGCAAGTGCGCTGGGTGCTGCTGGCGTTCGGCCTGAGCCTGGCGCTGGGCTTGGTGGGCTATCTGTTTACCCGCGAACTGAAGTTGCGCGACCTGGAAAAACCGACCCGCATGCTGGCCGCCGCCACCGTCATGCTGACCGTGCTGGCCTGCCGGCCCAGCCGCAAGGCCTTCTGGTGGGGCTTGATCGCCGGCGCCATGGCTGGTGCCTGCTTCAGCGTCTACCAGCGCTGGGGCATGGGCGTGGAGCGTCCGGGCGGCCTGATTAACTCGATTACCTTCGGCGACATCGTGCTGTGCATGGGCCTGATGTGCCTGGCCGGCGTGCTCGATTTCAAGGGCCGCCAGGCGCTCTGGCCGGGACTGGGCGCGCTGGCCGGCCTGGTCGGCTCGATCGCCACCGGCACCCGCGGCGGCTGGATCGCCATCGCCGTTGCCGTGGTGCTGTTCGTCAAATATGGTCACTTCCTGCGCGGGCGCTTTCGCAAGGCGCTGGCGCTGTCGGTGCTGGCGCTGCTGGCGGCCAGCTACTTCGTGCCGCAGACGGGCGCGCGCGAACGCATCGAGCAGGGCATCAGCGATGTGCAGACCTATTTCGGCGGCGGCAATACCTACACCAACGTCGGCGTGCGCTTCGAACTGTGGAGCGCGGCCAGCGAGCTGATCGAACGCCATCCATGGCGCGGCGCCAGCGCGGTGCAAGTCAGGGCGGAACTGACGGAGCTGGTCCAGCAGGGCAAGGTCCATCCCTATGTGCTGCAGGCCGAGCACTTCCACAACGACATCATGCAAGTGCTGGTGTATGGCGGCGTGCTGGGCCTGCTGGTGTGGCTGGCCACGCTGGTGGCGCCCTTGCTGTTTTTCCTGCGCATCTTGCATCGCCATGAATCGGCCACGGGGGGCGCTGGTGCGGGCCCGATCGCGCCGGCGCTGGCCGGCACGCTGCTGGTGCTGGGCTACTTCAGCTTCGGCCTGACCGAGGTGATTTTCTGGTCGGTGCGCAGCACCATGTTCTATGCGCTGATGCTGTTCCTGCTGATGGGCCTGTGCCTGAACGCGCAGCCGTCCGCCTTCAACGCCAAGGAAACGGCATGAGTTTGCGCACGCTAGTCATCTCGCCCAACTGGATCGGCGACGCCGTGATGGCGCAGCCGCTGCTGCAGCGTTTGCGCGCGACGCAACCGGAGCGGCCGATCGACGTGCTGGCGCCGCCGGCCGTGTCGCCGGTATGGCGCCAGATGGCCGAAGTGGACGAGGTGCTGGAGACGCCGTTCCGCCACGGCGCGCTGCAATTGCGCGAACGCTGGCGCTATGCGCGCGAACTGCGCGCGCGCGGCTATGCCGATGCCTACGTGCTGCCCAATACCTTGAAGTATGCCTTGATACCCTGGCTGGCCGGCATCCCGCGCCGCGTGGGCTACAAGGGTGAAAGCCGCTATGGCTTGATCAATGTGATGCATCATGACGAAACGCCGCCGCGGCCGATGGTGGCGTTCTATGCAGCGCTGGCCCATGCGCCCACCGCCACGGTGCTGGACGCGGCCAGCCGCGCCGCGCTGGAGCGGCCGCGCATGCAGGCCAGCGCGGCGCAGATCGCCGCCATCTGCCGGCGCAGCGGCATCGCGCTGGAGCCCCCGCTGGTGGTGTTTGCGCCCGGCGCGGAATTCGGCGGCGCCAAGCGCTGGCCGGCCGAACACTTTGCCGCACTGGCGCGCGCCATCGTCGCTGCCGATCCGCAAGCGCAGGTGGCGCTGCTAGGCTCGCCCAAGGACCAGGCAGTGTGCGACACGGTGCTCGCGGCCGCCGCCCTGCCGGCCGGCGCGATGTTCAACCTGGCCGGCGTGACCAGTCTGGCCGAGGCGATCGCCTTGATCGCGCGCGCCGCCGCGGTGGTCAGCAACGATTCCGGCCTGCTGCATATTGCGTCGGCGCTGAACCGGCCGGTGGTGGCCTTGTATGGCCCGACCGATCCCGATCACGCGCCGCCGTTTTCCGATATCGCCGCCTCGATCTCGCTGCGCCTCGATTGCGCGCCGTGCCGCCAGCGCGAATGCCCGCTGGGCCACCAGGATTGCATGCGCAAGATGGATACGGCACTGGTGTGGCGCAGCTTGCAGCCGATGCTCACGCGCGCCTGATGCCGAAATTGCTGTATAAAGCAAAGTATGCTCCGCCCTGCGGCCTGCCATGACGAAACGGTATTCCATCACTTTCTGGGCCACGGTATTTGTCAGCGTGGTGTGCGTGTCGCTGGTCGTCATTGACGGCTGGCGCAGCTGGAACGCGCGCGCCGAGCGCATGACCGAGGTCGAGCTGATCGCCTCCAACCTGGCGCGCGCCATGGCGCAGCAGGCCGACGACACCATCAAGGCGGCCGATGCCTGCCTGGCCGATATCGTCGAACGCATCGAGACCGAAGGCCTGGGACCGCACGAGCTGGAGCGGGTGCACCGCCAGATGGTGGCCCAGGTGGCCAACCTGCCGCAGCTGGCCGGCCTGTTCGTGTATGACGAAAACGGTAAATGGCTGGTCAATTCGCGCTCGCTGCTGACGGCGACGCTCAATAATGCCGACCGCGGCTATTTCATCTATCACCGCGACCATCCGGGCCGTGCGCCCTATGTGGGCGTGCCGGTGCTCAGCCGCTCCAGCGGCAAGTGGATCATCCCGGTGTCGCGTCGCGTGAACAAGGCCGACGGCAGCTTCGGCGGGGTGGCGCTGGCCACGCTGGATATGGATTACTTCCGCCGCTTCTACCAGAGCTTCGACATCGGCGAGCGCGGCGCGGTGGCGCTGCTGTCCAACCAGGGCGTGCTGATGCTGCGCCGGCCCTTGGTCGAGCATGGCATAGGCAGCGATATGCGCGCCACGCCGCTGTTCAAGGCCTATGCCAGCGGCTCACATATCGGCACCGGCCTGTTTCCATCGTCGCGCGATGGCGAGCTGCGCCTGAACAGCTACCGGCCGCTGGAACACTATCCGCTGTTTGTCACCGCCGCCTTGTCGCGCGAGGAAATGCTGGAGCACTGGCGGCATGACACCTTCATGCACTCGCTGGGCGTGGTGCTGCTGGCGGCGCTGCTGGGCCTGTTCGGCAAGCGCCTGATCAAGCAGATCAACCTGCGCCTGGAAGCGGAGGCAGAGCTGCTGCGCGCGCGCGATGCGCTCGAGAGCGCCAATCACACGCTGGAACGGCTAGCGATGCAGGATGGCCTGACCGGCCTGGCCAACCGGCGCCAGTTCGATGTCACGCTGGGCAATGAGTTCAGCCGCGCCATGCGCCAGCACGCTACGCTGGCGTTCGTGATGATCGATGTCGATTACTTCAAGCAATACAACGACCTGTATGGCCACAGCGCGGGTGATGATTGTTTGCGCTCGGTGAGCCAGCTGATACGGGCCTTGACGCCCAAGCGCCCGGGCGACCTGAGCGCGCGCTACGGCGGCGAGGAAATCGGCATCTTGCTGCCCAATACCGACGCCGCCGGCGCGCAGGCGGTGGCCGAGCGCATCCGGCAAGCGATCCAGAATCTGCACATGGAGCACAAGGGCAGCCCGCTGGGTGAACTCACCGTCAGCGCCGGCGTGGCGGCGTTGCAGCCGGTGCGCGGCCAGCACAGCGCCGGCCTGCTGGTGGAGACAGCAGACAAGGCGTTGTATGCCGCCAAGTCGGCCGGGCGCAACCGGGTCTGCGTGCAAGGGCAGTGCGGCGCTATGGCGCAGCCGCAGGCCTAGCGCACTAGCGCGCTGGCCGCGTCGGCTGCCATGCCGGCCAGCTTGCACACGCTGTTTGCCTGCACCGCCGCTGTGGCCTGCTCGAGCAGCGCCGCGTTGTGCCGGGTGAGCGTAGCCATCTTGCCGATGGCTGGCTCGATCTGCTCGCTGCTCGCTGCCCGCGATCTGCTGCACGCTGGCGACAATCTCGCGGATGGTGTTGCCGGCCTGCCGGCCTGCCGGCCTGCTCGAGCAGCTGGCACAGCTTGCACAGCACTGCCGTCCCAAGCCGGCATACAGTTTGCGGCGGATGCCCGGGCCTGATGCTTGCATCATGCAAGCGTGCTGTGTAGCACGGTGACGGGCAGCAGGCGGATGGGCGCAGCCCATCACTGTAGCGCTGGCACGGCGCCGGATAGGCCGCTTGGTTGCTTTGCAAATCTGCACAGGACAGCAACAATCTAGCAATGTGAGCGTGCTTCAATGGTGGACACGGCGCGCGGCTGGCGTGCTCCGCTCTCACTTTGAAAGCCTGCGATGACATCTGCCTTCACGGTGCAGCCCATGCTGGTGCTGCGCGATCTGGTCAAGCGTTACGACAGCGGCGCCGGCGCCGTCACTGCCTTGGATAAAGTGCGGCTGGAGATTCACCCCGGCGAATGCGTGGCGGTGGTCGGCAAGTCCGGCAGCGGCAAATCCACTTTGCTCAACCTGGTGACCGGCATCGACCGCCCCAGCAGCGGCGAGGTGTGGCTGGACGGCGCGGCCGTACATGCGATGGCGCCGTCGGCGCTGGCGCCCTGGCGCGGGCGCCGCATCGGCATCGTGTTCCAGTTCTTCCAGCTGCTGCCGACGCTGTCGGTGGCGGAGAACGTGATGTTGCCGATGGATTTCTGCGCAAGCTACCCGGCCCGCCAGCGGCGCTCGCGCGCACTGGCCTTGCTGGCGCAGCTGGGGATCGCCGAGCAGGCGGACAAGCTGCCGTCGGCGCTGTCGGGCGGCCAGCAGCAGCGTGCCGCGATCGCGCGGGCGCTGGCCAACGATCCGCCGCTGCTGGTGGCCGACGAACCGACCGGCAATCTCGATACCGATACCGCGCGCCAGATCATGGGCTTGTTCCGCGGCCTGGCGGCGGCCGGCAAGACGGTGCTGATGGTGACCCACGAGCGCGATTACGGCGACTGTTTCAGTCGTACCGTGACCTTGGCCGACGGCGCCGTCATCGGCGACTCGGCGCATGCCGGCACTGCCGCGCCCGCGCAGGTGCAGCGTGCTTAGCCCGCGCTGGCGCAAGCTGCTGCGCGACGTGGCACACACGCCCGGCCGCACCGCGCTGATGGTGCTGGCGATGGCAGCCGGCGTGTGCGCGCTGGCCACCATGCTGTCGAGCTACACCATCCTGAGCCGCGAGACCACGCGCAATTACCTCGACACCAATCCGCCCTCGGCCACGCTGCAGCTCGATGCCATCGATGCGCCGCTGCTGGCCGCGATTCGCGCCTTCCCCGGTATCGCCGATGCCCAGGCCAGCGCGCTGGCCGGTGCCTTGCTGGAGACCGGCGATGGCCACTGGCTGCCGGTGACCATCTTCGTGCTGGGCGACTTTAACGCGCAGCGCATCAACACCATTTACCGTGGGCAGGGCGCGTGGCCGCCGCCGCCCGGCACGCTGCTGCTGGAACGCGATGCGCTGCCGCTGGCGCATGCCGCCATCGGCGCGCAACTGCGGCTGCGCCGGGCACAGGGCGAGCCGCAGCCGGTGACGATTTCCGGCACGGCGCACGATCCGGCGCTGCCGCCGGCCAATCGCGGCCAGACCGTGTATGCCTTCGCCACGCCGGACAGCCTGCGCGCACTGGGCATGGATGGCAGGCTGACGCAGTTGCAGCTGACCGTGCGCGGACCGGCCGCCAGCGACGCCGATGCTATCGAAGCGGTGGTGGCGCCGCTGGCGCGCTGGCTGCGCCAGCAGGGCCGCAGCGTGAACGCGATCCGCATTCCACCGCCGGGTGAGCATCCGCATCAGAAGGTGATGCGTTCCATGCTGCTGATGCTGCTCGCTTTCAGCGTCATTGCGCTGCTGCTGTCTGCGCTGTTGAGCGCCACGCTGCTGGGCGGGATGCTGGCGCAGCAGCGCCGCCAGATCGGCGTGATGCAAGCCATCGGCGCGCGCAGCGCACAGCTGGCCGCCATGTACCTGGTGCTGGTGGCGTTGCTGGCCGCGCTGGCGACGGCACTGGGCATCTGGGGCGGACTGGCGGCCGGACGCGCCTTCTCCGGGGTGGTGCTGCGTGAAATCCTCAACTTCAGCATGCACAGCGGCGAGCTGCCGGCGTGGGCCTACGTCGCGCTGGTGCTGGCCGGCATGGCGCCGCCGCTGCTCGCTGCCGCGCTGCCGATACGGCAAGCCTGCCGCAGCACGGTGCAAGCTGCGCTCAGCGAGGCCGGCAGCGGCAAGCTGTATGTGAGGCCACGCCGTGCCGGTGCCTGGCGGCACGCCGGCCTGCTGGAGCGCCTGCCCGGCGTCGAGCGCAGCCTGCTGATGGCGTTGCGCAACAGTGTGCGCCGGCGCGGCCGGCTGCTGCTGACGCTAGGCTTGCTGGGCGCGGCCGGCGCCATGTACCTGAGCAGCCTGAATCTGCGCGCCGCCGCGCAGCAGCATCTGGCCGACGCCGCTGCGCAGCGCCACTACGACCTCGAAACAGTGCTGGACCGCCCGGCCGCGCCGGCGCAGGTGGCGCAGCTATTGGGGGCGCTGGCGGAGGTGGCGCTGGTCGAACCGTGGCGCCGCCGCAGCGCCGCGCGCGAGCGGGCCGACGGCCTGGAGATCGAAAGGGTGTATCCGGATGGCGCGCATGGCACGCTGACCGTGATGGCCGTGCCGGAACCGAATGCCACGCTGCAACTGGCGATGCTCGATGGGCGCTGGCTGGTGCCGGGCGAGCAGGGGACGGCCGTGTTGAACGGCGAAGCGCTGGAGTTCTTCCCGCAAGCGACGCCAGGCGGCACGATAGGCTTGTCCAGCGGCGGCAAGACGCTGCGGTTGCGGGTGGCCGGCATTGCCCGCCAGTATATGTCGCCGGCCACGGTGTTCGTCACGCCGGCCACCTACGCCAGCCTGGCCGGCGCCGCAGCGACGGCGCCGCCGGCCTTGGATGCCGGGCAACTGCCGGCATCGACCTACCGCATAGTGCTGCGCCAGCACAGCGCCGCCGCGCTGGACGCTGCGGCAGCGCGCATTTCCGGCGTGCTGGCGGCAGCGGGCATGCAAGTGCGCATCAACTACACCGAGACCATGCTGCGCAAGGAAGTGGACGGCCACTTCGACCTGCTGATCGGCGCCATGCTGTTCATTTCCTTGCTGATGGCGGCGGTCGGCCTGTTTGGCCTGTGCGCGGCGATGGGCAGCAGCGTGGCCGAGCGCGGCCGCGAGATCGGCATCCTGCGCAGCATCGGCGCCATCGTGCTGCGCAACGTGCTGTGCGAAGGGGTGTTCATCGCGCTGCTCAGCATCCCGCTGGCGTTTGCGCTGGCGTTGCCGCTGTCGGCCGCGCTGGGCAGCTTGCTCGGCAATATGCTGTTCGGACTGGCCTTCCCGCTGGTGGTGTCAGGCCAGGCGTTGCTGGCGTGGCTGCTGCTGGCGCTGGCCGGCGCGCTGCTGGCCAGCGGCCTGCCGGCGTGGCGCGCGGCCCGGCTCAGCATCCGTCAAGCGCTGAGCACCTTATAACTCCATGGAAGGATATGTCATGAAAAAATCCCTGCTGCTCGTCACGCTCATCGTGCTCGCATGCGTGGCCATGCTTGGGCTGGTGCGCGGCATCGACCTGATGGCGCTGATCAAACAGTTGCACGGGCGTTGACAGGGGCCCTCAACGGGGGGGCTTGCGGCGGCGGGGTGCTACGCAGGTAGCGGAGCCATTGCCCCGAAGCGCGCTCGAATCGATGGCTGCTCCGGTCGGTGTCATCGGGCTGGACGTCGCGCTTGACGGCCGGCGCGCAGCATACGCCCATCCCAAAGCGCGAGGGGCTCCATCCAATTCGCCTGTTCGCGCGCGAACCTTTAGGCGGCGCCGCCCGAATTGGCTGGAGGGGGATAGCGCGGACGGCGCAGCCGTCCTAATGCTTAGGCCTTGCCTGTTGCTGTAGGTATTGCTTCACAATTTCCAACGGAGCGCCGCCGCAACTCAAAAC
>FSZM01000009.1_pt1 | contig 33961 bp, 31 predicted proteins | sample 1638831 | NCBI WGS metagenome assembly FSZM01 (sample SAMEA3914813, study PRJEB12502) | metagenome | biome: forest; material: soil | place: Canada | collected 2011-07-07 | depth 0.3 m
GATCCCGCCAATCCTGACAGCATCGCCCTGTGTTCTTCGCTCAGATGCAACGCCGCCCGTCCGCTTGCTCGTGCCATATTCACCCCCAGTTTGGAATCACTGGAGTATATGATTACAGAAATTGTATTTTAAGTAAATATTTTAATGAAACAAAATACTAGGCGGTCATCCCATTGCGCGGCGGGCAAGGCATCCGTGAAGTGCTTGACGACCAGCAGCAAGGCGTAGCTGGGCGAGCGCGCCAGGCGCGTCTGCGCCAGCGGCCTGTCGCTGACGGCGCCAATGAAAAGCGCCGTCAAGCACAGGCACAGCCAGCTGTCCGAGCTGAAGCAGGAGCTGCATGAGCGCCGCTACGCCAGCGGCCGCTGCCCTTGGTGGCTGGCGTACTCTTTTACAGCACGCCCTTGGCGCGCAAGGCGGCGATGTCGGCGTCGCTGCGGCCGAGCATGTCGCGCAGGATTTCGTCGGTGTGCTGGCCCAGCAGCGGTGGGGCAACGTCGTTGTCGGTAGGTGAACCGGACATCTTCATCGGACTGCGCACCAGCTTCATGCTGCCCGCCGTCGGATGCGGAACCTCCACCACCAGCTGGCGCGCCTGCACTTGCGGGTTTTTGTAGACGTCGTCCAGATCGTTGATCGGGCCGCACGGGACGCCGACTTCTTCCAGCTTGGCCAGCCAGAAAGCGCGCGGCTGCGTCAACACCATTTCGGCCAGGATAGGCACCAGCAGGTCGCGGTTTTTCACCCGCTGCGGGTTGGTGACGAAGCGCTCGTCCTTCGCCAAGTCGGAGCGGCCGCCCACTTCGACAAACTTCTGATATTGGCCGTCGTTGCCGGTGGCGACGATGATATGGCCGTCCGCACACGCGAAGGTTTGATACGGCACGATGTTCGGATGCGCATTGCCCCAGCGTTTGGGCGGCTTGCCGCTGTTGAGGTAATTGCTGCCCATGTTGGCCATCATCGCTACCTGCACGTCCAGCAGCGACATGTCGATGTACTGGCCGTCACCACTGCGGTCGCGGTGCGTCAGCGCGGCGAGGATGGCAATGGTCGAATACATGCCGGTCATCAAGTCAGTCAGCGCGACGCCAGCTTTTTGCGGGCCGCCGCCGGGCAGGTCGTCGCGCTCGCCGGTCACCGACATCAGCCCGCCCATGCCCTGGATCAGGAAGTCATAGCCGGCGCGGTGCGCATACGGGCCGTCCTGGCCGAAGCCGGTCACCGAGCAGTAGACCAGGTCTGGCTTGATGGCCTTCAGTGTTTCATAGTCGAGACCGTAGCGTTTCAGCTGGCCGACTTTGTAATTTTCCAGTACCACATCGCAGTGCCGGACCAGTTCGCGCAGCAACTGCTGGCCCTCCGGGCTGGCGATATCGACCGTCACCGAGCGCTTGCCGCGGTTGGCGGCCAGGTAGTAGGCCGCTTCGCTGGTGTCGTTGCCGTCAGCGTCTTTCGCGTAGGGCGGGCCCCAGGCGCGCGTGTCATCGCCGCTGCCGGGACGCTCGATCTTGATCACGTCCGCGCCGAGGTCGGCCAGGTTTTGTGAGCACCACGGTCCCGCCAGTACGCGGCTCAGGTCGAGCACGCGAATGTGGCCCAGTGCTTTGGGCATGCCGCTGGATGCTTGGCTTGCTACTGTCATGGTTAGCCTTTAGAAGTCCGATCAGGCCGCTAGTGTACTGGCTGGCGCGCCGATCTGCATGGGCTTTAGTGCTGCAGGGTGGCGGCCAGCGTTTGCATCGCGCGCCAGCGGCTCAGGGGCGAGGGGTGAGTGTCGGAATCGAGCGCGGGGTGCGCGCTGGCACGCAGCAGCTTGCGGTAGTAGTTGGCCGCGCGCTCGGGTGGCCAACCGGCGTGTGCGGCCAGCAGCAGGCCGGCGCGGTCGGCTTCGGCTTCCTGCTCGCGGCCGAGCGGGGCCAGTTTGTCCATCAGCGGCCGGTCGTGGTCGACGGCGTCCCACAGCTCGGCGAAGGGCAGGGCGGCGCGCTTGGGTTCCAGGCGCAGCGCCAATTGGTATTCTTGCAAGTTGTGGCGCAGCGCGGCGTGAGCGATTTCGTGGGATAGCAGCATGGCCAGTTCGGCGTCGTTTAGCGCCAGACGCTCAGCGTAGGGCTGGCCGACCAGGATTTTGCCGCCGGCCATGCAGTCGGCGTCTTGCTCGGGTTCGGCGGTGGTGTGGATTTGCCAGGACCAGCCGGCCGTTTCGGGATAGTCGCGCATCGCCTGGGCGATCAGGCCGGAGGCGATGTGCTGCACGCGCTCGAGAAAGCGGCTATCGGCGTCCAGCGCGTGGCTGTCGTCCAGCGTGGCGAGGCGGGTGGCGTAGGCTAGGGCCGCGCGTGCCAGCACTTGCGGCTGCGTGACGGTGCTCGCGGCACTGGCCGCCGTGATGCTCAGTTCGGGCTTCCAGGCCATCGTCGTGCCGGTGGTGGCCAGGATGGCGGGGGCGCGCGGCGCATCCGACGCCGATACGGCGGGCGCGGCCAGCGACATGGTGGCCAGCAGCGCTGCTGCCGTTGCCAGCTGTTGCGTTCCTGATCGTGTCATGATGCCGGATCCCCACACTCGTGATAATGTTTTGGAAATCTTCTTAAAGGCGAGCCCCCATGTGGCCCTATCCTAAAATTGTTGCACACCGCGGCGGCGGGACGCTGGCGCCGGAAAACACCATCGCCGGCCTGCGCTGCGGCCTGGCCTACGGCTTTCGCGCCGTCGAATTCGACGCCATGCTGTCGCGCGACGGCATCGGCATGGTCATGCACGATACGCAATTCGGCCGCACCGTGCCAGGACTGGGCAGCGTCGACAGCACCGACGCCCTTGCCCTGTCGCAGATGGACGCCGGCGCCTGGTTCGCTCCGCAATTTCGCGGCGAACCAGTGCCATTTTTCACACAGTTTATCGATTACTGCAAGGCCCAGCGCATCTGGATGAACATCGAAATCAAGCCGGCGCCCGGTCATGACGCCGAAACGGGACGCTGGGTGGCTGAAGTGACGCGCGCCCGCTTTGCCGCCGAAATCGCCGCCGGCGATCCGGCCGGGCTGCCGCTGCTGTCCTCATTCAGCCCAGTCGCCCTGGCCGCCGCCCGCGATGCGGCGCCGGACTTGCCGCGCGCTTACTTGCTCGACAAGGTCCCCGCCGACTGGCAGGCCCAAGCCAGGGTAGTGGGGGCCATCGCCATACACACCAACCAGCAACACCTGACTGCGGCGATGGCCAAGCAGATCAAAGCCGCCGGTTTCGGCCTGTTTTGCTATACCGTCAACGATGCGGCGCGCGGCAGGGAAATCCTGTCCTGGGGCGTGGACGGCTTTTGCACCGACCGCATCGATCTGATCGGACCAAACTTCGCCTAGAGGCGGCCCCCCAGTGCTGCCTCTATTTAATGCACCCGAATCACGTATAATCCCTCCTTTGCCCTTGCCAGCTACTTCTGCCAATACGACATGAAATCATCTGAAATCCGCGACAAATTCCTCAAGTTTTTTGAATCCAAGGGGCATTCCATCGTCCGTTCCAGCTCCCTGGTACCTGGCAACGACCCGACCCTGTTGTTGACGAACAGCGGCATGGTGCAGTTCAAGGATGTGTTTACCGGCACCGACAGCCGCCCGTACAGCCGTGCCACCTCGGTGCAGCGCTGCGTGCGCGCCGGCGGCAAGCACAACGACCTGGAAAACGTCGGCTACACCGCGCGTCACCACACCTTCTTCGAAATGCTGGGCAATTTCAGCTTCGGCGACTATTTCAAGCGCGACGCGATCCATTACGCCTGGGAGTTGCTGACCAAGGTCTACCTGCTGCCGACCGAGAAGCTGACCGTCACCGTCTACATCGAAGACGACGAAGCCTACGACATCTGGGCCAAGGAAATCGGCGTGCCGAAAGAGCGCATCATCCGTATCGGCGACAACAAGGGCGCGCGCTATGCATCGGATAACTTCTGGCAAATGGCCGACACCGGCCCATGCGGACCGTGCACCGAAATCTTCTACGACCACGGCGCCGAAATCCCGGGCGGGCCGCCAGGTTCGCCTGACGAAGATGGCGACCGCTTCATCGAAATCTGGAACCTGGTGTTCATGCAGTTCAACCGCGACGAAGCGGGCGTGATGCACAAGTTGCCCAAGCCTTGCGTCGACACCGGCATGGGCATGGAGCGCCTGGCCGCCGTGCTGCAGCACGTGCACTCGAACTACGAGATCGACCTGTTCCAGCACCTGATCAAGGCTGCCGCGCGCGAAACCGGCGCCACCGACCTGGAAAACAAATCGCTGCGCGTGATTGCCGACCACATCCGCGCTGCCGCGTTCATGATCGTTGACGGGGTGATACCGGGCAGCGAAGGCCGTGCCTACGTGCTGCGCCGCATCATCCGCCGCGCGCTGCGCCACGGCCACAAGCTGGGCCAGACCCAGCCATTTTTCTACAAGCTGGTGGCCGACCTGGCCATCGAGATGGGCGCCGCCTATCCGGAACTGGAAGAAGCCAAGGAGCGCGTCGCCCAGATGCTCAAGGCCGAAGAAGAGCGTTTCGGCGAAACGCTGGAAACCGGCATGAAAGTGCTGGAAGCGCAACTGGCCAAGGACGGCAAGGGCATAGACGGCGCCACCGCCTTCACCCTGTACGAGACCTATGGCTTCCCGCCAGACCTGACCGCCGACATCTGCCGCGAACGCAATATCGCGTTCGACCAGGCTGGCTACGACGCGGCGCTGAAGGAAAGCCAGGAACTGTCGCGCAAGGGCGGCAAGTCGGCCAAGGACAGCAAGGTCGAATACAGCGGCGAGAAAAACCAATTCGTCGGCTACGACCAGCTGAGCTTCAGCAGCAAGGTCGTGGCCCTGTACGCCGCTGGTACGCCGGTGCCGCAACTGAAAGCTGGCCAGGCCGGCATCGTGGTGCTGGACAGCACGCCGTTCTACGCCGAGTCGGGCGGCCAGGTGGGCGACCAGGGCATGATCGCCTCCGGCGCCGGCCAGTTCAACGTCAGCGACACGCTGAAGATCCAGGCCGACGTCTTCGGTCACCACGGCGTGCTGGAATCGGGCGTGCTGAAAGTGGGTGACGCGGTCAGCGCAACGGTGGAGCAAGCCAAGCGCGCGCGCACCATCCGCAACCACTCGGCCACCCACTTGATGCACAAGGCCCTGCGCGAAGTGCTGGGTTCCCACGTGGCGCAAAAAGGCTCGCTGGTCGATCCGGACAAGGCCCGCTTCGACTTCAGCCACAATGCGCCGGTGACGGCCGAGCAGATCGCCCAGGTGGAAGCCATCGTCAACGCCGAAATCCTGGCCAACGTGGCGACCCAGTCGCACCAGATGTCCTTCGACGACGCCGTCAAGCATGGCGCGATGGCGCTGTTCGGCGAGAAGTATGGCGATGAAGTGCGGGTGATGGACATCGGCTCGTCGAAAGAGCTGTGCGGCGGCGTGCACGTACACCGCACCGGCGACATCGGCCTGTTCAAGATCGTCTCCGAAGGCGGCGTGGCAGCCGGTATCCGCCGCGTGGAAGCGGTGACGGGCGAGGGCGCGCTGGCGCTGGTGCAGGGCATGGCGCGCAAGCTCAATGAGGCGGCCGCCGCGCTGAAGTCCAATCCGGAAGAATTGACCGCCAAGATCACCGGCATGCAAGACCAGGTCAAGTCGCTGGAGAAGGAACTGGCCGCGCTGAAGTCGAAACTGGCTGCCGGCCAGGGCGATGAGTTGCTGACGCAGGCAGTGGACGTGAACGGCATCAAGGTGCTGGCCGCGACGCTGGACGGCGCCGACCTGGCCCGTTTGCGCGAGACCATGGACAAGCTGAAGGACAAGCTCAAGACCGCCGCCATCGTGCTGGCCAGCGTGGTCGACGGCAAGGTCAGCCTGATCGCCGGCGTGACCGCGGACGCCACTTCCAAGGTCAAGGCCGGTGAGTTGGTTAACTTCGTTGCACAACAAGTGGGCGGAAAAGGCGGCGGACGCCCCGATATGGCGCAGGCCGGCGGTACCGATCCTAGCGGCCTGCCAGCCGCCCTGGCCGGTGTTGCAGCCTGGGTTGGCCAGCGCGCATAACGCTGGAAAGACCTGTAAATAAGCGGTTTGGACGGCCCGTGCTGCGCTGCGGGCCGTTGCCGTTATGGGGCGGGCATTGTATACTCGCCAGCTCTCGTTGCGAACTTGCAACGCAATACGAACTATTTTGGTGCAGCGCGTCAATCGTCCTGATTTGGAGTAGTATGACGGCAGGATCAGTATAATACGAGGCAGGATATTGATGAGCGACACGATTCTTGAAAACGAAACCATGGAATTCCACAAGGAACTCGACGCACGCGGATTGAATTGCCCGCTGCCGATCCTGAAGGCCAAGAAAGCGCTGGCGGAGCTGCAAAGCGGCGAAGTCCTGCGGATCATGGCCACGGACCCAGGTTCGGTGCGCGACTTCCAGGCCTTTGCCAAGCAGACTGGCAACGCGCTGCTGTCCCATGTGCAGACCGGCCGTGAGTTTGTCTTTTTGATGCAGCGCAAATAAGCGCTGCGTTTTTCTACTCCCAAACGGGCGGTGCAAAAAATCGTCTTTTTAGACGCTTGCTACTAGCCAAAAAACGCACGATCGTGCTTTAATTTCGTGCGGGGGCTGAAATTCCCATATAATCTAGCCCACTCATTAAGTCAGTCATTTTTACTATTTTTCCAAAGGCACAGCTATGAAAGTCTTGGTACCCGTCAAACGCGTGGTCGACTACAACGTCAAGGTGCGCGTTAAATCCGACGGCACTGGTGTCGACATCGCCAATGTCAAAATGTCGATGAACCCATTCGATGAGATCGCGCTGGAAGAAGCCATGCGCCTCAAAGAAGCCGGCAAGGTCACCGAAGTGGTGGCCGTATCGTGCGGCATCACCCAGTGCCAGGAAACCCTGCGCACCGGCATGGCCATCGGCGCCGACCGCGGCATCCTGGTGGAAACGGCTACCGAACTGGAACCGCTGGCCGTGGCCAAGCTGCTCAAGGCCGTGGCTGAAAAAGAACAGCCACAACTGATCATCCTGGGCAAGCAGGCGATCGACGATGACTCCAACCAGACCGGCCAGATGCTCGCTGCGCTGCTGGGCTGGCCGCAAGCGACCTTCGCCTCGAAAGTGGTGCTGGAAGACGGTAAAGTCACCGTGACCCGCGAAGTGGACGGCGGCCTGGAAACCCTGGCGCTGACTCTGCCAGCCATCATCACCACCGACTTGCGCCTGAACGAGCCGCGCTATGTGACGCTGCCCAACATCATGAAGGCAAAGAAAAAGCCGCTGGATGTGACCAAGCCGGAAGACCTGGGCGTCGACGTGACCCCGCGTCTGAAGACCCTGAAAGTCGCCGAGCCGGCAAAACGCTCGGCCGGCATCAAGGTGGCCGACGTCGCCACCCTGGTCGCCAAGCTGCGCACCGAAGCCAAAGTCATCTAAAGGAAAAATCATGGTCGCATTAGTTATTGCAGAACACGACAACGCCAGCCTGAAAGGCAGCACCCTCAACACCGTGACCGCAGCCCTCCAGTGCGGCGGCGACGTGCACGTGCTCGTTGCCGGTTCCAACGCCGGCGCTGCCGCCGAAGCCGCCGCGAAGATCGCCGGTGTGTCGAAAGTCATCGTGGCCGACGCGCCGCACTTCGCCGACGGCCTGGCCGAAAACGTGGCCGAGCAAGTGCTGGCCCTGGCCGGCACCTATAGCCACATCCTGGCTCCGGCTACCGCCTACGGCAAGAACATCTTGCCACGCGTGGCCGCCAAGCTGGACGTGGCGCAGATCTCGGAAATCACCAAGGTCGACGCACCTGATACCTTCGAGCGTCCTATCTACGCCGGCAACGCGATCGCCACCGTGCAATCGTCGGACAAGGTCAAGGTCATCACCGTGCGTACCACCGGCTTTGACGCCGCTGCCGCCACCGGTGGTTCGGCTGCCGTGGAAACGGCTGCCGCCGTTGCCGATTCGGGCAAATCGTCCTTCGTCGGCCGTGAGCTGGCCAAGTCGGACCGTCCGGAACTGACCGCTGCCAAGATCATCGTTTCCGGTGGCCGCGGCATGGGTTCGAGCGAAGCCTTCAAGATCCTGGAACCGCTGGCAGACAAGCTGGGCGCCGCCATGGGGGCCTCGCGCGCCGCCGTCGACGCCGGCTATGTGCCGAACGACTGGCAAGTGGGCCAGACCGGCAAGATCGTTGCACCGTCGCTGTACATCGCCGTCGGTATCTCGGGCGCGATCCAGCACCTGGCCGGTATGAAGGATTCTAAGACCATCGTCGCGATCAACAAGGATCCGGAAGTGCCGATCTTCTCCGTTGCCGACTACGGCATCGTGGGCGATCTGTTTGAAATCGTGCCGCAACTGGTTGCAGAACTGGGCTAATCGAGCATAAAAGCAATACGCAAGCCACGCTGATCCCATCGCGGATTACCGTGGCTTTTTTTTCGGAGACATACAAGATGCCATATCAAGCCCCCCTGAAGGACATGCTGTTCGTGATGAACGAACTGGCTGACCTGGCCGCCGTCAACGCGCTGCCCGGCAATGAAGACGCGACCCCGGACACGGCCGAAGCCGTGCTGGAAGAGAACGCGAAATTCGTCAGCAACGTGGTCGCGCCACTGAACAATCCTAGCGACAAAGAGCCGAGCTACTGGCACGACGGCCAGGTCACCACCTCGAAAGGCTACAAGGACGCGTTCAAGGCATTTGCCGAAGCGGGCTGGCAGGGCGTGCAGCATCCGGTCGAATTCGGCGGCCAGGGCTTGCCTAAGCTGCTGGCCACGCCGTGCACCGAAATGCTCAACGCCGGCAGCATTTCCTTCGCGCTGTGCGCGCTGCTGTCGGACGGTGCCATCGAAGCGCTGCTCACTGCCGGCAGCGACCAGCAGAAAGCCATCTACCTGGAAAACCTGGTCACCGGCAAATGGACCGGCACCATGAACCTGACCGAGCCGCAAGCGGGCTCCGACCTGGCCGCCGTGCGCACCCGCGCCGTGCCGCAGGGCGATGGCAGCTACAAGGTTTTCGGCACCAAGATCTTCATCACCTACGGCGAACACGACATGGCCGAAAACATCGTCCACCTGGTGCTGGCGCGTACGCCGGATGCACCGGCGGGTGTGAAGGGCATCTCGCTGTTCATCGTGCCCAAGTTCCTGGTCCATGCCGACGGCTCGCTGGGCGCGCGCAATGACGCGCACTGCGTGTCGATCGAACACAAGCTGGGCATCAAGGCCAGCCCGACTGCCGTGCTGCAATTTGGCGACCACGGCGGCGCCATCGGCACGCTGGTGGGCGAAGAGAACCGCGGCCTGGAATACATGTTCATCATGATGAATGCGGCACGCTTCGGTGTCGGCATGCAGGGCATAGGCCTGGCCGAGCGCGCGTACCAGAAGGCCGTAGCCTATGCCAAGGACCGCGTGCAGTCGCGCGACCTGGCCGGTTCGGCTGGCTCGGTGTCCATCATTCACCATCCGGACGTGCGCCGCATGCTGATGTCGATGCGCTCGCAAACCGAGGCGGCGCGCGCGCTGGCCTACGTCGGCGCCGGCATCAGCGATATCGCCCACAGCCACGCCGATGCGGAAGTGCGCAAGGCAAATCTTGCTGTGTATGAATATCTGGTGCCTGTCATTAAGGGCTGGTCGACCGAGATGTCGCAGGACGTCACCCGCGACGGCGTGCAGATCCACGGCGGCATGGGCTTCATCGAAGAGACCGGCGCCGCCCAGCACTACCGCGACGCGAAGATCCTGACCATTTACGAAGGCACGACCGCGATCCAGGCCAACGACCTGGTCGGCCGCAAGACCATGCGTGACGGCGGTGCCGTGGCCAAGGGCTTGATTGCCCAGGTGCGCGAAACCGAAGCGCTGCTGGCGGCGTCGGAGCATGCCGATTTCAAGGCCATCCTGGCGCAGTTGTCGGCGGGCAGCAAGGACCTGGAAGCGGTGGTCGAGTATGTGCTCAACAATGTCAAGAGCGACATCAAGGGCGTGTTCTCGGGCAGCGTGCTGTACCTGAAGCTGGCCGGCATCGTGCTGGGCGGCTGGCAGATGGCGCGTGCTGCGATCATCGCGCAGCACAAGCTCGATGCCAGTGAAGGCGACGCCAGCTTCTACAAGGCCAAGATCGCCACGGCGCGCTTCTTTGCCGAGCATATCCTGTCGCAAGCGTCCGGCCTGCGCATCGCTATCACCGTCGGCAGCGCCGGCGTGCTGGCACTGAGCGAAGACCAGTTCTAAAACGGTTTTTCTTTGCGGAAAGCAGCCTGTGGGCTGCTTTTTTTTCGTCCATCGCGCTACACTGTGGGGAAACACAGGGGAGGCGACATGCGCATCGCGATTTTGTCTGATATCCATGGTAATTTGCCGGCGTTGGAGGCGGTGGTCAGCCATATCCAGCGGCGTGGCGTGGATGCGGTGGTCAATCTGGGCGATAGCCTGTCCGGGCCGCTGCTGCCGCGCGAGACGGTACGCTTTCTGATGGCCCAGGACTGGGTGCAACTGGCCGGCAATCATGAACGTCAGGTGCTCGAGCTCGATCCTGACGCGTCCGACAATATGCAGCGCCAGCCTTCCGACGCCTATGCCCGTGCCCAGTTGGGCATACGCGAACTGGCGTGGATGGCGTCACTGAAGCCCTGTCAGCGGCTTAACGATCAGGTGCTGCTGTGCCATGGCACGCCGCGCAGCGATCTGGAGTATTTTCTGGAGTCGGTCGATCCCGGCCAGCCTCAGGTGCGGGTCGCCACGGCGGACGAGGTGGCGCAGCGCTTGGGCGATGTGCATGCCGAGCTGGTGGTCTGCGGTCACACCCACGTGCCGCGCTCGGTGCGCGCGCCGAATGGCACGCTGATCGTCAATCCGGGCAGCGTCGGCTTGCAGGCTTATGACGACGAGCATCCGAGCTACCACATGATCCAGAACGGCTCGCCCGATGCTCGCTATTCGATAGTCGAGCGCTTCGATGGCCAGTGGGTCAGCGCGCTGATCGCTGTGCCTTATGACTACCGGCCGATGGCGGACCTGGCGCAGCGCAATGGCCGCCCGGACTGGGCGCATGCGCTGCGCACCGGTTATATGCCGCCGGCCAAGTCGACCACGGCCTGATACAGCCGTATCGGCTCTTCGGCGATACGGTTCAGCACATACAGGAAATGCTCTTTGCCAAACACCGCGTATTCGCGGGTAGGAAAACCGCGCTGTTGTAGTCCGGCGATCTGTTCGGTGCCCAGGCCGATCAGCGATTCGAATTCATACCAGCGCGGATCGATGCGCTCTTCCACGATCTGCGCGCTCAGGTCGTGCTGGATGCTGCGGTCATGCGTGGCGATCGAGCACTTGTGGCCGCTTTGCAGCAGCTCGCGCGCGTAACGGCGATAGGCATCGGCCAGTTCATGGCTGTTGCGGTGGTGGGAGAGCGTTTCCGGCTCCAGGAAGGCACCCTTCACTAAACGGATGCGGCCGGGCAGGCGCATTAATTGCGGCAGGTCTTGCGCGGTGCGATGGCGCTTGGCCGGCACCGTGATACCGACGTTGCGCAAGTCCGCCTCCTGGTGCAGGCGGGTGTAGATGGCGTAGATATGGTCGGCGCGGTCGGCGCCTTCCATCGAGATCATCACCTCGCGGTTGATTTCGGCTGCGGCCAGCGCGATGCGGTGCGCGTTGCGGTAGCCCAGTTCGGTATCGACCAGCGAGCCCACGTGCGATAGGTCGAAGGAAATCGAGCAATTGAGATTGCGTTCGCCGATGGCGCGCACCAGCTGCATGAAGACTTCGGTCTCGGCCATCGCGAACGCTTCGTCGCGCACGCTCTCACCCATGTACTCGGCGGAGGCGGCGTGGCCGGCGGCATTGATCGCAGCCACGCGCTGCAAGGCCTCGTCCACCGTCTGTCCGGCGACATAGCGCTGCGACACCCGGTGCATCAGCGGCCGCAGCAGCGTATCGTTCAGGAACTTTTCCTTGGCCGTCTCATCCAGCGCAAACGCCCGCAAGGCTGTCGCCCCCTGATCGACCAGCGCTTGCCATTCAGGCGGGAAACCAGGGACTGTTGGTGTCGGCACGATAGCTCCTTTTGCATGTACAAGGCGCTAGTCTAGCAGCCGATTGCGTGCTGGCCAACGCGGAAGCTGTCGCGGTACTGCTTGGGGGTGATGCCGAAGCGTTGCGCGAACACCAGCCGCATGCGTGCCGCACTGCCGAAACCGCAGCGGCTGGCGATCGTCTTGAGCGCCAGCGTGCCGCCTTCGAGCATGTTGCGCGCGGCGTCGATGCGGGCGCGCTGGATGAATTCGGCGGGCGTGACGCCGGTGTCCCTCACAAACTGGCGTGCGAAATTGCGGGCGCTCATGCCGGCCACCTCGGCCAGATGTGCCACCGATAGCGATTGCGCCAGATGCTCCATCACGTACCGCTGGATCACGCTCGCCAGCGCCTCCGGACTGGCCAGCGCATGCAGGTAGGGGCTAAATTGCGACTGCCCGCCCTGGCGCTGCGCCACCAGCAGCAGCCGCTTGGCGACGGCCAGCGCCACTGATGGGCCGTGGTCTTCCGCGACCAGCGCCAACGCCAGATCCATGCCCGCGGTCACGCCGGCCGAGGTGACCAGGCCACCGTCGCGGATGTGGATGCGGTCGTGCTCCACTTGCGCCAGCGGGAACTGGGCTGCCAGTTGCGCCGCGTCGCTCCAGTGCGTGGTGGCGTGCTTGCCGTCCAACAGGCCGGCGCGGCCAAGCAGGAAGGCGCCGGTGCAGATCGATCCATAACGCGGCACCTTGGCTGCCACCTTGCGCAGCCATTCGGATACCTCGGGCTGTTCTACTGCGTTCGGCAGCTCAGGGCCGCCGGCGACCAGCACAATGTCGTAATCGCTACCAGCTTGCGCGACGACGAGATCCACGCCTAACTGCTGGCCGTTGGATGCGCGGATGGGGTAGGGCTGCGTGCCGACCGTGACCAGCCGATAGCCGTCCTGCTGGCCGACCAAGGCATGGGCTTCGGCGAAGACATCCATAGGCCCCGAAACGTCCAGCGATTGAACGCCCGGGAACAGCAGCAGCGCTACGGTTTTCACCTTGCCCTCGCCATTGGCGCGGCCGGGAAGTAAGCACCGTTGGCCAGCAGGCGCAGCGTAGCGATGGTGAGGTACAGGACCAGCAGCAGCGTGGCCGCAAACACGGCAACCGCGGTCGCGTTCAGCATATCGTTATGCTCACGCTCGACCATCAACATCAGTCCCTGGGCCAGCGTGGCGACGCCGAAGGTATAGGCCCAATAGCCCGCTGCGAAGTCCTGCCTGGCCAGCCAGCGCGAAGCCAGGGCCAGTCCGGCAAACACAAACAGTGCATATCCGGCCAGCGCGTAAGTGATGCCGGCATGGACATCGGCGCCTGCCAGCACTTGATAGGCCGCCAGTGCCACCACCGGCGGCGCGCTGTAGATGCCCATGAAATGACGGGTTTTCTCGGCCAGGCCGCCGGTCATCAATTGGTGGGTGATGGTCGAATCGAGCACCAGCCACGAAATCGCGCCGGCGCCGAACAGCATCCAGCCATAGTCCGTGTAGCCCATGACGCCGGCGGCCAGCGCGTTGACCAGCACACTGGCGGTGTACGGCAGGTACAGCGGCGGGACGATCTGTGCCGGATCCCGCTGGCTGCGCCAGTTGCCAGCCAAACGCCACGCGCCGAACGCCAGGTTGGCTGCCGAACCGAGCCAGAACAGCGGCTGGGCGGCGCCGGGCCAATAAGGCTGCATCGCCAGCGCGATCAATATCACCGATTCCGGGATCAGCGCGAGAAAGGCCGACTGCACCGGATCGCGCGCTTCCGCCCTGGCGGCCTGGCGATGGGCCAGCCACTTGTTGAGAAACAAGGCAATAAACAACAGGAAGGACAGTACCGCCAGCGCCTCCAGCACTTCGCCGATGACACTGGAGATGCCCCACAGATTTGTGGCGAAGCGCCAGGCATTGCCGGTTTCAGCCAAGCCCAGGGTGAGCGCAAAGAAGGAGGCCGGGAGTAAGGGAAGTTTCTTCATGGTAGGCGGATGCAGGTGGTGAACAATGATCCCATTCTAGGTTGGCCACGCGCCAACATGAATTGATTAATTGAAGTGCATCCTGCCAATTGTGCCGCCATTTCAGCCACCGGCTGGGTGGCTGGGACGCCGGCTATCAGGCCCGCTTGAGCTGGGCGATCACGACCAGGATGACGGCGGCGTTGCCGGGCTGCTGCACTGCGGAATAGGCGGCGCGGGCGTGGCCGGCTTTCTCGCCCAGCACGCCGGCAAATAGCTCGGAGGCGCCGTCCAGCACGGCCGGCTGCTGCAGCCAGCCAGTGGCGCTGGTGATGTGGCCTTCAACGCGGACGATGTGATCCAGGCGTTCGAAGCCGCCCAGGTGGGCGTTAATCTGCGCCAGCACATTCAGCGCCGCCAGCTCGGCCGCTTTCTTGCCCTCTTCCAGCGTCAGGTCCTTGCCCAGCGCGCCTTGCCACACTACCTTGCCATCGAGTAGCGGCAGCTGGCCCGAGATGAACAGCAGGTCGCCAGCCTGGCTGACGGCGGTGTAGCTGCCCAGAGGCTGAGGAGGATGCGGTAGCGTCAGGCCGCGTGCGGCGAGGTTTTCTAGTACGGACATGGTGGACTCCTGGTGGTTGAACGTTGAGGTGGCGCTTGCCTCCTTGGTCGTTAACGATTCTAGGCACTTGTCGCGCGCGGATAAATGCCCGGCGGAGCAAAAGACTTGATACATCAAGGAATGAGTCGCTGTGATTTCTATAGGTGGACGCAATAATTGTGGCACGCGCTAGCTGCTAGAATGGCAGCACGAGGTTCAGCATGAATCAGATCGGATCAAGCGCAGCTGGGGTATGTTGCCTGTGTGCCGGTATCACCCTGGCAGGTGCCCAGGTGCCGCAACAGCGGGCCTTGAATGACGCCGAGTTGCGCGCTGTGTCGGCGCAGATGCCCGCGCCGCTGATACGCGTGCCGGCCCGCTCGCTCAATGGCGACGCCCCTCTTTTGCCCGGCCTGTACAGCCTCTTCGGCAGCCGCAGCCCGCCATTCGGTGAACTGGCCGACTTGCAGTTGCCGCTGTTTGGTTGGTTGCACGCGGCGGTGTCCAGCAAGGACGTGCTGTATGGGCCGAACGCTTTCGCGCTCAGGGCGAACGCGGACGGCGCCTACAATCTGCCGCTGCCCATTTCCATCGGCGAGCTCGATTGGCAAAACATCCGCGTCGGCGCCAACGACAGCGCCAATTTTGGTTCCGTACAGATCAAGGGCATCGACTTGAGCCGCACGGTCATCACGCTGACGCCGAACAGGTAGTCGGGCGCCGGGCCATCATTGGGCCGGCGCTGCCGCTTCCCGCTGGCGGCGGGCTTCGTAAGTCTTCAGGTGCGCATAGGCGAGCTTCAGCAGTATGGCGTTGCCGACGGCGTCACGCGCGAGCATGTCGCCGACGATGTGGTCGGCCTCGATCGCGCCGCCGCGTTCCAGGTCCTTCAGCATCGAGGCGCTGATGGGCGAGCCGGGCGCGCTCAGCATGGCGTGCACGCGTTCGCTGGCCGCGGCGCGCGGCGTGTAGCCTTGGTTGGCGGCGATGGCGCTGCATTCAGCCAGCAGTGCCTTGCTCAGCGCCACGTTGCCGGACGCGACGATGTCACCCACGGTGCCGCGCAGCAAGCAGGTGGCGCTGGCCAGCGCGCTGATGAAGATCCATTTTTCCCACATCTCCAGCCGCATCTCGCTGCTGACGCGGGCGTCGAAGTTGGCGCCGGACATGGCGTGGGCCACGGCGTTCAGCCGTTCAGAGCCAGCCGAGTCCAGCTCGCCGAATATCAGCCCGTGGCTGTCGTTCAGGTGCAGCACCGTGCCGTCCCCATCGAGCGTGGCGGAGATCAGGCATAGGCCGCCCAGTACGCGCTCGGCACCGAAGCGGGCGCTCAGGCGATCCAGATGCTGCATGCCGTTCAGCAGCGGCAAGATCAAGGTGTTCGGGCCGACCGCGGCGGCAAACGATGCCATGGTGGCGTCCAGATCGTAAGCCTTGCAGCCGACGATGACCACATCATAGTGCTGCGTAATCTGTTCGGACAGCAGGTGGGGAGGCGAGGCCAGCGCCAGATCGCCGCGCACGCTCTTGATGCGCAGGCCATGCAGCTTCAGTTGTGCGGCGCGGCCGGCGCGCACGAGGAAGGTGACGTCCTGGCCGGCATCGAGCAGGCGGGCGCCGAAGTAGCCGCCCAAGGCGCCGGCACCAACGACCAAAAATTTCATGAATAAGCTCCCGAAAAATGCATCCGGCGGCCAGTCTAGCATTGCGGGGAGCGTCGTGCAGGGCACGCCCCAGGACGAGGCGCGCCCCAGGAGGGATCAGTTGCGCACGATGCTGCCGTCGGCGTTGCGCACGCGGTCGCCAGTGTGCAGGCCGGGGTCGTGGTCAAAGTGGAAACTGGCCTGCTTGCCATCTTCATACTGCACCTGCACGGTCCACTGCCTGGTGGATTTCACTTTTTGCTCGACCTTGTTACCGGCATAGGCGCCGCCGGCCGCGCCGGCCACCGTGGCCAGTTCGCGGCCGTGGCCGCTGCCGACCTGGTTGCCCAACAGGGCGCCGGCCACGCCGCCGGCGATCACGCCCAGCGCGCTGCCTTCGCCGGCTTTTTCGCTGACGTTCACTGCTAGCACCTTGGCGCAGTCGGCGCAATAGCCGCCGGCCTTGCCGGAGCTCGCTTTCAGCGCGTTCTTGGCGGCGGACATGGATTTATCGTACTCGGTCTTGGCGTCGCGGTTGCACTGCAGGCGCGCGCTGGAGGTCGCTTCGTCGGTGCACAGTTTCTTGTCGTCGGCATTGCGGGCGGCGATGCGCTTGGAATCGGCGGCGTATTGCTCCTTGGCGCTGGGCTGGGCCAGGGCAGCGCCGCTGGCCAGCAGGGCGCTCAGGGCCAAGGTGGAGGCGAGCATGGGTGGGCGCATCGTTATTTTCCTTATTGTTGAAACGAACTAACCATAGGCACCGCCAGTGTACAGCAGATCAAACAGCCGGGAGAGGGTGGCGATCAAGCCCCCGGCGCCCAGCATCAAGGTAGCCACCAGCAACACCGCCAGCGGCCAGTTGGAGGCCGATAGCCGGCCCGAAGCGGCGTTGTAGGCCGCATCCCATTTCTCATCCGAGGTCAGCCCCAGCACCAGCGCCTGCAGCAGGCTGGCCAGCACGGACAGGATCAGCGGCAGCAGCTTGAAGAAGGGATCGGCGCCCGGCGCGGCCAGCGTCACCAGCGCCGCCACCGGCAGGCTGGCCAGATGCAGCCACAGGACTGTGTCTTTGGCGCCACGCAGATACAGGCGGTGCAGGCCCAGTCCGCCCAGCAGGAAGGCCAGCAGCGTGGCCAGGGTCTTGTTCTTGTGCGCGGGGAGGGGGCCGAGAGTGGTCGAGGTGGTCATGGGAGCGGGCAAAATGCGGGAAAGCACGCAGTATCGGTCATAATAGCGTCCCGGCCTACCTTTTTTGCAAGGGAAACGGCAAGCCTATTGCCCATTGCGCCGGAACGGGGGATAATCTCCGATTGCCCCAAACCCGCCCGATTATTTCATTAACGCTTGCTGCTTCGCGGCAAAGCGCGCTATAATTTGCGGCTTTTTCCGTCCTAGCACACTTTTTGGAAATATTATGGTCGTTATTCGTTTAGCTCGTGGAGGCGCCAAGAAGCGTCCGTTCTTCAACATCGTTGCAACCGATTCGCGCAATCGTCGCGATGGCCGTTTCATCGAACGCATCGGTTTCTATAACCCGATGGCGTCGGGTGGTGAAGTGCCATTCCGCATTACCGCTGACCGTCTGGCTCACTGGGAATCCGTAGGCGCGCAACTGTCGCCGACCGTGGCTCGCCTGGTCGCTGCCAGCAAAAAAGCAGCCTAAGTCTGGTTGCTGGGTTTGACTGATACGACTGCATCCGGGGTGAAAGTCCCCGACGATCTGGCACAGGTAGGCTTTGTCTACGGTGCTTACGGCGTCGCTGGCTGGGTGAGGATACGTCCTTTCTCGGAAGATGCGGATGCACTCCTGAGCGTTAAAACCTGGTGGCTCGACAAGCCGGCCTTGCACGATGTCGATGTCCAGCAGCGCAAGCTGCATGGCGGCGACGTGGTGGCGCAACTGGTGGGTGTGACCGACCGGAACGTCGCAGAAGCGCTGAAGGGCGCCGCTGTGTTTATTCCGCGCAGTCATTTCCCGGCGTTGTCGGACGATGAGTTTTATTGGGCCGAGTTGATCGGCATGGCAGTACAGAATTTGCAAGGTGAGCACCTCGGTACGGTGGCTGACATGATGAGCAATGGTCCGCAGTCGATCTTGCGCATCGTCCCGACCCCGACCGCAGAGTCTGACCCCGAGGCAGAGGCGCAAGAGCGCCTGATTCCCTTTGTGGACGCCTTCATCATCAAGGTGGACAAGGCCGCGAAAGTGATCACCGCCGATTGGGGCCTGGACTATTAAAGCTCCGCCGAGCACCCGTTGCAAACATTGTGGAAAGGCCCGCGATGCAATTTGATGTCGTGACCCTGTTCCCGGAAATGTTTGCCGCACTGACGCAGTCGGGCGTGACCCGGCGTGCTGCGGAACAAAATAGATGGGGCCTGACGTTGTGGAATCCGCGTGATTTCACCACGGACAATCACCGCACCGTGGATGACCGCCCGTATGGCGGCGGTCCTGGCATGGTGATGCTGGCCAAGCCACTGGAAGCGACTTTACATGCTGCCAAGCAGCGCCAGATCGATGCCGGTCTGCCGGCGCCGCGGGTAGTGTTCATGTCGCCCCAGGGCAAGCAGTTGACGCACGAGCGCGTGATGCAGCTCAAGCAGGAACCGGGTCTGGTGATTTTGTGCGGCCGCTATGAAGCGGTCGACCAGCGCCTGATCGACCGTTGTGTCGATGAGGAAATCAGCCTGGGCGACTTCGTGCTGTCGGGCGGCGAGTTGCCGGCCATGGCACTGATGGACGCCGTGGTGCGCCAGCTGCCCGGCGTGCTGAACACCGACGCTTCGGCGCTCGAAGACAGCTTCGTCAACGGCTTGCTTGATTCGCCGCACTACACGCGGCCGGAAACGTATGAAGGGGTGGGCGTGCCGCCGGTACTGATGGGCGGCAACCACGCCGAGATCGAAAAATGGCGCCGCCAGCGCATGCTGGAAGCGACCGCGCGCAAGCGCCCCGATCTGCTGGTCAGGGCCCGGGATGCCGGCTTGTTGACCAAGCATGATGAAAAGTTTTTGGCAGGTTTGTAAACCTGTTGCTGTGGCAGGCGAATATATTGTTCGCTTGCTTGTTTAACCCCATCCTCTACTGGGCACAGCGCGCCAGCACGATGGTTTATGGAGTCATAAAAATGAATCTGATTCAACAACTCGAGCAAGAAGAAATCGCTCGCCTGGGCAAAAACATCCCTGAATTTGCTCCTGGCGATACCGTGATCGTCAACGTTAACGTCGTCGAAGGCACCCGCAAGCGCGCCCAGGCATACGAAGGCGTCGTGATCTCCCGTCGTAACCGCGGCCTGAACTCGAACTTCATCGTTCGTAAGATCTCGTCCGGCGAAGGCGTAGAGCGTACCTTCCAGCTGTACTCCCCGCTGATCGCTTCGATCGAAGTGAAGCGCCGTGGTGATGTACGCCGCGCTAAACTGTACTACCTGCGTGATCGTTCCGGTAAGTCGGCACGTATCAAGGAAAAACTGCCAAACCGTCGCCCAGCAGCGGCCAAAGCAGCTGACTAATCCTCGGCTAGCTAGTGTTTGGATGAAAGGGGCGCCACTGGTGCCCCTTTTTTTTTAGGAGGTGGTCTTGGCCAAGCTTTTGTTCGACCCGCAGCAATTACCCATCGAATCCATCGCCGGCGAGCCGGCGCTGGCGCTGGAGCGCCTGGCGCCCGCGTGGCTGCGCGCCCGTTTCGCGGCACCGCCCGTATGGCAGCCGGAAATGGCGGACGAGTCGGCCAGTCCGCGCCCCGATCCCACGCCGGCTTCGGTGCTGGTGCCGCTGGTGCTGCGCGACGGCGGCCTGACCTTGCTGCTGACCCAGCGCACCGCCCACCTGACCGACCATGCCGGCCAGATCAGCTTCCCCGGCGGCCGCGCCGAGGACTACGACGCATCCACCACCGACACCGCGCTGCGCGAGGCGGAAGAGGAGATCGGCCTGGACCGCCGCCACGTCGACGTGCTGGGCCGCCTGCCGGACTATTTCACCGGCACCGGCTATCGCGTCACGCCGATTGTCGGCCTGGTGCAGCCGCCGTTCGAACTGAAGGCCGATCCGTCCGAAGTGGCGGAAATCTTCGAAGTGCCGTTGCCATTCCTGATGGACGGCCAGAACCACCAGCGCCTGTCGGTCCAGCTGGCTGGCGGTCGCCGCACTTTCTATGCGATGCCGTATGAACGCTTCTTTATCTGGGGCGCCACCGCGGGCATGCTGCGCAACTTGTTTCATTTCCTGCGCGCTTGATGTTGCAATAAGTTTGATTCCGGCCCGTCGGTGCGCTATCGTAGCGGGCATTGCGCCATCGCAGGCCCAAAGTTGATACAAAGGACGCTTAATGACATTTCTTTCCATTCTATGCGCGCTGCTGATCGAGCAGATGAAACCACTGCGGGCGGATAACCCGATCTACGCTGAAATCAAGGCCCTGGCGCTGCGCATGGAGACCTGGTTCAATGCCGGCCACCCTACCCACGGCCGCCTGGGCTGGTTCCTGATGATGGCGATCCTGATGGTGCCGACGGCGCTGATTTACTGGGTGCTGAAGCATTACAACTGGTTCCTGGCCGCGTTTGCATGGAATGTGCTGATCGTCTATCTGACGCTGGGCTTCCGCCACTACAGCCACTACTTCACCTCGATCCAGCTGGCCCTCAATGCCGGCGACGAAGCCACCGCGCGCGGCCTTTTGGCGGAGTGGACCAAGCTCGACACGGTCGGCATGGAAACCACGGAAATCGCCCGCATCGCGGTCGAGAAATCGCTGATTACCACGCACCGCAATGTGTTTGGCGTGTTCTTCTGGTTCCTGATGCCGCTGGGGCCGGCCTGTGCCGTCATGTACCGCGTGGCCGAGCACCTGGCGCGCGCCTGGAACGAACCTGAGCACATGCGCAACGAGGCCTTCGGCCAGTTTGCCGCGCGCGCGTTCTACTGGATAGACTGGATCCCGGTGCGCCTGACCGCGATCGCCTTTGCCGTGGTCGGCAACTTCGAAGACGCGATCTACGCCTGGCGCAATTTCGCCGACCGCTGGAAGGACGAGGCCATCGGCATCATCCTGTCGGCCGGCGGCGGGGCGATGGGGGTGCGCCTGGGCACGCCGGCCGAGAACGCGGCCAAGGTGCTGCCGTCCGACGCGGCCACGGTCGACACCAGCGACGTCGAGCCGGATGTGCTGCCGGGCGAAGAGCCGAACGTGCGCGCCCTGCAAAGCACCGTCGGCCTGGTATGGCGCGCGCTGCTGCTGTGGATGATGTTGTTATTGCTGCTGTCCGGCGCCGTCTGGCTGGGGAACACACCGTAATCCGGTACAATGTTGAATATGGTGCCGGCATGCACTCTTATGGTGAAGTGCCGGAAAAACTGCTGTGAAATCAAGGAATTACGTATTCAGGTCTTCTATAAGATATAATACCTAAGAACCCGGCGGATCGGCCGGGGCCTTTCACGCAATCTTGTTAGCAACAAGTCACCCAAGCCACCCCCTATGGCCGAGTCATCAAACAAACCGCAAGAACTGCTGGATGAGTTCTTTATTCTTGGCATTACCAGCAATGGCAAGCAATTCCGTCCCAGCGACTGGGCGGAGCGCCTGTGCGGGGTAATGGCCTGCATCCGCCCCGAGGGCGCCGCTCCCGGCCGCCACGGCCATCTGGGCTTTTCGCCTTACGTCACCCCGACCGTCGTCAACGGCGTCAAGTCGGTGGTCGTCAACGGCAAACTGCGCCAGGAAGAGCCGATGGCTTATCACTTCGTAGTCTCCTTCGCCAAAGACAACGACCTGCAACTGGTCGACGCCTGCCTGTTGCCGGAACCGGGCCAGCGCTAAGGCAGTGCTAACGCAGCGCTAAGCTGGCGTTGCTGCAGCGTCAACGTAGCGGCATTTTAATGGCGATTTAATTTTTCACACTCGCACGGGATGCGGCGACAGGGTATGCTCACCGTTTCGTCAGAGATTGCGTGAAACCATGAAAAATAGCCGTATCAGCTACCTGGCCGGCGCGGGCATCGCGCTGTGCAGCCTGTCCTTCATGCCTGGCGCCTGGGCGCAGACCCTGCCGGCCGGCGTCGTCCAGGGCCCGGCGGTCGAAGGCATCACCGAATACAAGCTCCCGAACGGCCTGAAAGTGCTGCTGTTTCCGGACGCCTCCAAGCCCACCGTGACCGTCAACGTCACCTATCTGGTCGGCTCGCGCCACGAAAACTACGGCGAGACCGGCATGGCGCACCTGCTGGAGCACATGATGTTCAAGGGTTCGCCGAAGAACAAGGCGATCCCGCAAGAGTTCTCGGCGCGCGGCATGGAGTTCAACGGCACCACTGCGGAAGACCGCACCAACTACTACGAAGTCTTCCAGGCCAAGGACGACAACCTGAAATGGGCGCTGGCGATGGAAGCGGACCGCATGACGCATTCCTTCATCGCCCGCAAGGATCTCGATTCCGAAATGACCGTGGTGCGCAACGAGTACGAGAGCGGCGAGAACGATCCCTTCAACGTGCTGCTCAAGCGCATGCGCAGCGTGGCCTACGACTGGCATGCCTACGGCCGTTCCACCATCGGCAACCGCAGCGACATCGAGAACGTCCGCATCGAGAACTTGCAGGCCTTCTACCATACCTACTACCAGCCCGATAACGCGGTGCTGCTGGTGGCTGGCAAATTCGATCCGGCGCAGACGCTGGCCTGGATCAGCAAGACCTTCGGCTCGATCCCTAAGCCCAAGCGCGTGCTGCCGCCGTTCTGGACCGTCGAACCGACGCAGGATGGCGAACGCTATTTCACCGTGCGCCGCAAGGGTGACATGCAGCTGATACTGCTCGGTTATAAAGTGCCGTCGTCGCTGCAGGCCGACAGCGACGCGCTTGGCATCATGAACGAAATCCTGGGCGATACGCCGACCGGCCGCCTGCACAAGTCGCTGGTTGAAACGGGCAAGGCGGCGCAGGTGTTCGCGTTTGGCGCCACCGGCTATGCGCCGGGACTGGAGCTCATTGGCGCGCTGGTCAAGGTCGGCCAGCCGATCGAGCCGGTACGCGATGAACTGATCGCGGCGGTGGAGAGCTTTGCCGCCACGCCGCCGACCAAAGAGGAAATGGAGCGTGTGCAGCGCAATTTCGCCAACAGCATCGAAAAGTCGCTGAACGATCCGCAGAAAGTTGGCGTGGCGTTTTCCGAGCCGATTTCGCTGGGCGACTGGCGTTTGCTGTTTGAGGGACGCGACCGCCTGCCGAGCATCACGCCGCAGCAGGTGTCGGCTGCCGCTGCGCGCTACCTCAAGCGCGACAACCGCACCGTCGGCGTGTTCTTGCCGGAGGATAATCCGCAGCGCGCCGAGATTCCGGCCGCGCCGTCGGTGGCGGAGGTAATGAAGGACTTCAAGGGCAAGGCCTCAACGCTGAGTTCGGAAGTGTTCGAGCCGACCCAGGACAACATCGACGCCCGCACCGAGATCAAGAGCATCGCCGGCTTGAAAGTGGCGCTGCTGACTAAGAAGAACCGCGGCGAGGCTGTGGCGGTGGACCTGCAGCTGCATTGGGGCGATGAGAAGAGCCTGTTCGGCACCAGCATTGTGTCCGAGGCCGCCAACGAGATGCTGATGCGCGGCACCAGCAAATACAACCGCGAGCAGCTGGCCGATGCCTTTTCCAAACTGAAGATGAGCGGCTCGCCGTATCACTTCGATACCACCGGCCCGAACCTGGACGCGGCGCTGCGCTTGGCCGCGCACGTGCTCAAGGACGCCAGCTTCCCCGAGGCGGAATTCGAGCAGATGCGCCAGCAGTGGCTGGTCTCGCTGGAAGGGGTTCGCAACGAGCCGCAGACGCTGGCGCAACAGGCCATCAGCCAGCACTACAACCACTATCCGAAAGGCGACGTGCGTTATGCGATGTCGATCGATGAGCAGGTCGCCGCGATCAAGGCGCTGAAGCTGGAGGACGTAAAGGCCTACCACCGCAATTTCTACGGTGCCTCGCATGGCGAGCTGTCCATCGTCGGCGACTTCGACAAGGCCGTGGCCAGCAAGGCGATTGCCGACAGCTATAGCGGCTGGGAGTCGCACATGCCGTACACGCGCATCAGCAGCCGCCACGCGCCGAAAGAGCCGCTGCATGCGACGCTCAATGCGCCGGACAAGGAAAACGGCGTCTATGAATCGCGCCTGGACCTGGACCTGAGCATCAACGATGCGGATTATCCGGCGCTGGAACTGGCCAACTACATCTTCGGCAACGGCGGCTTGAAATCGCGGCTGATGGACCGCATCCGCCAGAAGGATGGCTTGTCCTATGGTGGCGGTTCCGGCCTGGATGCGGGCGAGATCGACCGCACCGGCGGCTTCGGCATCCAGGCGATCGCCGCGCCGCAGAACTTGAAGAAGCTGGAAGTGGCCATCAATGAAGAACTGCAGCGCGCGCTGAAGGACGGCTTCACGCCGGCCGAAGTGGCAGCTGCCAAGTCGGGCATGATGCAGCAGCGCGTGCAGAACCGCTCCAAGGACGACATCCTGGCGATGGGCTGGTCCAAGAACCTGTTTCTGGAGCGCAGCTATGCGTGGAGCAAGGCGTTTGAGGCGAAGCTGATGGCGCTGACCCCGGCGCAGGTCACCGCTGCCTTCCGCAAGGCTATCGACCCCGGCAAGATGAGTGTGGTGGTGGCAGGCGACCAGGCCAAGGCCGCTGCCAAGCCATAGCCAGCGGCCCCGGTGTGCGGGCTCAGGTCGGAGAAGGGCGTGCGTTGGACAGCACGCCCTTTTTGTTTTCTGGGATGTGGGCGGCAGGATCGTGTTCGGCATCGAACACGTAGTGATGGAAGATGGCGGCCCACGCCTTGCGCTGTTCCGGCGCCAGGCTGCGCAGGCTTTTCAGGCAGTGCACCAGCGCCTCGAACGGGCCGCCCGCCTCGCTGTCGGGCGCGTCGCTGCGCCACCAGTAATTGACCATCAGATTGAGCACGCCGGTCGACTGCACGTGATGCCACCACAGCGGCGGTATGTACAGCGCATCGCCCGGCGCCATCTCGGCCACCAGCGCGGCCTGCATCGCTTGCGCAAAGCGCGGATGGCACGCCAGGTCCGGCTCGCGGAAGTTGACCATGCTGATCGGCGTGGGCGTCGGTGCGAAATCCAGCGGGCCGATATACAGGTTGGCGATCTGCTCGGGCGGGAATAGCGTGAAGCGGCGCGCGCCGCCGACCACGCAAGCCAGGTTGTGCGATTCGTCGAAGTGCGCAGGGGTAGTGATGGTGTTACCCAGCCAGATGCGCGGACGCAGCTGCGCCGGCAGCGCCGGCGCCACGTTCTGCTGCGCGAACGGCGGCAGGCAATCGTCGATCAAGGCGCTCTGGATCGCCACGGACGGCGGCGCCTCGAACTGCGAATAGCGCACCAGCTGCTCGATCACTGTCGACACCGCTACCTTGTTGCGCACGAAATTGAAGCCGCTCATGTCGGCGTTGTAGAACAGCCGTCCGCGCTCGGCCGGCGGTGTCATCACGGCGTCGACTTCATGGCCGCTGTCCATGCCCAGCAAATAGTGGCTGATCGCTTCCGGCGACTGCATCGCCTGTTTGACGGCCGGCCAGTGCCGCACGAAGCCGCGCAGGATGGCGGGCCGTCCGCTGCCGACGATGTCGGCGTAAAAACGTGCCGGGTCCAGCTCGCGGTATTCGGTGATCGTGTTCATGGACGTATGATGGCATAAAAGCCGGGACCAGAAAACCGGGGGCGGGATATCGCGGCTTGTCGCCGCTTTGCTGTCCCCGCTTTCCTGCTTGCTTCGAAAAAAAGCCCGCCAGGGCTGGAGCCGTGGCGGGCAGGGGACTGCACAATGATCGCTAGAATTAGTACTTGATATGCAGGCCGGCGTAGTACTGCGCGCCGTTGGCATAGAAGCGTGCCGGCTGGTCCTTGTTGAAGATGTAGTTCTTCAGGATAGGATTGTTCAGGTTCTGGCCGCTGATCGTCAACGTCACATTTTTGTTGATGTTGTAGTTGAACGAGGCGGACAGGGTGCCACTGGCATCCTGGTACAGCGGAGTGCCGCGGTCCTGGGCAGCCAGGAACTCGGAACGCCACGAGTAGCTCAGACGTGCGTTGAACCTGTCGTTTTCGAAGTACACGCCGCCGTTGGCGGTGGTCTTCGAAGCGCCCAGCATGTCGCATGGATCGCCCGAGGTCGAGGTCTGGAAGGCCGGGCAGCTGCCGAAGTCCAGGTGCGAATCGGCCAGCGTCAGGTTGCCGTCAAAGCCAAAGCCCATGCCGACCGGTACCTGTGCCGCCAGTTCCAGGCCCTTGACCTTGGCGCCGACGTTGATCGGCGAAGTGATGGTGTAGGTGGCGAACACGGGTTTCTGCTGCTCTTGCGAGGCGCGGGTGTCGATGAAGGTGCCGGTGCTGGTGCCGTAGCCGACGTAATCCTTCAGGTCCATGTAGAACACGCCGGCCGACAGCAGGGCGCGTGGCGCGTAGTACCACTGCAGGCTCAGGTCCAGGTTGTTGGACTTGACCGGCTTCAGTGCCGCGTTACCGCCGTTGCCGGTGTGGGTTTCGTCGGTCAGGATCACCGTGCCGCCCAGTGCGCCAAAGTCAGGACGGGTCATGGTGCGCGACAGGCCCAGACGTGCGACCAGGTCGGGCCGCAGGTCGAACTTCAGGTTCAGGCTAGGCAGCGGGATGGTGGTGTTGTTGTCGATCGAGGTCTGCGCCACGAAGCCGCCCCATGGATAGGATGGCAGGGTCTGGCCGGCAGGCTGGTTCGGCAGGATCTGGTAGCCGTTCGAGGTGCCTTCGGTGCGTACCACGCGCAGGCCGACGTTGCCGCTCCAGCCCTCGCCCTCCAGTTCACCCTGAACGTAGAATGCCTTGGTGTTTTCCTTCAGGTTGAACATGTCCTGGTAGTAGGTACGGCTGATGTCGCGATTGGAGTGCAGGTCACCCCATGCGTCCAGGATGGATGGATCGAGCGACCAGACGTTTTTAGGGAAGTCGCCGCCCAGGTCCTTGCCGAAATCGCTAGGGTAGGTGGTGCCGTTCCAGGCCGGGTTGGTGCTGCTGCCGCCGACGTCGGTGTTGGACCAGTTAGGACCTTGGGCCACTTCGAAGTTGGAGCGGGTGTGGTGCGTGCCGCGCAGGCCGAACTTGATCTCACGCAGATTGCCGGCGTCCATCTGGAAGGCGGCGTCGATCTGGCCGTAGCTTTCCTTGTCGTCGGTGGTCGCAGGCGAGGTGCCGAACACCCAGTCCAGCGGTGTGCCGGTGAACACGGCGGTATTGATGTTCGGGAACTTGACGGTGGCCGGAGTGCCCATGCCGTTCAAGGTGTAGCTCATGCCCGAGTTGTTGATGTCGCCTTCAAACACGCCTTGTTTCGGAGTCACGCCCTTGCCCTTGGTGGTGCCGGCCATCGCGGTCAGCACCAGCTTGTCGTTGACGCGCCATTTGCCGTCCAGGTCGAAGAACTCGGTCTGCGCGTATTCGCCCTGGCGCACGATGTTGTCAACGATACCGTAGCGCAGTGGCGCGGCGGCGGTCCCCTTGTTGGTGAAGGATGCCGATACCAGCGTGCCGTTGCGGATCACGTAGCCCGGATCAGGCGCCACGCCGCTCACCAGCGCGCCCGAACCTTGCATGTCGGTCATGTAGTTGGTGTTGTAGTTCGAGGCGTCCATCTTCGAACGGAAGTAGGTCGCTTCCAGGCTGAAGTCGCGGCTAGGCTTGAATTGCAGGTCCAGCAGGCCACCCTTGCGTTCGCGCTCCTGGGTGAATTCGGAGGAACCGATCAGGCGCGGGAACCAGACGTTGGCCAGGTCGGGATTGGTCTTGACCGCTGGATTGCTTGGCGATACCTGTCCCCATTGCAGCAGCTCCTGGCCGTCGCGGCGCAGCGTGCGTTTTTCCGAGAAACCCTGTGCCATGAAGCCCAGCGTGCCGGCTTCGTTCTTCCAGTTGAAGATGGCGCTCACTTGCGGCTCGGCTTTTTTCGGCAGCGTCGAATAGACTTCCTGGACCGACGCTTCCATCGAAATCGGCTGCTTGAAGTCCAGCGGATGACGGCTCTTGATGTCGATCGAGCCGCTCGAACCACCTTCCACCTGCTCGGCGGTCGGCGATTTGTAGACGATGATCTGGCCGACGATTTCCGACGGCAGCAGCGAGTACGAGGTTGAACGGCCAACCGCGCCGCCCACCTGGTCCAGCACGAACCAGTCGCCCGAGGACACGGCGTGGCCGTTGATCAGGGTCTGGGTCAGGGAGGGGGCGGTACCGCGCATCGACACGCGGTCGTTTTCATCGAAGCCGCCCGAGCCGGCGCCCGAGGTGGAGATGTTTACGCCAGGCAGGCGTTGCAGCGAATCGGCCACGTTCTTGTCCGGCATCTTGCCCACGTCTTCCGCGGTAATCACGTCGACGTTGCTTGGCGCATTGCGCTTGACCGACAGCGACTGCTGCAGCGAGCCGCGGATGCCGCTGACGATCACCACTTCCGGCTCTTTCTGGTCGGTCGATTGTTGGGCCTGGGCCTGTAGCGAAACGCTCAGTGCCAGCAGCGCCGTCGCAGTCGCGATAGGCGTCAGTTTGGACATCGCCTTGGTATTGTTCGAATTATGTTTCATTTACCCTCCCGTTGATGAGGCTCCGCCGAGCCTGCCGATTGTGGACGTGATACTTTTTTTTCTACAGCCCCGCCGGATGTCGCGCAGCTGCATTGCCTCTGTGTTGTCAAACCACCTTCAAAACCAATCCAACGCCAATATACTCGCGTTTTAATACCAGATCACTACCACTTTAAAAATTCTTTTTTGAATGTTGTATGCCGTAGACAGCCCGCGATGCTTTCGGGAAACGGTTGTTCCTAGAATGAGCCGCTGCGTGTGGTCTTCTGATGGTATTGCGGTGGTTTTCAACTGGGCTGAGCGCCGAGCTAGGTGCGATGGCACAAAATTTTGAGATGCTTCCAGCAAAGCGGTAGCGTGCTGGTCTTTTTTTGGTATTATCCGTCGATCACTACAGCGAGGACGGTTTCATCGTTATGGAAAGCGATCACACGGCTCCCTTGGTTCACATCCGCCGGCAACTGAGCCAGGACGGCAACCTGCCCTTGTACCAGCGCCTGCAGCGCGGCCTGCGTTCGGCGATCGAGCAGCATCTGCTCAAGCCGGAAGATGCCTTGCCGGCTGAGCGCCAGCTGGCGGCCGACCTGGATATCTCGCGCATCACGGTGCGCAAGGCCATCGATGGCCTGGTCAGCGAGGGGGTGCTGGTGCGCCGTCCCGGCTCGGGCAATTTCATCAACACGCGCATCGAGAAGAACTTCGCCAAGCTGACCTCGTTTTCCGAGGACATGCGGGCGCGCGGACGCGTGCCGCGCAGCGTGTGGCTAAAGCGCGCCGAGGGCACGGTGACGCCGGACGAAGCGATGCGTCTGCGGCTCAGCCCAGGTTCGGCGGTATATCGTTTCCACCGCATGCGCTATGCGGACGATGTGCCGATGTGCCTGGAGTACGCGACCATCGTGGCCGCCTGCCTGCCGTCGCTCGATGCGGTGGATGTGTCGATGTACGACGCGCTGGAGAAGGCCGGCAACCGCCCGGTGCGCGCCTTGCAGCGCTTGTCGGCGTTGCTGCTCAATGCGGAGCAGGCCTCGCTGCTGCAGGCGAACGTGGGCGACGCCGGCCTGTCGGTTGAACGTCTCGGCTTCCTGCGCGACGGGCGCGCGGTGGAGTTCTGCCGCTCCTACTTCCGTGGCGATATGTACGACTTTGTGGCGGAGTTGAACGCGATATGAACTTGCATGGTTTGCTACGCGTGGCGGTGGCCGCTGGCGCAACCGCACTGGCTGGCTGCGCTGCGGCCAGCGAAATCGTCGGCTACTACCCAGGCTGGAAATCGGCCACCTATCAGGTCAACGAAAGCAATGTCGATGCGAGCCGCATCAGCACGCTGCTGTATGCCTTCCTCGACGTGTGCTGGAATGGCCGCCACGGCAATCCGGAACCATCGGCCGGCGGCATGGCCGACTGCAAGCAAGCCAATGGCGCATTGCTGCTACGCGATGTGGCCACAGACGGCGCCAACCTGCGCGCGCTGGCCAAGCTCAAGCGCAGGCATCCCCAATTCAAGGTCATGGCATCGGTCGGTGGCTGGAACTGGTCGAACCAGTTTTCCAATGTCGCCAGCGACGCGGGTGCGCGCGCCAATTTCGTCGCTTCGTCGGTGGCGCTGCTGCGCCGCTTTGGCATTGACGGTGTCGACATCGACTGGGAATATCCCACCGGCGCTGGCGTGCCTTGCACGGCGGGGCAGCTGTGTGAGCGTCCAAGCGACAAGCAGAACTTCATCACGCTGGCGCGCGAACTGCGCGCGGCCTTCGACGCGGCCGGCAAGGCGGACCGCAAGCACTACCTGATCACCATCGCGGCTGGCGGCACGGCCAGCTATGTCAGTGATACCAAGGCGCCCGGCGCCGGCAGCAGCTGGCTACATGAGCTATCGGCCAGCCTGGATTGGATCAACATCATGGCCTACGACTATCACATGCCATGGGAGCCGGCCAGCGGCCACCATGGCGCGCTGATGGGCGATCCGGCCGATGCGCTGATGGGCAGTGGCTACTATGGCGCGGCGTCGGTGCAACGCTATCTGGCGGCAGGCGTCAAGGCGGAACAGCTGGTGCTGGGCGTGCCGTTTTATGGCTACGGCTGGAAAGGCTGCGCGCCCGGTGCCGCTGGCGATGGCCAGTACCAGCCGTGCGGCGGCGCGGCCGATGGTGGCAATGACGGCAGCGCCTCTTATGGCTTCGGCCACTTGCTGCGGCAAGGTCTGCTGAAGGAGCCTGGCACGGACGGCGTCTATGCTGGCGGCCAGGGCTACACGCGCTTCTGGAATGCGGCAGCCAAGGCGCCGTATCTGTACAACCCGGCCACGCAAGTGTGGATCAGCTATGAAGACCCGGCTGCACTGCGCGAGAAGGCCGCCTACATCAAGGCCCAGCACCTGCGCGGCGCCATGTTTTGGGAGTTGAGCGCGGACGACGGCCATCAGCTGCTGCGCGCCTTGTCGGCCGCGCTGCCATAGCGCGCTTATTTGCTGCTGGGCCGGCCCAGGTTCAGGGTCTGTCCCATCGCCCGGGCGCCAAGGTAGCCGCCCGATTTCAGCTCGCCGCCGACGCCGAAGCCGAGCGCGCAGCTGTAGTCTTCCGTATTGTCGCGGGTGATAGTGTGCTGCTTCCAGTCGCGCGCGGGATCGGGCGCCAAGTCCGGCAAGCGGGCCCTGGGCTTGGCCGGCAGGCTGGCCTGGGTCCAGTCGTCGCCGATCTTGTCCGGCGGGGCCGCCCATGCGCTGGCGCCAAGCAATAGCAGCAGGGGGAATATATATTTCACAAGCACTCCAATTCGATGTCGATGGCGTGATTTCACCCTGCCCATGTATCTGCCGTGTGTCAAAACAACCCGACGTGCGGTGGTGACAGCGAAAGGCGCCGGGTCTGTTTGCAACCCGTCCTTTAAGCATATGCCCAGCACTTCGGCCAGCTGGGCTTGAATGATGTCGACAGCATCTGGGCTGGCCTGGTGTGCACATCGTGGGCACACTGTTGGCAGCTGGGCTGGAACCGCGAACATGCGCTCAATTCGCAAGACGCTTGCCGCTGCCTGTCCATCTTGAGGAGGCATCCAGGCAAGGCGAGGGTATGGGCGCTTTGCTATGCCTGGCGGCATTTCAGGGGACGCAGTCCGGCAGGGGCCGCAGCACTATTTGCCTGCTGTCCAGCACCCGTAAAAAGCAAAAAGCCGGAAGGTGCAAATGCACCGTCCGGCTTTTTTACCTTCAGCGCGAATTACTTCGCTGCTGGCGCGTGGTTGGCTGGGTGGGTTTCCCACATGATCCAGTAGCGGGCCAGGTCGCCGCGGCCGTCGTTGCCGGTCACGCCCTTCAGGGTCGCGAGCGAATCTTCCATCTTGCCGGCCAGCGCTTGTGCGTAGCCCAGGCGCAGCTTGGCGTCTTCAGGATTCTTCGATACGCCCTTGGCGATACCTTGCTTCATCAGGTCGATGCCCTTGTCGAACTGGCCCATGGTGAGGTAGATGTAGCCCAGGTTGACCAGGCCGACGCCGTCCTTCGACTTCTGCGCAGGAGCGATGCCGGCGTCGATGTTCTTGGCGTCGTCGGCGGCGCCCTTGTTGGCCTGGTCGCGGATCTTCTTCAGGCCCGCGCCGTCTTTGCCGCCTGGCAGTTCGCCAGGATAACCTTTGTCCATCGCGGCTTTCGCTTCGGTGAAGAAGCCGCCCAGCAGCGCCAGTTCGGCGTATTCGGCGTAGTCTTCCGGCTCCATCTTGCCCGGAGTGGCAACGGCCTTCAGGCGCAGCACGTCCAGGTCGAAGCGCGCAGCGTAGCTCGGCTTGCCGCGGGTGCGGCTCAGCAGGTCGGCCCAGTAGGCGTCGCTTGGGTAGTACTTGACCAGCAGCTCGATCGCTTGCAGGTACAGCGCATTGTCCTTGGTCTTGATGCCGACGTTGCCCAGCAGGGTCAGGTCGTCCGCGCTCGGCGCCTTGTTGGCTTTTTCGGCGGTGTCGATATCCTTCAGCACTTCGGTCTTGGTGGTGGCGAAGTCGTTCTTGAAGAAGTAGGAGCGCACCAGTTGCGGACGCACGTTGGCCGCATCGCCGCCTTCAGCGATATAGCGGTTGTACCAGGTGATGGCCTTGTCGAAGTCCTTGCTGGTGAAGTAGATGTTGGCCGAAGCGTTGATGAAGTTCAGCTTGTCTTTTGGCGACATGCGGCCCGAGTCGATCATCGCTTCCAGCGCCGGCAACAGCATGGCGTTGTCGCCGCTGGCCGAGCCGATTTGCACGCGGCTCTGGTTCAGGATGTAGATTTCGTATGGGGTCAGGTTAGGCAGGGCCGTGACCTGGTCCAAACGGCTTTTCAGTTCGGTGTAGTTTTTGGCGGCCAGCAGTTCTTTGGTCTGGGCCGGGTCGATCAGCTTGTACATCTCTGGACGCACGGTGTCCTTCGGTGCTTCCGGCGCCGCCGGGGCTTTTTCTGCAGCGTTGGCGGCCGAGATGCCAACCATGGCCGGCGCGACGTTCAGGCCGAGGGCGGCCAGGATCAGGCTAATTTGAGCGAGACGAGTTTGGGACATGACTTATCCTTCGATCAGGGACATAAACGATACAAACCGCGTATTGTTACATAAAACCGCTGATGGTTGCGATTTCAAATGTGCGGCAAAGCCTGGCCCGCGGAATTGAACAGCAGGCAGCGCGCCGCCGGCAGATGGATGCAGGCGCGCTCCCCCGCTTGCAGTGGCGCGGCCTCGGCCGGCTGGCGCACGGCCAGCATGTCCGGCAGGCCGTTCAGCGTGAGGTAGACGATGCTTTGCTCGCCCAGATATTCGACGTGGCCGACGCCGGCGTCTATGTGATTGGGACCGTCTGCATCGGCCGCGCGCAATGTCATGTGCTCGGCGCGGATGCCCAGCGTGACCTTGTCGCCGGCCCGTAGCTGCGTCGCTGGCGACAGCGCCACGTCGATCATGGCGCCGCCGGGCAGGCGCACGCTGGCCTGCTGCGCGGCCAGCGCCGCCACTTCGCCGGGAATCAAATTCATCTTCGGCGTGCCGAGGAAGCCGGCCACGAACAGGTTGGCGGGGCGGTTGTACAACTCATGCGGCGTGCCAACC